>Ga0180430_10002950_pt1 | contig 14950 bp, 12 predicted proteins | sample SS_ome_9_FD_132999 | JGI IMG/M metagenome (GOLD analysis project Ga0180430, IMG submission 132999) | Hypersaline lake sediment archaeal communities from the Salton Sea, California, USA - SS_1_S_2 metaG | ecosystem: Environmental > Aquatic > Non-marine Saline and Alkaline > Hypersaline >... | reverse complement strand
CTGTTCAATTTGAAAAGGCCTGTGAACTCAGCCCCGCCAACACGGAGTATATGTTTTACCGGTCAAAAATATATACGGCTCTTGGAAACTGGAGGCAAGCCCAGGTCCTTTCAGAGCGAGTATTGGAAGCCAATCCACATAATGCTTTGTATTACAGTAATCTGGGACTTACTTTTGCCTATTTAGATCAGTTCTCCAAAGCACTTTACTGCCAGGACAGGGCCATTTATTTGTTCCCACGCTGGTCAGCCCCCTATATTAATAAAGCCTACACACAGGCTTTCAGGGGAAAGATTGCCGATGCCCGAAGAACTGTGCTTGATGCCGAAATTCAAACAGGTTTTGATTTTCCCAGGTTGCTTGCCGAACTGGATTTATATGATGGAGACTTCACCAGCGCGGCTACCCGTATTGAACTGGCAAACAATCAAGAACATAAGAAGCTGGAGGAAGATACGGGTGAGGCATTTCTGATCCAGGCGAAAATCTATTTCCATGCAGGCAGCACGGGACTAGCAAAAAAATATTACAGTCAGGCCGCAGATTTTTTCACAGAACAGATTGAACTCCAGCCAGAAGAGCCCTTATTACAAAGTAATCTGGCACTCGCTTATGCAGGCCTGGGAAATGATAAACTGGCCATAGAAAATGCACAAAAAGCCTACAAGCTGATTAAGAATAATTATAACGGAATTGATTTTCCTTTTATACTCTTTAAACTGGTTCTGACCTACACCTTGGCTGACGATATGGAAAATGCCCGCCATACACTCCAGGAATTACTCAATACCCACTCCCTCTACACCCTTGATTTTATCAGAACAGACCCGGACCTGAAGCCCCTACTGAACGACCCGGAATTTAAAAATGTTAACCTAAAAATGTAAAGAATGCAAAACGACAAATCCCTTCCTATTGTATGGTATTTGACTGCAGAAGACCTCCCGACCAGCGATAATCGCGCACAATGCATTAAGAGACTTTCGGAGGCAGTAGCCGAATGGGAAGAAGATGGTGAAAGGACTCTGAACTTCCTGAGAGCTATAATCAACGAAATCCTTTCGGAGTGCAAAAATGAGACAGAAGAAAAATCTCAAGCATAAAATGTAAGATTATGGCCAAAGACCCTCCTCGTCCACTTCCAATTGTATGGTATTTGAATGCTGCTGATCTCCGTGATCGGGGTTGCACACCAATTTGTTACCAACTACTTGTTGATTCAGTTGAAAGATGGCAGGCTGACGGAAGCAAAACACTGGATGAATTAAGAGTAGAAATTGACAACATCCTGTATAAAAAGTGTCCCTGATCTACACCCTTTCAATCTAATCATCAGAATTCACGATGATTTGTTCTGGAATTGATAGTTGAAACCTCGAAATACATTAACATGGCTAAAAAACCTCTGCCAATTGTATGGTATTTAGATGAATCATCCCTCCCGGATGAACCTGACCGGGCAAATAAAATAGAACGGATAGTGAATGCAATTGCAGCATGGGAGGCTGCAGGTAATCAATCACTTATAGATTTACAAAAAGCGATTGACAGTATTGTCAAATCCTAGTAAGCTAAAGTATTGACCGAAATAATTATGAAAAGAAATTCCGTGGTATTTATCGCTTTTCTGGAGCGGGAGAACCTGGGTATCGGATACATGCATGCCGTTCTTTCCGGGGCCGGATATGAAGTGCATATACTCGATGTCAGAAAGGAGAAAGCAGAAATCCTGCAAGAACTGCAGAAGCTGGATCCGCTTCTGGTGGGCTTCTCTGTTATTTTTGAAAATTACATTTATGACTTCCAGAAGCTTATTAAAAGCCTGAGAAATCAGGGAATTCATACTCATTTTACTGCAGGAGGCCATTTGGCAAGCCTGAGACCAGAGGAATTATTTGAAATTGCCCCGGAACTTGATTCCATGGTCCGCTTTGAGGGAGAGCATACCATTCTTGACCTGGTCAATCACCTGCATCTGGCTAAGGATTGGAGAAAGGTAAGCGGAATCTCTTACAGAGAAAATGGAAGCCTGATAAATAATCCCCTGCGTCCTCTTGAACCCGACCTGGATGTCTTCCCCTTTCCCTTCCGTTCCATGGCCAAAGAGTATGCTTTAGGAAAAAAATATACCACTTTGCTTGCCGGCAGGGGTTGTATTTACAACTGTGCATTTTGCGATATCCGGGAATTCTATGGCCAGCCACCCGGACCTGTTAAGCGGATCAGACAGGCAAATAAGGTGGCAGAAGAAATCGCCTTCCTGCATGATAAGTATGATTGTTCCATATTCCTTTTCCAGGACGACGATTTCCCGGTAAAGGTAAACCGGACATCCGACTGGGTAAAAGAATTCTGCGCTTCACTCAAGCAAATGAAGCTGGAAGAAAAGATCCTCTGGAAAATCAACTGCCGGCCTGATGAGGTGGATCAGGATTTGTTCGGTTTAATGAAAGAACATGGCTTGTTTCAGGTTTACCTGGGTATTGAAGATGGAACCGATGAGGGATTGCATTTGATGGATAAACGACTGAAGGTAGCCGATCATCTGGAAGGGGTTCAGATCCTGAAAGAACTTGGCCTGAGCATCTATTATGGCTTTATGCTGTTCCAGCCCTCCTCCACTTATACATCCATAAACAAAAACCTTTCTTTCCTGGACCAGATAAGCCAGGATGGCTACATGCCCGTCAGCTTTCTAAAAATGATGCCCTACCTGGCCACGAGAATAGAGAAGGAATTGAAAAAAGCAGGACGCTTGAAAGGACAGCCCGGTTTTCTTGATTACGATTTCCTTGAGAAATCTCTGGACGACTATTACTTTTTCGTGAGTGAAAGCTTCAATACCTGGTTCAATGCACCGGGTGGTTTAAGCAACTATTTAAAATGGGATCTGAATTATTTGTACCTGCTGCTACACTACCATGGTACCCTGAGGAGGACCGGGGATTATTCAAATGCCATTTTTGGCCTGGTAGCTGAAACAAATCATTTCGTAATCAAAACAATGAGAGAGCTTTCAGAAATTTTTGAGTCGGGGAAATACAGCATGGAAAATGATCCGGTACTGGACGGATACAGGAAGGCAATCGAAGAAAAACACAGGACCTCCCTTAAACAGGCATCAGATCTAATCGACCGGCTTGAGGTGTTTCACCTGACCAAAGGCCTCATAGTTTATTAAGTATTAAATATCATTTTGTCGGATTAGCAATCCAAATGCTTAATTTCATGGGCAGGATAAAACCTTTGATTTTTTAAACTATGAAACTTCAGCTTGCTCCCCTCGCATTTCTTCTTAGTATTTTCCTGTTCGGCTGTACTCCTAAAAGTATTGAAATCTATGTTTCACCGGATGGGAACGACGCTGCTTCAGGCGAACTGTCGGATCCGGTAAAAAGTTTACAGCAAGCAGCAAAACTGACCGCCGGGAAAGCCGGGCAGGTGCCGGTCACCATCTTTTTGTCCGGAGGAACTTATGTTCTTGAGAAAGCCCTGGAGCTGGGCCCTGAAAACAGTGGCACCTGGGAAGCTCCTGTTCATTGGAAAGCCATGCCCGGGGAAAACCCGGTGTTCAGCGGGGGAATAAGGGTAGAAGAATGGAAGCTGGAAGAAGATGGCAGCTGGTCAGCTGAATTACCCGAATCCTGCAATGACTCCTTCAGGTCCCTGTATGTAAACGGAAAGCCTGCCATCCGGGCCCGCTACCCCGATGAGGGATACTTAAGGGTGGGAAAAGCAGGAGATGATCTGCGGACCAACTTCTTTTTTAATGAGGATGAAATCCCTGAAATTGAAAATATTCAGGGACTCGAATTGATCCTCCTGCACGATTGGTCCATCACCCGCATCCCGGTAAAATCCATCGACCTGAAAGCAAGGCATATTACAGCATTGGACTCCATTGGAGCATCTCTAAACTTCTTTTCCCTCACCCACTGGGAAGAGCACCCGCGCTACTACCTGGAAAATGCTGCTGAATTTTGTGACCGGCCGGGAGAGTGGTACGCCGATTTTGAAGACCGTCGGATTTACTATAAGCCCAGGCCCGAAGAAAGAATCAGCGAAAGCACTGCCATAATACCCCTGGCTGAAAAGCTACTCACGATCGAGGGCAGTGCAGAGCATCCTGTGGAACATATCAGCTTTACAGGGATTACTTTTGAGCACAATGCCTGGCAGCTGCCCGAACTCGGATACTGTGGGATCCAGGCCTGTATGTTTACCAATCGATCATCCAGTACAAAAGGTTGGAGTAAGCTCCCTGCAGCCATCGAACTGGACATGGCTAATCATTGTCGCTTCGAACAGTGCACCATCCGGAATACGGGCACTTCAGGCATCTGGATCCGCAGAAACTGCCTTGAATGTGAAATCTCTCAAAGTCATATCCACGATATAGCCGGAAACGGAGTATGTATAGGCGAAGGAAATGATCGCCCTGTGGATGGCGAGTCCTGGTGGAAAGTGAAGCCGGAAGAAGTCTCCAAAGGCAACAGGCTTAGTCATTCCCTGATCGAACGATGCGGCCTGCAATTCTATGGGGCCGTGGGAATCTGGTGCGGACTGGTAGATAACACGGTAATCCAGTATAATGAGATCCGAGATCTTCCTTATACCGGGGTTTCCGTGGGTTGGATGTGGACTCCCGAACCCACTCCCTGCAGAGAGAACATCGTCCATGCCAATCACATCCATAACATCATGACCATACTAAGTGATGGAGGAGGGATATACAGTCTTGGACTCCAGCCGGGGAGCCGTATCACCCACAACCTGATCCACGGTGTCAGGGTGAATGCCGGAAGGGCCCAGAGCAACGGAATGTTTCTGGATGAAGGAACCAAGGAGCTGCTTATCGAAAATAACATTGTTTATGACATTGCCATGTCGCCGCTCAGGTTTCACAAGGCAAAACACCCGACTATGGTTCGCAATAACGTGCTGGTATGTAAAGACGATACTCCGCCCATTGCCTACAACAGCACCGAAGAGGATGATATCGAAAAGTCAGACAATATCATCCTGAGCGAGTCCTCTGAGTCCGATATGAATCGATTGCAGGAACTTATTAAGGAACGGGCACCCTGAAACAAATCACCCGTCCGCTTAAGGATTTTCAGGCCTCCGGGTATAGTTTCCCGGTTGCCTTGCTAAATATGCGTGCAGCGATCTTCCTGGGCAAGATCCTTGTGAGAAGGAAATAGTTAAGCCTGTTGCGCCATCCCGGAATATAAAAAGCTCTTTTGCCCAGCGAGCTAAGGGCTGCCATGGCCACTTTTTGTGGAGTCATCACATGGATAAGAACCCTTCCATAACGCGGACGTGTTGCCAGGTAGGCAGGAGTTGATGTGGGTCCTGCCACACAGGCCATAACATCAAAACCCCGGGATTTCAGTTCATGATGGAGCGCCTCGGCCAGAATGATATTAAATGCCTTGGTAGCACCATAGGGGGCAAGTAAACCAGATCCCCATAAACCTGCCATGGAGGCCATCAGAATGATCCCTTTCTTTTGTCCGGGGTTTTCATTATGAAGACTTGCCATGCCATGCACCAGGCAAGCCGGCATCCTGGCATTTACCTCAAGGTAGCGATCCAGCTCATCCTGCGTGTATTCCATAAACTTCCTGATCCTGCTGTAGGCGGCATTATAGACCATAAGTCTGCATGATGTTTCAGATATGACTTCCATAATCCTGTCGGCACTTTCTGCTTCGGCCAGGTCAAGACATATCCTACGGGTGCGAATCAAGTATTCCCTCTCTAGCTGAGCTCCAAGCGACAGCAATAGTTCATCCTGCAAATCTACCATGATGATATTCATCCCACCTTCGGCCAGAGCCTTTGCATAAGCCTCACCCAGGCCCTCTGCAGCGCCTGCAAGAAGGCACCAGGAACCGTAAATTTCTTTCATTTCTTTCCCACGAAGCATAAGGAATCAAATCACATCGGGCAGCAGGAAAGGAGAGCGATAAACCTTGGTCAGATAGCCGTTCGCTTCCTCATCCCCAATTATACGTTCCTCTGCCGGATCAAAATTCAAAGGTCTTTTCAGCCTGCAAGCCATATTACCGAGGTGGCATAGCGATGTGGATAAGTGACCTTCCAGGATATCGGCATTCAGGTCCTGCCATCTTCGCGATCTGACACAATCAATGAAATTGGTGAAATGATTCAGCACTGCATCGCCGGTGGCCGGATCCTTATCGATAAATTCCGGCCCATTCTCTTCTGAATAAGATGAGTAGCCACTGGGCCTTAGTTCTATATCACTCAAATGTGCCCGGGCTTTCCCCTCTTCCTCGCTGGCAATATCCATCCACCCTTTGGACCCGAAAATCAGGTTTCCTATCCTTATTCCACCCTCGTCGTTGGTGGCCAGACCTCTCACCTCGAATTGGAGGATCCTGCCATCTTCATATTCAAACTCAAGATGCTGAATATTGGGAGTTTCCTGGTCGCTGTCCCAGATAAAAAAGTTGCTGAAACCCTGGATCCTTACCGGATGTGTATTCTTATTCAGCACCCACCTGGCAATATCCACCTGGTGAATGCCCTGGTTTCCAAAATCCCCGTTTCCTGTATCCCAGAACCAGTGCCATTTATAATGAAAGCGATTTGTGTTAAATGGACGATAAGGAGCGGGCCCCAGGAATTTGTCCCAGTCGACCCCATCCGGAACTTCGCTGTCCTTTACATGCCCGATACTTCCGCGAGGTTTAAGGCAGAGTCCTTTGGCCATATAGATTTTTCCCAGTCCACCCTTATCCAGGTAAGAGATGGCCTGAATAGTCGCCTTGCTGCTCCTGGCCTGCGTGCCGGTTTGAACGACACGCTTATATTTCCTGGCTGCTTCCACCATTTTCCTACCCTCCAGAAGGGTATGGGAGACTGGCTTCTCCACATACACATCCTTCCCTGCCTGGCAGGCCCATATGCTTTGCAGGGCATGCCAGTGGTTGGGGCTTGCTATGGACACCGCATCGATATCCGGATCCTCAAGCACCTTCCGGTACTCTGTGGCCGTTGCGGGTTTATATCCTGTCAATTTCTCCACTTCTGCCACTGCCCCGGGCAACAGACGCTGATCAATGTCGCACAGGGTGGCAATGTGTACATCGGGAATTTGCGCCAGGGCACGGCAATGATCCATGCCCCTGCTTCGAATCCCGATCACCGCCACACGCACCGTGTTGTTTGGACTATTCATAATTGAAGGCTGGCCCAGTAGCTTACTACCCACAATAGCACCTGTTGAAACCATACCAGTTTTCTTGATAAACGAACGCCTGTCAATATGTTCCATAATCTTCCTATTATATTTCCAAATTACTCATATCTGAGAAATCTGGCCCATAATATGGGATAAAATGAACTACAATTCCGGATTTTACTTAGCCTTTGTAAAGGTGAATTCTTAGTTTTATCTTATGAAATCAGCAACAACAGTGCTCTGCATTATGGGCTTATCTCTCCAAGTGTTTGCCCAGGAAATCCAAGGATGCATTCTTGACTCCCTCAACTCTGCCCCTCTGGAATATGCAAGCATAGGTATCCTGAATACCCGCTATGGGAGCATTACGGGCCGGCAGGGTGTTTTTCATCTGGAGGTGCCGGAATTGCCTCCGGAATCGATTGTACGTATCTCCATGATCGGATACAAAGCACAGAGCTTCACCCTTGAAGAGCTTCAGAACAAGGACAATATTATCCTGTTAGCAGTTGATCCCATTCCTCTTGCTGAAGTAAGCATTTCACCAATGGGAGAAGCCTATTCAATCGGAACTACCCGGTATAACCTACACGGCAACTGGTGTGGCTGGGGAGGCTCCCGCTTTGGGAAGGGACATGAGATTGGGACAAAACTGAATCTGGGTGATCAGCCCGTCCATATCAGGAAACTTCATGTACACTTACACCGCCAGGCCTATGACACCATCTGGTTCCGGCTTCATATTCGTAATCTGAAGGATGAAAAGCCTTTTGAAGAGCTGCTGACCAGCAATGTAATTGTGGCTATTGATGAAGAGAAAGGGTGGGTGGAACTGGACCTGGATGAGTACAGGATTGTGCAGGAAGGTGAAGTCGCCATCAGCCTTGAATGGCTAAAGATAAGCGGGGTCAATGAAGACCGGGCCATGAAAATCAATCAGAAGCTCACCAAAGAATACCTCCTCTTTAACACTAAAAAGAAGCAGGGAATCATCTATACAAGATGGGGCGTTGAAGGAAAATGGAACACCGGACTGGAAGGAAGCCCGGCAATGTACCTGACGGTGCAGAAATAACCTTCAATACACAAATTCTCCTGAATAATATTACTTAGAATCATTCTTTATTACGTACTATGCAGTAATATAACGTATATATTCGTAGTGTTACTGGAAAATAAGTTTTAATATTGTTTTATGGAAGAACTTACAGCGAAAGAAGAAGAGGTAATGCAGGTACTCTGGAGCCTGGATAAGGCCCTGGTCAGAGACATAATGAGCCAGCTCCCCAATTCAAAACAACCCTATACCACAGTTGCTTCCATTGTCAGGATCCTGGAGAAGAAAGGTTTTGTCAGCCACAAGCCCTACGGCAAAACACACGAGTATTTTCCGCTGATTTCGAAAGCCGAATACCGGAAACGAAAGTTTAAAGGCCTGCTCACCCACTACTTCGATAATTCAATTGAGAGCGTGGTTTCCTTCCTGGCTAAGGAAGAGAAGCTCAGCCCAAAGGAATTTGAGGAACTTACAAAGTTAATCGCCAAAGAATCGGAAAACAAAAAGAAAGATGACACTGAATGATTTCATAGTCTTCATATATGAATCAGGAATTTGCCTGGCAGTGCTTTTCGCCATGTATTTTCTTTTTCTACGGAAGGAAACCTATTTCCGCTTTAACCGCTTCTATCTACTCAGCATACTGGTAGTTGCCTTCGTGCTTCCTCTGGCAAATCTGGGTGTATTTGAGAGCAGTAGTGAGTTATCCCCTTTTAAAAGTATTTCCAGTTTATCGGAGACCATCAATATCCCGGCTGTGACCATTACCCATGGATCGGAAAGTCTGTCTGCTTCCTCTTATAACTGGAAGGCAATAGCTCTTATGATATATCTTCTTGGAGCTTCCCTTGTGGTTGCCAGGGTTATTCTGGGAATCATCAGGGTGGAAACGATAAAAAGAAAAGGTAGAAGGATCAAGCTCGAAGACTACTCCATTGTATATACAAAACTTGAAGTCGCTCCTTTTTCTTTCTTCAGGACCATCTATCTGAATGATGCACTCGCAGAGGAATCTGAAAGCACTTTCATTATCAAGCATGAGCTTATCCATATCAAGCAACTACATACCTATGACAACCTTCTTGTTGAACTCTTCCTTGCCATATTCTGGTTTAATCCCTTTATGTGGTTCCTGAAAAGAGCCCTTAGAGAGAATCATGAATATCTGGCCGATAATGGTGTCCTGAACCAAAAAACCAATCCGGCCACATATCAGACCCTGCTCCTGAAACAGACCTTTGGTTTAGCACCAATAACCCTGACCAGTACATTTAACTCGACAATTAAAAACAGGATCATCATGATGTGTAAGAATAAATCATCCGTAATTGCAAAGTTTAAACCTTTGCTGCTTGTCCCAATCATTGCCACACTCTTCCTGGTTTTCACATGCAATGAGAAAACCAAAGCCCAGACCGTCTCCGCTGTGCAGCCTGTAGCAGCACAGGAGGTACAAAATGTTAATCCCCAGGTAATGCCTCCGGATGAGGTCCTTGAGCAAAACTTCCCGGATGAAATGGTACAGATAAGCCGGGAACCAGAACAAGTAAATATGGAGCCACCCGCAGAACAAATAGCTGAACCAGTGGCTGAACCTGAGAAAGTCCAGCAAGACACAGTACGTGAAATCTTTTATGTGGTGGAAGAGATGCCCACATTTAATGATGGAGATGCACCTATAGAATTCCGTAAGTATATTGCCAAAAACCTCCAGTACCCCGAATCCGCTGCAAGAGACAGTATCTCCGGACGGGTAATTGTACAGTTTTGCGTAAATCATGAAGGAAAAGTGGTAGATCCGGTGGTTGTCAGGAGCGTAAGCCCGGCATTGGATAAAGAGGCCCTCAGGGTTGTTTCGTCTTCACCCCTCTGGACTCCTGGAAAGCAACGCGGAAAGACAGTGGATGTACTTTTTACCTTCCCTATAAATTTCGTGCTTCAAGGATCAAAAACAGCATTTGACTCCCCTGACAAAAGCTCATAACTTGTAAGTGCAAATGAATACCCTACAAGTTATTATATGGGGAATATGCCTTCTGGCTTTCTGTAACTGCACGAATGAAAAAGAAGCTGCGAAAGAATCTGCTACCCCAATAACAAAGCAGCATTATGTAAGCATTGATGGTTTGTGGAAAAGCACGTCTGAAACTGCCTTACATCTGCCGTCAATAACACTACAACCCGTCATACATATTCAGGGAAATCTCCAAAACGATTTGATCATTCAGGGCTGTTTCTTGGCTGCTGACAAATACATGAACTCCTGGAAATTGTCAGAATTAGAATTCATTGAAGAGGACCGGGAAATCATCTTTCATGATCAGGAGGGAAGCACCTATATTGGGCATGTAAACGAAGGCTGGGATAGCATTTCAGGAATGGTATATTCGGGCTATCCTGATGAACTGGTAGCTGAAGACAGACTTGATTTTATTCGGGCGGAAAACCTGGATATTCAGTATTTGTTTATGCCAAAGCTGCCTGAAAAAGATGGAAGCATCAGCTACACATACCGGCAACCCGAAGGACATGAGGATGGGATCAAAACGGGATCGGTCTTCGAGCATATTAAGGACCCAGGCCTGCTTAGCGAATTTATGGCTGAGGTCATTGGGCAGGAATATGGCAGGCTTGAATCGCTGTTGGTAGTGAAAGACCGGCAGCTTGTTCTTGAAGAATACTTCTACGGCTATGACGAAAACCGGACCCATGACATCCACTCATGTACTAAAAGTATTGTTTCCCTGCTTACAGGTCTTGCAATCAGTGAAAATGGGAATCCGGATGTAAATCAGTCCATTGCAAGTTTCTTCCCGGAAATGGACCTGAATCTGGACGATAAGCACAGCCGGATCACCCTTCATCAGGTACTTACTATGACTGTTGCATTTCAAACAGACGACAGCTATCTGGGCCTGGAACAGGAAGGCCTGGTGAAACAAATTCTCCACTCTCCACTGGAAATGGCTGCCGGCGAGCAATTCAGCTACAACAGCGAGTGCCCTTACCTTCTCGGTGCTATCATCTATGCGAATACAGGTCAGGAGGTGGATACGTATGCAAAGGAGAAGTTGTTTGATCCGATGGGCATCACCAACTACCAGTGGGACAAAGAGAAGGGAACTCCCTGCTGCCAGGCGCACATTCATCTGACACCCAGAGATATGGCCAGGATCGGTCTGCTGGTTTTGAATGAAGGCTGGTGGAAGGATCAGCAAATTATCCCTGAAAGCTGGATACATGAATCCACAAAGCCACATGTCAGCGAAAGCGAGTTCTTTGATTACGGCTACCAGTGGTGGCATCGCTCCAGATCAAATAAATCCTGGTGGAAGGAGGACCACTCCCCCAGTGAATCCGAACATGAAATGGTACATGCAATGGGATGGGGCGGCCAGTATATTTTCATTGTCAGAGACCTTAACCTGGTGCTTATAACGACCGCATCCGATTATGACGAAAGCAGTGGCGAGGCATTCAGCAAGGTCCCCATGGTCATAGAAAAGATCGTTCCAATGTTTGAGTAAAGTTCTTCACTTCCCAAGCACCTCAAAAGTTTTCTCCAGCATATTCCCATTTGAATCGACCAGGATCAGTGTATGCAATCCCTCCGGGGCCACGAATTCCAACTGGTGAATCAGGGAGGTTTCCCCCAGGTATTGATCGTCGAGGTGCCAGTGAATGGTGGTCCCGGATTCCCGGTGAGCCGCTTCAAATACTACACGGCTCAATTTACCGTCCAGTCCCCGGGGAATAAATACCTGCCGGGTCTCTCTGGGATATATTAGCTCCATGGGATTTTCATTTCCTTCTGCGCATCCTGGAAGAAATGGGGGAAGAGAATGATAATGGGGATCCTGCCTCTTGTAATACCACTCCATAACCGGTGGCAATACAAACCAGCTGGCATTGACCATCTTCCCGGTTTCATAGCAAGCGCTGTGGACCCTGAATTGCTCCGTCTGGTCGAGGTGAATGATGTGGTGATAAGGACAGACCTCCATCTTTTCCCCGGCCTCCGGAACCATTCTTATCTCTGTACTACCACAATCGGGTCCGGCCCGAAATCCACTGGCCTTACAAATCTCAATTTCACTCATCTCATCATATGGGGTCTCAAACCAGGAGGATGAAGGGAGTAAAGCAAATACATCGAACATCAGCGGTGCAGCCACATTCACCCCTGTAAGCCCTGGCCGGCCTTCTCCATCCGCGTTCCCCACCCATACACCCACCAGGAAATCAGGATTCAATCCGATAGCCCAGGCATCTCTGTAACCGAAACTGGTGCCAGTTTTCCAGGCGATGGTTTTGGAGGAAGAAAACTGCTCCCATGCCCCTTCCTGGCTTGGCCTTTCAAGTTCAGTCAGGGTCTCAAAACACTGCCAGATGGAGGCAGCACTCATAATGCCACTATTATTAAGAGCCGGAGCCGGGTTGGACCTGATCCCGGAGGGCTTCTCCAGGATATAGGATGGTGCACCATACTGCCCCTGATCATACCTGGATCCATAATCCTGGAAGTTATTCAGGCTGTTTGCCATGCCTGTATAAACCCGGCAAAGGTCCCACAGCTTTACCTCCGCACCGCCCAGGATCAGGCTTAGCCCATAATGTCCCGGATTTCGTGAGATAGATGTGAATCCCAGGCTTTGCAGCTTAGAATGGAACTTCTCCAGGCCGTAGCTTTGTAACATGCGTACGGCTGGCACATTAAGTGATCTGACCAGTGCTTTGCTAACGGCTATGGCCCCACTGTAGGTCCGGTCAAAATTCACCGGAGAGTATCCCGAGATCTGGGTAGGAATATCCGGGACCAGGTTATCCGGAAGAATCTCTCCTTCATCCAGCATAAAGGTATAAAGAAGAGGTTTGAGAATGCTTCCCGAACTTCTGGGAGCATCGATAATATCCACAAAGCTGGCATTATTCGCATCCTCCGAGCTGGTATTTCCCACATAGGCAAGCACTTTTTTATCAGGAACACGGATGACCAGAACAGCAGCATTATGAATCTCATTTTGTCTTAAATGCTGATGGTGCCGTTCCACCAGCATGCTTAGCCTTTCCTGCAGTGCCGCATCGATGGTGCATCTTATTCTTTTTCCTGCCAGCCCTTCTTTTTCAGCCCGGTCAAGTAAATGTGGAGTTAGCCGGGGCAGGGGATGTGGTCGTGAAGGCAGAGGCTCGGATCTGGCCAGCTCACCGCTCAGTGAATCGATGAGCCCTTTCATCTCCAGCTTACGGAGCAGGCGATCTCTCTTTAAGCGCAGAGCCTCCTGATTTCTTCCCGGGTAAATCAGGGAAGGAGCGTTTGGAAGGACAGCCAGGGTAGCTGCTTCTCCCCAGGACAACTTATGGGCTGGCCTGCCATAGTACCTCCAGGCTGCGGCATCTATGCCTACCACATTGCCACCGAAAGGCGCGTAGGAAGCATATAGGCCAAAAATCTCTTCCTTACTCAGGCTGAGTTCCAGGCGAAGGGCCAGAAGCATCTCGATAAGCTTTTGAGAGATGGTTCGGGGTTTTCCTTTCCTGGACAGACGTACCACCTGCATGCTAATGGTGCTTCCCCCGCTTACAATTCTCCCTGCCCGGATATTTCGAACCAGTGCTTTACTCAGTGAAAGCGGGTTGATCCCCGGATGATAATGGAAATACTCATCCTCATAGTAGCGAATACACTGACCCAGCTTATCCGGGACACTGTCGCAGGGAGGAAACCTCCATTGTCCGTCGACCGTGATTCGGGCCGACAACAATTCGCCATCCTGGTTTTCAAGTATGGTATTGGTGTTTTCCTCAAAATGGACCACCGGTAGCAATAAAAAGGCGACACATATCACTCCGGATACGATCAGTGCATACCTATGTCTAGTCAACCATCCGACGACACTCACGAGTTCAGATTTATTCTCCTATTCCTGTTTCAACACCTTAACCCATTTTCCAGATCTGGTGGCATGGATCCCCCTGTCGTACATCGCCTCACAATAGACTGCCGGAAGAATGAACTCTCCAAGATAGCTTGCATTCAGCATCACCACAAAAGTTTTGCTTTCACCTTTGTCCAGTCCAAAATAGCTGTATACACGATCGTCACGGATGTCCTGATAATCTGGCACACTTTTGACTTTAGAAGTTTCCATATTATCAAGTCTCAGGTTCCTGATCTCCCATCCCGAAGGGAACATCTGGGTGAGCGCCAGTTCTTTGTAATCCTCCCTTATCCCCGGATGGGTCAGGGTGACCTCCGCTACAAAATCAGTACCCTGCACAATCTGCGAAGGATCAATCGAGTTTCCTTCCATATCCAGGTATCGAACTTCCATGGCTATATCACTGGCATCATCCTCAACCTTATTATCCAGGGGAATCCCGTCGAGTTGCATAGTAACAAACAGGCTTCGCGTGTCTGCATTTTTCACCTCGATGGTCCCTCCGCTCTCTCCATCAAAAGGAAGCTCCACTCGTGCTATGGGAGCACTAACAGACACTTTCTGTCTCTTACCATTTAGCACATACTCAAAATCCATGCCGGCGGAAGCATCAGATTCGCCGACAAATTTACCAACAGCCAGGAGCACAAAAGCAGTGGTCTGTGTACTATACCAGCTCCCGGATGCCATTTTTCCGGCAATCTCATCCACCAGCTTCTTCGCCTCGACCTGCTTCCCCAT
>Ga0180430_10002948_pt1 | contig 14951 bp, 12 predicted proteins | sample SS_ome_9_FD_132999 | JGI IMG/M metagenome (GOLD analysis project Ga0180430, IMG submission 132999) | Hypersaline lake sediment archaeal communities from the Salton Sea, California, USA - SS_1_S_2 metaG | ecosystem: Environmental > Aquatic > Non-marine Saline and Alkaline > Hypersaline >... | reverse complement strand
CCGGGGTCGTCGTCCCGGGGATCGGGAGCCCCCATCGCGATCCAGGTTTCGAGATCCTTGACCGCCCGGGCCGGCAGGGGAGACCGCGGGGGCATCTGGAGTTCCCGGTCCCGATAGCGGATCGCGTGAACGAGGAGGCTCGTCTCGGGATCGCCGGTCGCGATCTTCGGCCCGCTGTCACCGCCCAGGCGGACGCCCGAAGGAATGCTCAGGGCGAGCCCCCCCTTCATCTTCGGACTTCCTGCCGTGTGACACTCGTAGCAGTTCTCGACGAGGATCGGGCGAATCCTATCCTCGAAGAACTCGTGCGCCTCGGGCGTGATGGCACCGGGTTCCGCCGTCAGGGCGAGACGGGGCAGGAAACACAGGATCAGTGCGATGGAGCGGCGGAACTTCATCTCGTCCAACAGAGTAGCGGGAATTGCGCCGGATTTCCAAGGAACCCCATGGCGTGATAGGGGGAGGTGAGGCCCCTTTGTTCGGTGCCCGGGGGAGTGGCGGAAATCGGGAAACGACTCTTGGCGCGAGGCGGGCTCCGCGCTATCGTTCCCTCCGTTCATCCATGCAGAAACTGTCCGCTTCCTTCGTCGAGGAACTCCGCAACATCGCGGGGGAAGAATCGGTGCTGACCCGGGCTGAGGACCTGATTCCCTACGGGTTCGATGGCACGGCCGCGATGCGGGAGGAAGCAACCTGTGTCGTCCTGCCCCGGTCGACAGGAGCCGCGGCGGATGTCGTCCGCCATGCGGTGGCGCACGGCGTCCCTGTCGTGACGAGAGGGTCGGGGACGGGACTTTCCGGAGGCAGTCTGCCGGTTCCGGGCGGTATCGTCCTGTGCCTGGTTCATCTCGACCGGATTCTCGAGATCGACACGGCCAACCTCACCGCGCTCTGCGAGTGCGGCGTGATCACCAAGGCGATCGACGACGCGATCGCACCCCATGGCCTGTTTTATCCGCCGGATCCCGGTTCGATGAAGATCTCGACGATCGGGGGCAACGTGGCGAACAATTCGGGAGGGCTGCGGGGACTGAAATACGGGGTCACGCGCGACTATGTCATGGGCCTGGAGGTGATCCTTCCCTCGGGTGAGGTCGCCTGGCTCGGTTCGAAGTGCGTCAAGGATGTGGCCGGCTACTCGCTCAAGGATCTCTTCGTCGGCTCCGAGGGCACGCTCGGGATCATCACCAAGGTCCTGCTCAAGCTCATTCCCCGGCCCGAGGCGAAGCGAACCCTGCTCGCCACCTACGACTCGATGCAGGCGGCGGCCCGGACGGTTTCGAAGATCATCGAAAATCGGATCATCCCGAGCACGTTGGAGTTCCTCGACCGGAAGACCTGCCAGTGCGTGGAGGATTTCGCGCACGTCGGCCTGCCCACCGAGGCCGAGGCGATCGTGCTGATCGAGACCGACGGACACGAGACGGTCGTCCCTGCCGAGGCGGAAGCGATGGCGCGGATCGCGGAGGAGAACGGGGCCCTTTCCGTCGAGAGGGCCCGCGACGAAGAACATGCCGTGATGCTCGCGACGGCCCGGAGGAGTGCCTTTGCCGCCCTGGCGCGGATTCGTCCCACGACCATCCTCGAAGACGTGACGGTTCCGCGGAGTCGCCTCGCCGACATGGTGGCCTTCATCGAGGAAACCGCGGAAAAGTATCAACTCGAGATCGCGACCTTCGGCCACTTCGGGGACGGCAACGTGCATCCGACGGTGTTGACCGACGAGACGAACGGGGAGGAGATGGACCGGGTGCATCGCGCCTTCTCGGACATTTTCGACAAGACGATCGAACTGGACGGCACGATCACCGGCGAGCATGGGGTCGGGCTCGCGAAGAAGCCCTACCTGGACCGTCAGTTCGGCGCAGCCAGTTATGCTCTCCTAGGGCAGGTGAAGGAGGCGCTCGATCCCGGGAACCTGCTGAATCCCGGTAAGATCTTCGAGGCGAAACCAGCCGAGGCAGTCGCATGAGCGGGGAAACTCCGAGCCGGCTCGCCTACCTCCACGACCTCGACTACTCGGTCGTGCAGCAATGCATGCATTGTGGGATGTGCCTGCCGAGTTGTCCGACCTACCTGGAGACGAAGCTGGAGCGAAACAGCCCGCGGGGGCGCATCGCGCTGATGCGAGCGATCGCCGACGGGCGGATGGAAGTGACGAAGGAGTTCGGCGACGAGATGTACTATTGCCTCGGCTGCCTCGCGTGCACGACGGCTTGTCCCGCGGGCGTGAATTATCCCGAACTCTTCGAGTATGCGCGGGCCGAGGTCGAGCACCAGGATGTCCTGTTCACGCCCGAGCGCCGGTTCTGGCGGTGGCTGACGCTGCGGCAACTCTTCGCGAAGCCGTGGTTGCTGCATCTCGCCGGCCGCATGCTCTGGCTCTACCAGGCGAGCGGTCTCTGCGGGTTGATACGGCGAGCAGGATTGCTGCGGCTCCTGCCCGTGAATCTCCGTGAACTGGAACCGAGCACGCCGCGGGTGGAACGGCGATTCTCCTGTGAGTTGATCGCTCCGGTCGAGGCTCCTCGCGGGGAAAAGCGCCACCGGGTCGGGATGTTGACGGGGTGCGTGCAGGATCTCGTGTTCGCTTCGGTGAACCGGGACACGGTGGAGGTTCTCCGGGAGAACGGGTGCGAGGTGGTGACGCCCCGCCACCAGGGCTGCTGTGGTTCCCTGCAGGCGCACAACGGGGATCTCGAGCAGGCCAGGGAACAGGCCCGGCGTCTCATCGACCAGTTCGCCGTCGAAGAGGTGGATGCGATCATCACGAATGCGGCGGGATGCGGTTCCCACCTCAAGCATTTCGGGAATCTACTTGCGGACGACCCGGACTACACGGTGAAGGCGAAAAAGTGGGACGCGAAGGTGCGCGACATCTCGCAGTGGCTCGTCGAGATCGGATTTCGTGCACCGCGCGCCCCGGAGAACGAGACGGAGCCCGTGAAGGCGACCTATCACGAGGCCTGCCACCTGTGCCACGGGCAGGGAATCTCGCGGCAGCCGAGGGAGGTGTTGCGAGCGGTGCCGGGATTGGATCTGGTCGAACTCGACAACGCGACCCACTGCTGCGGCAGTGCCGGCGTCTACAACATCACGCAGCCGGAGCAGGCGGGAAAACTGCAGCGGGAAAAGGTCGAGGCGATCACGGCGACGGGGGCCTCGGTGGTCGCGACCGCGAATCCGGGTTGCCACCTGCAGATCGAGAACGGGGTCGCCGGGACCGTGACGGTGCGCCATCCGGTGAGCCTGCTCGCCGAAGCCTACCGCAGGGAGGACGGCTCATGACGGCGAGTTCGAACGCGAAGGGGGAGTGGATCCGGCTGATCCTGCGCCTGGTCCTTGGCGGACTGTTTCTCTGGAGTGGTATCGCCAAGTTGAAGAATCCAATCGAGTTCGCCGACGCGATCCGGAATTTCGAGATTATCGGGGATCCGTTTGCGGCGGTGTTCGCGCTTTTCATCCCGTGGGTGGAGATCGTCGCGGCGCTCGCGGTGATGTCGGGTCTCGCGGGCAGGGGAGGGGCGGCCGTTCTCACGCTCAGTCTCGCCGTATTCACGATCGCGATCGCGAGCGCGTGGATGCGCGGCCTCGACATCAGCTGCGGTTGTTTCGGCGGAAGCGGTCCGATCAACTATCCCCGGAAAATGATCGAAAACTTCGCCCTTCTCGCACTCGGGGCGGGAGTCTGGTTCTGGTGGACCGGGGCGCGCGATGCGGGACGTGTCACGTCCCACTCGTGAATCGACGTGCTGAGCGCGTCGCGATGAGGGCACCGGGGCGGATCAGCGGACGTCCAATCCCTCCTTCGACGCTGTTTCGGCCGGCTCGATCCCGAGAATCTTGCAGACGGTGGCGTGGAACACGAGCTGGCTGATTTCGTCGAGATCACCGGTGGTGGGCGGATTCGGATAGCCGGTGATCATGATCTGGCCCGACATGCGGATCGATTCCTTGACCGGGTATCCGTAGCCCCCGAAGAAACCGGGACCCTCGGAGGGGTCGAACACGGGCTCGGACGCCTCCATCTCGGTGAAGCCGTAGCCGCCCTTCAGGACGAGGATCCGGTCGCCGACGCGGCCCTCGTGGAGGTAGCTCCACTCCTCGGGGAGCTCCTCCCGGGTGTAGGTGCGGAAATAGATGCGCTTCTTCAACTCGTCATCGAAGGCGTCCGTGAACAGTTTGCTTTCCCCCTCGTTCTCCGGCAGGTCCTTGAAGTAGAGGTTGGCGACCGCGTCGTGGGCGATGACATCGCAGTTCTTCATCATCTCCTCCCCGAGCAACTGGGCGAGATTGACGTTCTTGTCGAGTTCGGCCATGCCGTGATCGGTCGTGACGAGAACGACGAGATTGGCATCGGGCGGAGCGAGCTGGTTCCACTCGGAACGGACCGTCTCGAGGAACTCTCCGATCGCCTTGTCGGTCGCGGTGACCGCGTCATAGGTCGGCTGTTCGCGAGGGCCGTTGACGAGACCGGCCCGGTAGATGTCGTCGAGCCGGAGCATCACGAGGCGGAACTTGGCATCGTCGCCCTCGCCGCCCGGCCCTTTTCGCCATGCCTCGAGCGCCTTCTCGAGTCGCGCCTGATCGGTCTCCTCCGCGTTGTATTCGTTCAGGAAGGCCGCCGCGGCGTGCTCTCCCTCCTGGTTCCACGAGAGGGGCCAGTCGTGAACGAGGGTGGGGATTTCCTGCCGTGTCGCCGTGGTCCAGATCGGTTCCGCCTTGAGAAGGGCGGGGTCGGCCGGGTTCTCCACGAGCGTGCCGTCCTCGAGGCGAATCTTGTCGGCCACGATCCCGTGCGCGCTGACCGGCGCTCCGGTCGCGGTCGTGACATGGGAGGGGAAGGTGACACAGGGGAAGTGCGGCCGCATCTTGTTCGTCGCCGCCCCCTCGCTGATGAACTCGTCGAAAGTGGACGTGTCGGCATTCTGCACGTAGTCACCCCGGAAACCGGGAATGCTGAGCCAGAGGACCACCGCGGGGCCCTCGCCGGAGCCTCCGTCGGAGGGCTCGGGATCCGTCATGGTCGTGGTCAGTTCGTTATCCTGACCCCGGCGGGCCAGTTCTGCTTCCTCCGCCTGTTTCGCGCGGTATTCGGCGACAAGTTCTGCGGTGGAGCGGTCGCCCTCCATCGCGATTCGCTGGAACTGGATCCCCGAACTGCCGTTCCAGATCAGGACCAGGACGAACGCGAAGAGGAGCACCGAAAGAAAGGTGAAAATCGAGCTTCCGAGGGACCGAAACATGGGGAAAGTGTGGGCCGAAACCCGCCGCGGCGCAAGTGGACTGACGTGTTTTTACGGGCGCAGAAGCGCGGCGTAGGCGCCGTCGAATCCGTCTTCCCACGGACGCGATGCCACCGCTTTCTCGACGGGAATTCCGGTCTCTTCGACGACTCGCTCGTTTTCTTCCCGGTCGATCGAACACGTGCTGTAGACGAGGCGGCCTCCCGGCTTGAGGTAGGGGCGGCATGCGGCGACGAGCGCGGACTGCTCGCGGGCGTGCCGGGCGAAGTCGCCGGGTTGGAGCCGCCAGCGCACGTCGGCGCGCCGGCGCATGACGCCGGTATTGGAGCACGGCACGTCGAGAAGGATCGCGTCGAAAAGGGGGAGGCTGCCGTCCGGGGGCGGGCCGGATAGCCAGTCGACAGCGGCTGTCGTCACGCCGGAGATGCGGAGCCGGGCGAGATTCTCTGCGACGCGGGCGAGCCTCCGTTCGGATTTGTCCGTCGCGAAGAGGCGCCCTTCGCCCCGCATGATCTCCCAGAGCAGGGCGGTTTTCCCACCGGGCGCGGCGCAGGCATCGAGAACGGTCTCGCCGGGCCTGGGATCGAGGAGCCGGCAGGAGAGCGAGGTGCTGGGATCCTGGATATAGAGAAGCCCCTCGGCGAGCCAGCCGGGGTCGGGTGCGCCGTGGATGCGAAAGAAACCGGGATAGGCTTCCCCGGCGAGATCCTCGTGGACTTCGCGGCGGAGCCTTTCGACCGTCTCGTGGCGCGTGCCATCGTCGTGGATGCGTCCGTAGTTGACGGGAGGTGTGTTGTTCCAGGCGCAGAGTGCGGACGCGGCCTCCTCGCCGTGTTGGGCGGACCAGCGATCGACGAGAAAGGCGGGATGCGAGAATCGTTCCGCGGGCGGCCATTGCGAAATTTCGGCGAGCCAGTCATCGCGCGATCGGAGGGCGGCGCGCAGGATCGCATTGGCGAGCGCCTTCTCATGGGGCTTCGCGAGCTCGACCGTCTCGTTGACGGCGGCGTGCGGCGCGATGCCGCTTCCGAAGAGTTGCGCCATGCCGATGCGGAGAAGATTCCGCGTCTTCGTCTTGAGCCGTCCGCGACGCAGGCGGTCGATCAGGGTGTCCAACAGGGAGAGGTTTCGAATCGTCGCGAAGAAGACATCCCGGGCGAGCGCCCGGTCCGGTGATGAGAGACGGAGGCGATCGGCTCGATCGTCGAGAATCGCCTCCGCATACCGGGATCCGGATTCCCATTCCTCCAGGGCGAGCAGAGCGACGAGACGGGCGGGACACATGACACGTCGAGGAGGGACAGGGGGAGATCAGCGCCCCATGATCGTTTTTTCGAGAGGCCAGACTGGCTCGATCTCGGCGCTGCGCACCCAGCCCCGCAGGTCGCCGGGAATGTGAACGTAGGTGGAGGGTCCGGCCGCACGGAGGATCCGGACCTCCGATCCGGGTGGCAACTCGATGACCGGCTCGGCCCCGGGCGCCGGGGCGGTTCGCGCCACGGCCTGCTCGCCGATGACGGTGGCGAAATTCACGACCGAGAATCGGGTATGACGGTGATGGGCGGCCATCCCCAGTGCGACGGCGAGAACGAGACAGGTTCCGGCCGCCGAAAAGAGAGGAGGGCGGAGGGAACGAAGGGACTTCACCGAGATCCCGGCGGTGAGCAGGAGAACGGAGAGCCAGGCGGAAACCGAGACGGCCCATCGCAGCGTGGCGGGATCGCGTTCGCGGAGAAAAGCGGCCCAGTTCGACTCGGCGAACTCGAGCATGCCGGTCTGTGCGCGGAGGAAGGCGAGACTCTGTCGTGGCTCGGGCATCGACGGCGCCAGGACGAGCGTCCGCCGAAACCAGAGTATGGCTTCGCCGGTTCGGTCAGCGCGGGCGAGAGACGTGGCGAGATTGAAGAAGAGCGGGCCGGAAGCGAATCCGGACTCGACGAGATGCCGGTAGGCGCCAGCCGCCTCGGAGTACTTTTCCCGGGCGAAGAGTTGATTGGCGCGATCGAAGTCGTTCGGTGTCACCTGGGCCACAGCGGGGAAGGGCGCGGTGACGAGGAGGACCGCGACCACGAGGAACGATCGAAAGCGAGGCAAACCCTGGGGAAACGGCATCATCGAGATGATTTGCGGGAGAGCAGGGCGAGAACCTCGCGAAATTCCTGGATCTCCTCGGGGGAGACCGGTTCATCGATCCTACCGGCTCCGCTGTAAAGGTGGGATCCACACTTTGCGGCGAGCCGGTCGATCGCCTCCCGAGCCTTCGACGGAGCGTCGCCGTGTTCCTTTTTCCAGGTTTCGAGAGCGCGGGCGACGCCGCGGTAGAAATCCCCACGCTGGGATCCGGATCCGGGGACGGATCGCACGGCCTCGCGAAAGGTGAGGCTGATGTGCTCGGTGGCCTTGGCGTGACGCCATTCCGTGATGCCGCGAACGATGCCGAATCCCGCCAGGGTGAAGAAGGCAAGCGAGAAAAAAACCTGGGCCCCGGCGAAGAACGGACCCGGCCCGAGTGTGAAGGTGGAGACGGGCCGGAGACGCGCGGGGCCGGGGTGAATGTGGAGGAGGTCGTCGAATCGAGGCTGGGGAGTCGGCGGTGCGGATGAGTGGGCGGAAGCACCCGCGCCGGATGGATTCTCGACAAGCGGCGTTGCGGGCGCGGCGACATCGCTGCCGGTATCCGGAGAAACCTCGATCGGGACCGGATCCGTCGTGCGGACCACGTATTCCTCCCGGACGGGATCGAAGAAGGCCAGGGAGAAAGGGGGAATTTCATCCGTCGCCTCGAGGGGTATGATCACCCGCTCGAATGTGACCCTCCCCGGAGTCTTGCCGTCGGATTCCTCCTCGGGATCGATGGTCTTGGTCGCGTCGTAGGTGCGCCAGGTGTCCGCGAGCGATCCGTCCATGACCGGAGCGCCCATCGTGCCGAGATTCCCGGTCCCGGATACCTCGAAGCGCAGGGAGATCGGATCACCGACGGAGACCGCCGTCGTGCTGGGAGCCAGGGAGAGATCGAAAGTTCCGACGCCTCCGGTGAAGGAGGGGGGAGCACCGGGAGGGAGTGGCTTGATCTCGATCGTGAGCGAGGGGGTGGAAACGCTGAAGGTCTGGGCGCGTTGGAAGATCCCGGGAAAACCGAAACCGGATTGCGAGTCGACGACTCTCACGCTGACCTGGGCGGGACCGAGGGTGTGACGTCCGGGTTTCAGGGCAAAGAGGTGGGAGGGCAGCCGCGCCAGCGAGTAGAGGGAGTCGTCGATCTCGACGGCGTCGGTGAAAACCTTCTGGAAGTTGCGGATCACGAAACTCTCGTGCTCGAGTTCCGCCCCGACCACGTCACTGATCGCATTGCGCCCCTTCACGTAGACGGTCACGTCGAACGGCACGATTTCATTCGCGTAGAAGGCGGTCTTGTCGAGGTTGAGACGGGCGTAGTAGGGCCGCGTCGCATCGAGGTCCTGGTCGGCGGAGGAACGTTCCACCACGGTGACTTCGATGGGCGCGGTCGAGACCTCGATGCCGCGAATGCGGGCGGTGATCGAGGGAATGACGAAGGTGCCCGCTTCCTCGGCCCGAAAACGGTAGAGATACAGGCTCATCGTCGTGCGTTCGCCATTGACGATCTGCGTCGAGAGCTGCCGCCCCGCGGCATCGATGAAGAGGCCTTCCGCATCGATGCGATCGGGCAGTTCGTCCGGATCGCCGTTCAGTGACTTGAGAATCAGGGTGGCGGTTTCTCCCACGCCGATTTCGGTATTGCTGACGTCGGCGGATAGGGAGGGAGCGCCTTGTTGGGCACGCAGCGGGAAACCGGAGAATCCGGCGAGAAGCGTGAGAAGGATCAGGAGTCGGACGAACATGACGAGGTACTTCACCAATTCTTGTAATTTTCGTCGCGGGATCGCTCCAGGAGGGGCCGCACTTCGGTTTCGTCGGCGAGAGCGCGGAGGAGCTGGCGCGCTTCGCTGGGGGAATAGCCGGTTTCCGGGTTGACCTCCTGTTCCCTGGCCTGTTGGCCCGGCGACTCCTCTCCCGGTTGCGCCTCGTTCGGATTGGCTTCCAGCTCGCCATCGAGATCGGGTTCCTCCTGGTCCTGCTGATCCTGGTCCTGCTGATCCTGGTTCTGCTGATCCTGGTTCTGCTGATCCTGGTTCTGCTGGTCCTGGTTCTGCTGGTCCTGGTTCTGCTGGTCCTGGTTCTGCTGATCCTGGTTCTGCTGATCCTGGTTCTGCTGATCCTGGTTCTGCTGGTCCTGGTCCTGCTGGTCCTGGTCCTGCTGGTCTTGGTTCTGCTGGTCTTGGTTCTGCTGGTCCTGGTTCTGCTGATCCTGGTTCTGCTGGTCCTGTTGCTGTTCCTGTTGCTGTTCCTCCAGTTCGTCGAGTTTACGCTTCACCACTTCGATATTGCGTTTCGCGTGTTTGTTCCTGGCGTTCAGTTCCAGGGCGGACTCGTAATGGGCGATCGCGGTCTGCCACTGCTCGATCGTGGCTTCGAGACTCGGCCCGCCCGCGGTCATGGGACGGGGCCGGTCCGGATCCGCCGCTCCACCCTGCAGTTGGAGTTCGCCGGAACGGAAGAGCGTGTTCCCGAGATTGTAGTGGGCCACCTCGCGAAGCTTGCGGTCGGGGTGGAGCAGGGCCTCGCCGAAGGATTCCGCCGCCTTTTCGTAGTCACCCTTCTCGTAGGCGGCGGACCCGATCCCGAGGTGGATGCGTGTCTTCTGGCGCGGACGCGGATTGTCCCGCAGGGCCTCCTGGTAGGCGTCGAGTGACCGGCGGTAGTCACCTTCGCGGAATGCCTCGTAACCGCGCGTGGTGGCATCCGTGGCCGTCGCGTGCACCGGCGTGAAGGCGGCGAGACAGCCGGCAAGGGCTGTTACGCGGGCCATGGCGGGCAGCGGGGGTGGCGACTTTCGGCGCGACGAGACGGGGAGAAGGGGAAGGAGAAAACCGAGCGTCGCCAGCACCAAGGCGGCCCCGAGGGGCCAGACGAATCGTTCGATCGGGCGCTCCCGGGTCTGGTCCTCGCTGCGCGTCGCATCGAGAGTCGCGACGATACGCCGGACAACGGATGTCAGGGAATTGCCTCCACCGAGCGGGAGATAGGCCCCGCGGCTCGCGAGATTCCGAAGTGCGGTGGTATCGAGGCGGGTGCGCACGACCTGGCCGCTTTCGTCCTTCACGAAAACGCCGGGCCGGGGATTCCCCGTCTCGTCGAGTTCGGGAATGATGGCTCCCGCCTCGGTTCCGGCACCGATCGTGATGATGGTCATCCTCGCCTCGCGCGCCTGTTCCACGAGGCGGTCCACCTGCTGGGCGCCCTCGAGGGCTTCTCCGTCGGAAAAGAGGATGAGGGCACTCTGGTCGAGATCCGCTTCGGCAAAGGTCTCGAGGGCGAGCTCAACCGCGGCACTCAGGTTGGTTCCCCCACGTGGAATCAACTCGGTATCCATCTGGTCGATCGCCTCGAAAACCGCATCGTGATCGACCGTGAGCGGGGCCTGGAGAAAGGCTCGTCCCGCAAAGGCGATCAGCCCGATCCGGTCTTCCGGCATGTTCAGGATGATGTCCTTGGCCGCGAGCTTGGCCCGGTCGAGACGATTCGGCACGAGGTCGTTCGCCAGCATGCTGCGCGAGGTGTCGATCGCGATGATCAGGTTTCGGCCGCGCGACTCGGTTTCGACCACTTCCGTGCCCCATTGCGGCCGGGCGAGGGCAAGGATCACGAATGCGAGGGCGGCGAGAAGGCACAGGTGCCAGGTCCAGCGGAGTGCCTCGCTCGCTCCCGTGACGAGTCGATGCCGCAGCCGGGGGGAAACCAGGCCGGGGAGGTGGTTGGAACCACGAAGCTGGGCCCGGATCCGCAGGAGAACGGGGACGACCAGCGCAAGGAGTCCCCAGAGCCAGACCGGTTGGGCAAAGGTGAGATCCATGGAACGTGCTTGGTGCGGTTCGGTGCCGCCTCCCTTGCGAAACGGTTGAGTCGCGAGGGGGTTAGGGGAACCGACGCCAGAATGTTTCGTCGCCGATCAGGGTTAGCAACCCAAAAACCAGCGCGGCCGCCGCACACCAGGGAAAGAGTTCGTCCGCCTCGACCGTGACGGTGCGGCGAACCTCGGATTTCTCCATCCGGTCGATCGCCTCGAAGATCTTCTCGAGTCCGCTGGTGTCCTGGGCGCGAAAGTACTCACCCCTGGCGATCCGCGCAATCTCCCGGAGGGTGTCCTCGTCGTATTCCTGCCTGAGGCGTTGGGGGCCGACCGGGGTCTGGACGACATAATCGCCGTAGGTCCCGACCGCGATCGTGTAGATGCGGATCCCGAGGGTCTTGGCCAGTTTCGCCGCCTCGATCGGCGAGAGTTTCCCCGCATTGTTGACCCCGTCGGTGAGGAGAACCACGACCTTGCTCTTGGCGGGGCGCTTGTCGAGGCGCTTGGCCGCCGCGGCGATGGCGGAACCGATCGCGGTGCCGTCCTCGACCATCCCGATGCGCACGCGTCCGAGGCCGTGTTGTCCTTCCAGCCAGGACTGGGAAAGCGTGAGTGGACTTGCGAGGTAGGGGCGTCCTGCGAAGGCGAGGAGCCCGATGCGATCGGTCTGCCGACCCCGGATGAAATCCCGGGTGACCTTCTTTGCCGCCATGAGCCGGTTGGCCCGGTTACCCTCGATCATGAAATCCTCGACCTGCATCGATCGCGACACGTCGATCGCGACGATCAGCTCAATGCCGCTCTCGCGAATGTGCTCGGTCCGATTGACCCATTGCGGACGGCTGAGAGCGAAGACGAGACTGGCGAGAGTGAGAAAGAGAGCCGCGAGGCGAAATCCTCCCGCTCTTCCGCGCGAAATCGGCCCCAGTCTGGCGAGTATGTGGAGCGACGAGAACACGACCGCTCCCCTGTTCCCCGACCGGCCGCGCAACACGGCGAGGAGCGGGAGGACAAGCAGGAGCAGAAGAGCCCACGGATTGTCGAGGCGAAAACTGGTCTCGGCGAACAGGGGCATGACGAATCCGGCGGGGCGCGAACCAATGAACACGAAAATCTCCGGTTTTCCGCCGAAAATGCAGACGGAGCCGGGGAGTGGAGCAAACTTGTCCCGTCCGGCGCGGCGAACGCTACCACTCGATCACGGCACTGGCCCAGGTGAGTCCCGCGCCGAATGCCACCAGGAGGATCTTGTCGCCGCGCACGATGCGGCCTTCGCGGTGTGCTTCGTCGAGAGCGATCGCGACGGCCGCGGCGGAAGTGTTGCCGTAGCGGTCGAGATTGATGTAGACGTTGTCCCGCGTCACGTCGAGGCGCTCCACGATCGCGTCGATGATGCGAAGATTGGCCTGGTGGGGAATCACGAGCTTGATGTCCGACGTGGAGATTCCGGCGCGTTCGATCGCATGGTCGGCCGCCCGGCGCATCGCGTTGACGGCGTGCTTGAAGACTTCCCGGCCCTGCATCGCGAGAGTGGCGAGCCGCTGGTCCACATTCTCGACCGTGATCGGGCAGGCCGAGCCGCCGCCCGGAATGTTGAGCAATTCGGTCTGGGCCCCGTCGGTGCCGAGGTGTGATGAGAGGATCTTTCCACCGCCGCCGTTCGAGGGAACGATCACGGCGGCACCGGCGCCGTCCCCGAAGAGCACGCAGGTGTTGCGATCCTCCCAGTTGATGTAGGCGCTCAGCTTCTCGGCCCCGATGATCAGGGCGGTCTTGACTCGCCCGATCGCGACGGCCTGGCCCGCGACTTCGAGGGCGTAGAGAAAACCGGAGCAGGCGGCAGAAATGTCGAAGGCCACCGCGCGGGGGCAGCCGAGCATCTGCTGCACGTAGCAGGCCGTGGCGGGGGTGAGCGTGTCCGGCGTGATCGTCGCGACGATGATGAGACCGACCTCCTCCGGGACGACACCCGCCTGCTCCAGGGCGCGGCGTCCGGCCTCGGCTGCCATGTGACTGGTGAACTCGTCGTCGCGCGCGATCCGGCGCTCGCGAATCCCGGTGCGCGTGGTGATCCACTCGTCCGAGGTATCGACGATCTTCTCGAGATCCTGGTTCGTCATTACCCGCTCCGGGAGGTAGCTGCCGGTGCCGGCGATGCGCACGAGCGGGTGGGGACGCGGGGATGCGGGGTTCTCCTCCATGGAATCAGGTTTCGAAGAGCCGGGCGCAACGCGCGATCTCCTCCTCGATGTGGGGATTCAGGTGGTGCTTCACCGATTCATCGGCGACGCGGATGGCGTTCTTGATGGCGCGAGGCGAACTCGATCCGTGGGCGATGATGCACACCCCGTTTACCCCGAGCAGGGGACTGCCGCCGTAGGTCTCGTAGTTTCCGCGCTCCTTCGTCGCAAGAAAGCCCCCCTTCGCGATGAGCGCTCCCATCATGCGAATCGGGGTCCGGGTCAGGTCCTCCTTGAGCCACTTGAACATGGCCTTCGCGGTGGCCTCGCAGGATTTGAGGACGACGTTGCCGACAAAGCCGTCACAGACCACCACATCGAGCTTGGATTCGAACAGATCGTGCCCCTCGACGTTGCCGCGGAAGTTGATGTGGGATTCCTTGAGGAGGCGAAAAACCTCGCGGGTAAAATCGGTTCCCTTGGAGTCCTCCTCCCCGACGGACATCAAGCCCACGACGGGATTGTCCTTCCGCTGGACGTGGCGGGCGTAGACGCTGCCCATGATGCCGTAGCCGAGGAGATGGGTCGGCTTGGCGTCCACATTGGCCCCCGCATCGACGATGTTGCACGGTCCGTTTTCGTTCGGGAGGGGGGACGCGATTCCTGCCCGGGGAACACCCTCGAGAGTGCGGAGCTTGATCGTCGCCGCCGCAACCGCCGCTCCGGTGTTGCCCGCGCTCACCACCGCCTGGGCCTCGCCTTTCTTGACCAGGTCGACCGCGACGCTGATCGACGAGTTTTTCTTTTCACGCACCGATTGCACGGCCGACTCGTGCATGCCGACGACCTCGGAGGAGGGGACGATCTCGATCTTGTTGTGGGCGTAGGAGAGATGGGAGAGTTGTTCCCGGATCGCGCCCTCGTCGCCGACGAGAAAGAGCCGCTCGATGTCGCCCCCAAACTCCTCGAGAGCGAGTACGGCGCCCTCGATTGTCGCTTCCGGGGCGTAGTCGCCGCCCATCGCATCCAACGCAATCTTCATCCGGGTGAAGTAACCGGCTATCTAGAAACACGGCAAGTCATCATGCAACCCCGAAAAAGAACAAAGTCACCCCGGCGGGAGTGACTTTGCACCAACAAATCCGCTTACCGCATCGGGCGGGGCGGGGAGAATCGAAGACCGATGCCTAAAAATCGTCGACGATGACCACCTGGCGGCCCTTGTAGTAGCCGCAACTCGGGCAGGCAATATGAGAGGGGACCGCGCTGCCACACTCGTCGCAGACGTTCAGTTTCGACGCGCGCCACCGGTTCGCCTGGCGGCGGAGGCGCTTCTTCATCTTCGAGGTTCTGCGTTTCGGGACAGCCATGAAAAGAAAACGGGTGAGGGGCGGGAATGAACGCGTTTTTTTCGGCTTGTCAAACGATCATCGGGGAGCGGTGGGGGAAATGCAGGGCTTACGCATGAAGCGGACAAATGATTTCAACGCGGAAGTTTGGATCGAGCATGGCTTTGAGTCGTTTCTTGGGAAGAGTCGCTTTGGAGGGATGGGAGCGCAGCAGGTGGATGGCCAGATCTCGAAGGGTGGAGAGGTT
>Ga0180430_10002947_pt1 | contig 14955 bp, 9 predicted proteins | sample SS_ome_9_FD_132999 | JGI IMG/M metagenome (GOLD analysis project Ga0180430, IMG submission 132999) | Hypersaline lake sediment archaeal communities from the Salton Sea, California, USA - SS_1_S_2 metaG | ecosystem: Environmental > Aquatic > Non-marine Saline and Alkaline > Hypersaline > Sediment... | reverse complement strand
CGCGACCTGGTCGCGCAGGGTGCGGATCCGGCCCGAGCCGCGCGTGGTGTCCGAGATGTAGACCTTCGCCTCCTCGCCGCGCGCCCGGCGCACGGCGCGGGAAATCCCGCCCAGCGTGTCGAAGTAGTGATCGACCGTGGTGACGCCCAGTTCCACCGATTCGAGGTTCTGGTAGGCGACCTCGACGCGGCCGAGATTGTCCTGCAGCAGCTCCGCGCCCTGCCGGACCTTGCCGTTCGCGCCGTAGGCGAAGCTTTTCCGGGCCTGGAAGATGTCGGCCAGTTCGTCCTCGCTGTCGAAGGACGAGGAATCGACCATCAGGTTGACGTTCGATCCATAGGCGCCCTCGGCATTGGAAAACACCCTCAGCGCCGCGGTTTCCAGGTCGACCCCGGCCTGTTCGGCATAGGCCAGCGCATGGGCGCGCACGAAGTTCCGCTCCAGCGGTTCGTCGGCCTCGGCCGCCTTCTGCGCGGCCTCGGCCAGAAGCCGGACCTGCAGGGGCAGAAGATCGCGGAAGATACCCGACAGCGTCATCACCACGTCGATCCGGGGCCGGCCCAGTTCCTCCAGCGGGATCAGTTCCGCGCCGCAGAGCCGGCCGAAGGCATCGAACCGCGGCCGCGCGCCGATCAGCGCCAGCGCCTGCGCCAGCGGCGCGCCGTCGGACTTGATGTTGTCGCTGCCCCACAGCACCAGCGCGACCGACCGCGGCAGCGTGGCATGGGTTTCAAGCAGTAGCTGCGCCTGCCGCGCGCCTTCCCGGCAGGCATGCGCGGTGGGCATGCGGAACGGGTCGAAGGCGTGGATGTTGCGCCCCGTCGGCAGGATCTCGGACGACCGGATCAGATCGCCGCCCGGCACCGGCGGGGTGTAGCGCCCGCCCAGCGCGCGGACCAGCGCCGGCATCTCGGCATCCGTATCCAGCGCCTCGGCGACCCGCTCGCGCTCGGCCGGGTGCAGATCGTCGCGCAGGTCGAGATAGGCCGCGCGCGCCTCGGCGCTGAGCGGCGCGCCGACGATGTGCAGCCCGTCGGGCACCAGCGCGTCCTCGGTTTCCAGAAGCTTCAGCCACAGCGTCTCGGGCGGCTGGCCGCCCAGATCGACACTTTCCGCCTGTTCGGCGATCAGCGCCTCCAGCTCGTCGCGGTCCGGGCCGCCCTCGGTCTCGCGCCAGCGCGTCAGGCTGTCCTTGAGTTCCGCCAGCCCCTTGTACAGCCCGGCGGCGGCCAGCGGCGGGGTCAGGTGGCTGATCGTCACGGCGTTCGACCGGCGCTTGGCCAGCGTCGCCTCGGACGGGTTGTTCGAGGCGTAGAGATAGACGTTCGGCAGATCGCCGATCAGCCGGTCGGGCCAGTCGCCCGGCCCCGGCCCGGCCTGCCGGCCCGGCATGAATTCCAGCGCGCCGTGCATGCCGAAGTGCAGGACCGCGTCGGCGCCGAAATCCGCCTTCAGCCAGCGGTAGAACTGCGCGAAGGCGTGGCTGGGCGCGAAGCCGCGCTCGAACAGCAGCCGCATCGGGTCGCCCTCGTAGCCGAAGCCCGGCTGCAACCCGACGAAGACCTTGCCGAACCGCGCGCCCAGCACGAAGACGCCGCGCCCGTCGGATTGCACGCGGCCCGGCGCCGGGCCCCATTGCGCCTCGATCTCCTTCAGCCAGGGCGTGTCGCGCACCATGACGTCGGCGGGCACATGGGCGGCGACATTCGCCTCCTGCCCGAATTGCGCGGAATTGCCGCCCAGCACGGTGGCGCGCAACTCTTCCACCGTCTCCGGCGGGTCGATGTCATAGCCCTCGCGCTTGAGCGCGTGCAGCGTGTTCAGCAGCGACCGGAACACATCGAGATAGGCCGCGGTGCCGGCGGCGCCGGTGTTCGGCGGGAAGCCGAAGATCACGATCGCCAGTTTTCGGTCGGCGGGCCGCGAGCGGCGCAGCGCCACCAGCCGTTCGACACGGCCCGCCAGCGCCTCCACCCGTTCGGCGCAGGCGGCCATCGCGCGGCTGCCCTGCCCGGTGCAGCCCCGGTCGCAGCCGGCGCAGATGCCGGCGCCGTGCCGGCCGGCGAAGACGGTGGGGTTGGTCGCGCCGTCGAGTTCCGGCAGCGCGATCAGCATCGTCGTCTCGATCGGCCCCAGACCCTGGGCCGAGCCCGACCACTGGTCCAGCGTCTGGAATTCCAACGGATGCGCGGCGACATAGGGCACGTCGAGCGCGCTCAGCACCTCGACCGCGGCGGCGCTGTCGTTATAGGCCGGCCCGCCGATCAGCGAGAACCCGGTCAGCGACACCAGCCCGTCGATCCGCACCTTGCCCCCGGGGGCGAAGAACGCCTCGATCGCCGGGCGCCCGTCCAGCCCGCCGGCAAAGGCCGGGATCACCCGAAGCCCCCGCGCCTCCAGCCCGCGGATCGCGGCGTCGTAATGCGCGGTATCGCCGCTGAGCACGTAGGAGCGCATCATCAGAAGGCCCACGGTGCCCTTGGCGCCGTGCCGGGCCGGCAGATCGGCCACCGAGGTGACGATCCGGCCGGGAAGATCGGGATGGTAAAGCCCGACATCCGGATGCTCGATCGGCGCCGGCGCCTCGGTGCCGCGCCACGCGTCGCGGCGGGCGTAGCGCGAGATCAGGAACCGCACCATCGCCTCGATATTCGCGTCCGAGGCGCCCAGCCAGTATTGCATGCACAAAAACCAGGCGCGCAGGTCCTGCGCCTTGCCGGGGATGTATTTCAGGATCTTCGGCAACCGGCGCAGCAGCCGCATCTTCTTCTCGCCGGTCTCCGACGAGGGTTTCGACGAACCGCGCAGCCGCTTCAGCCAGGCCAGCGCGCCCGTGGCCGGCTGGCTCATGTCCAGCGTGCCCATCCGGGTCTGCCGCACGATCTGCGCGTCCGAGATGATGCCGACGACGGCGTCGCACTCGGCCCGCCGCGCCTCGATCGCCGGCAGGATCGCGCGGATATGCTCGTCGAGGAACAGCAGGTTCGCCACGATCACGTCGGCCCGGCCGACCGCCTCGCGCGCCGCGTCCAGCCGGTCGGGCGCCTCGCCCCATTCGGCGGCGGCGAAGACCTCGACCGACAGGCCGGGGAAATCGGCCTGCAGGCGGCCGGTGACCTGCGCGCAGGGTTCGGCGGCATGGGCATCCAGCGTGACGACCACGATGCGGTAGGCCGGCGCGGCCCGGTATGTCACGTCATCGCGCATAATGGGCCTTCGCCTCGTAAAGGGTTTCGACATCGATCCGCGCCTGGCCGCGGGCGGCGGCATAGGCCTCGGTGTTGCGCCGGGCCTTGGCGCGCACGAAGAACGGCACCTTGCGCAGTTCCGCCTCGGCCTCGGCCAGCCAGATCACCTTGCCGCCGTTGTCGTTGGCCGCCGGTTCCGGCGCGGCGGGCGCCTCGGCGGCGGCGGGCGCGGCGGCGGCCTTGTGGCCGTGATGGCTGGGCCCGGCGGCGTCGTGGAATTCGAAATCCTCGCGGAACATCGCCAGCAGATGTTCCTCCAGCCCCATGACCAGCGGATGCACCCAGGTGTCGAAGATCACGTTCGCGCCCTCGATGCCCATCTGCGGCGCGTAGCGCGCCGGGAAATCCTGGACATGGACGGGGGCCGAGATCACCGCGCAGCCGATCCCCAGCCGCTTGCCGATATGGCGTTCCATCTGGGTGCCGAGGATCAGTTCCGGCGCCGCCTCCTCGATGGCGCGCTCGACGTCGAGGTAATCGTCGGTGATCAGCGCCTCGAGGCCCAGCGCCTTGGCGGCGGCGCGCACCGGGCGCGCCATCTCGCGGTTGTAGCAGCCCAGGCCGACGACCTCGAACCCCATCTCCTCGGTCGCGATCCGGGCCGCCGCGATGGCATGGCTGCCGTCGCCGAAGATGAATACCCGCTTGCCGGTCAGATAGGTGCTGTCGACGCTGGCCGAATACCACGGCAGCCTGAGCCGCGCGGTATCGAGCCGCGGCGCCACCCCGGCCAGCCGCGCGACCTCGGCCACGAAGTCGCGCGTCGCGCCGACGCCGATCGGCACGATCCGGGTGTAGGGCTGGCCCAGCGCCCGCTCCATCCAGCGGCAGGCGGCCTCGCCGGTTTCGGGATACATCAGCACGTTGAGATGCGCCGCGCCGAGGCGGGCGATGTCCTCGGGGCCGGCGCCATAGGGCGCGATGACGTTCACGCCGATGCCCATCTCGTCCAGCAGCGCGGTGACCTCGGCGATGTCGTCGCGGTGCCGGAACCCCAGCGCGGTGGGGCCGATCAGGTTGGCGGTGGGCCGGGCGGTACGCTCCATCGGCTGCGCCAGCCGCTTGACGATCCGGAAGAACGTCTCGTCGGCGCCGAAGTTTTCCTTGCGCTGGTAGCTGGGCAGTTCCAGCGGGATCACCGGCACCGGCAGGTCCAGCGCCTCGGCCAGCCCGCCGGGATCGTCCTGGATCAGCTCGGCGGTGCAGCTTGCGCCGACGATCAGCGCGCCGGGGCGGAACCGCTCGTACGCTTCTTTGCAGGCGGTCTTGAACAGCGCCGCGGTATCGGCGCCCAGGTCGCGGGCCTGGAAGGTGGTGTAGGTCACCGGCGGGCGATGGTCGCGCCGCTCGATCATCGTGAACAGCAGATCGGCATAGGTGTCGCCCTGCGGCGCGTGCAGCACGTAGTGGACGTCGCGCATCGCCGTCGCCACCCGCATCGCGCCGACATGCGGCGGGCCTTCGTATGTCCAGACCGCCAGCTTCATGCCGCCGCCTCCGGCGTCAGCAGCGCCCGGCGGCGCAGCGGCCGGGCGAAAAGCCCGGCCAGATCGCCGGCCTGTTCGTAGAAATGCACCGGCGTGAACACCAGTTCGATCGCCCATTTCGTCGCCAGCCCCTCCGCCTCCAGCGGGTTGGCGAGGCCGAGGCCGCACACCGTCAGCTCCGGCCGGTCGGCGCGCAGCCGGTCGAGCTGGCGCTCCACGTCCTGGCCCTCGGACAGCCGCGGCCCGTCGCCCAGAAGCTCAAGGTCCGGGCCGAGGATGCCGCGGTGCAGGTAGGGCGTGCCGACCTCAACGGGCCGCATCCCGCATTCGCGCGCGAGGAAGCGGGCCAGCGGCACCTCCAGCTGGCTGTCGGGAAAGAAGAAGATCGACTTGCCGTCGAGCATCTCGCGCGCCGCTGCGACGGCCTTGCGGGCGCGCGCGCGCGGCGCGGCGGTCACCGCCTCCACCCGCTCGGCCGGGATGCCGAACTCGGCGGCCACGGCGGTCAGCCAGGCCGTCGTGCCCTCTTCGCCGAACGGGAACGGCGCGGCGATGTGGCGGGCGCCGCGGCGTTCCAGCGCGGCCTTGGTATCGCCAAGGAACGGCTGGGCCAGCGCGAAGCGGGTATGCGGGCCGATGGCCGGGTCGTCACCGGCGCGGCGGGCGGGCAGCACGGCGACCTCGGGGATGCCGATCTCGGCCAGCAGGCCGCGCATCTGGTCCTCGACCACGTCGGGCAGCGCGCCCAGCACCAGAAGCTGGCGCTTGTCGCTGGCCGGCAGCCGCGGCGCAAGCGCGGCGAGGCAGGCATCCTCGCCCTCGGTGAAGGTCGTCTCGATCCCCGAACCGGAGAAATTCAGAACCCGGACCTGCGGCGCGAACTTCTCGTCCAGCCGTTCCGCCGCCTTGGCGAGGTCGAGCTTGATCACCTCGGAGGGGCAGGAGCCGACGAGGAAGAGCTGGCGAATGTCACTCCGGCGTGACAGCAGCCGCGCCACCTCGCGGTCGATCTCGTCCTGGGCATCGGCCATGCCGGCCAGATCGCTTTCCTCGAGGATCGCGGTGCCGAACCGCGGTTCGGCGAAGATCATCACGCCCGCGGCGCTTTGCAGAAGATGCGCGCAGGTGCGCGACCCGACGACGAGGAAGAACGCGTCCTGCATCTTGCGGTGCAGCCAGATGATCGAGGTCAGGCCGCAGAAGACCTCGTGCTGGCCGCGTTCGCGCAGCACCGGCGCCGGGGCCGAGGGGCAGCCGGCGGTCATGGCCCCGCCCCTTCGAGCCGCGCCATGCGCAGCTTCCACAGGAACTGGCCGGCGTTGATCACATAGGCCAGATAGGCCGCCAGCGCGATCACCATCTCCGTCGCCGGGGCGGCGGCGCCGTCGAGCAGGACGATGATATAAAGGGTGTGCAGCGCGATCACGACGAAGCTGAACACGTCTTCCCAGAAGAACGCGGGCGCGAAGAGATACTGGCCGAAGACCTTCTTTTCCCAGATCGCGCCGGTGATCATGATCGTGTAGAGAAAGCCGCACTTGATCACGATCGACCAGGTCGCGGCCTCGTAGCCCGCGCCGGTGACGAGGTAGCGCAGCATCAGCGTCAGCGAGATCAGGAAGGCCGCGAACTGCAGCGGCGCCAGCACCCCCTGAACCAGGGTCCACACCGTCGCGTCGCGCCGCCTGCGCTGTTCGGGGGTATACAGCCGCTGGTGCCTCGTCCCCCCTTCGAACCGTCCCGGCATGGCCGACTCCGTCACTTCCCTGTCAGGAAGCCTAAGGCCGGCCGCGCGAAAGTGTCAACCCAAACTTACAGTATCCGACACGCCCATCCTGACGCCCGCGGCGCACGGTCAGCTGCCGGATCACGCGGAAACCCGGCGTTTCCGCCGGAAATACCCGATTGAAACGGTTTCAAAGCCGCCTCGCCCGGGCGACAGCCTTTCGGGCGGCCAAACCCGCCCTCGGAGCCCGATGTCCATTTCTATTGACAGGTCATTGCGAATCCGGTGATCGTTAATGGAATGCCCCTTCGCTTCACTCCGCAGCGTTCGCTGCCCCGTCTGGAGCGGCAAGCCGGAGGCGAACGATGTCAGGCGATTACGACCGGCCGAAGCTCCGCACGGGCCGTGTGGCCGATCTGGCGGCGATGGCTCTCGAGGAAATCGGCCGACGCGGTACACCGGACGCAGCGGCGCGCAGCGACGAGGCGGTGCGCCGGGTTCTGGATGCGACCTTCGCGCGCGACGGGTTCGACGCGGCGGCGCTGGAGCAGTCGCTGACCGGCCTGCGGCTGCAGCAAAACGACATCATCGACATCGTGATCCCCGCCGCGGCGCAGACGCTGGGTCAGATGTGGGACGAGGACGAGGCCGGGTTTCTCGAGGTCTCGCTGGCCTGCGCCCGGCTGCAGGAACTGTGCCGGCGCTGCGGCCATACCTGGCAATGCGACCCGACGGTGCAGGATTGCACCGGCGCGCTCGTCGCCGTCGTCGAGGGCGAGGACCACATCCTCGGCGCGATCGTGCTGGCCGACCAGTTGCGCCGGCGCAAGATCTCCGTCCACGTCGTGTTCCAGGCGACGGCGGGATCGATCCGCGAGCGGCTGCGCCTGGGCTCCTACGACTGCGTGTTCTTCTCGGCCTCGACCGAATCGAGCGTCGCGCGGCTGTGCGAGCTTCTGCGCGCGATCCGCAAGGACAAGGCCCTGTGTCCAACCGTCGCGGTCGGGGGGCAGGTGTTGAATTATGACTCCGCGCGCGTATTGAAAAGCGAGGTACTCGCCGACTATCTGACAAACGATGTCGAAGAGGTGCTTTCGGCCGTCGAAAGAGAACGTCAACCCATGCCGATTATGGTTGCCCAGTAATGAAAAGCGACACGTCATCAATCCGTCGCAACCGGGCGCTCCCGATGATCGAGCCGGAGTTGCTTGGCCGGGTTCTGGCCTCGGCGGCGGATCTGTCGATCGTGGTCACCCCGGATGGCACGACGACGGCGGTGCTGGTCAACCCGAATGCCGAAAGCATGGGCAACCTCGGCCACTGGGAAGGCCGGCCGCTGCGCGACTTCCTGACCGACGAGAGCGTGCCGAAACTCGACCGCGTGCTGCGCAAGGCCGCCAGCGGCGAGGCAGAGGGGCTCAGCGTCGAACTCAACCATCGCGACAACGCCGTGTGGCAGTTCCCGGTGCGCTACACCACCCATCGCGTCGGGACCGAGGGCGCGGTGCTGCTTCTGGGGCGCGACCTGCGGCAGGTGGCGGAATCGCAGCAGCGGCTGGTGCAGGCGCAGATGGCGCTGGAACGCGGCTACGAGGAGCGCCGCGAATACGACGCGCGCTACCGCGTGCTGATGGCGCATACCCGCGACGCCTTCGTGCTGGTCAGCGCCCATGACGGCAAGATCCGCGATCTCAACGGCCCGGCCGCCACCCTTCTGGGCGCCCGGCGCGAGGACTTGCAGGGCAGCGGGCTCGGCCAGGAATTCAGCGACCGGCGCAACAGCGAATTCGTCGAGAACCTGATGCGGCTGGCCGTGTCGGAAACCGACAACGAGACGGTCGTGCAGACCCGACGCAACCGCAAGTCGATCACGATCACGCCCAAGCTGTTCCGCGCCGCCGGCGAACGGGTGCTGATCTGCCGGCTCGACCCGGAAGAAACCGTGCCGGTCCGCGACGAGCGGATGCTGCACAATCTCGACGCGCTGTTCCGCACCGGGTCCGAGGCGATGGTGTTCACCGACGCGGGCGGCATCATCGAGGCCGCGAACGAGGCCTTCGTCGAGCTTGTCGATTTCGCGCAGCGCGCCGATCCGCGGGGCCGCAACCTGGCCGACTATCTCGCCCGCGGCCAGATCGACATGAACGTGCTGCTGGACAATGCCGCCCGGTCGGGGCGCATGCATGTCTATTCCACGAAACTCACCAATGACGTCGGCAGCTGGACGGCGGTGGAAATCTCGGTCAGTTATCTCAACGACCGCGCCCGCCCCGCCGTGGCCTTCCTGATCCGCGATGCCAACCGGGCCGAGGCGGTGCGCGCGCCGCTGACCGAGCAGGTCGACGCGCGGTCGCGCAGCAGCGTCGCGGAGCTTGTGGGTTCGGCCAAGCTCAAGGACATCGTCGCGGAATCGACCGACGTGATCGAGAAGCTGTGCATCGAGACGGCGCTGGACCTGACGCGCAACAACCGCGCCGCGGCCGCCGAGATGCTGGGCCTGTCGCGGCAGAGCCTGTATGTGAAGCTGCGCAAGTTCGACCTGCTGAGCACCGACAGCGAGGACTAGGGCGGCCCGGCCCGCCAATCTTCGCGCCGGGCTGACACTTTTCCTTGAGAGACTCGAAGATGTAAGGCATGGTTGACACATGACTGTCAGCCATCCGACACATGCCTCCCGCTACCCGGAGCCGGCCGCGCTTCTGACGCTGATCAAGCCGGTGACATGGTTTCCGCCGATGTGGGCCTATCTGTGCGGCGTGGTCTCGTCCGGCGTGCCGGTGGGAGAGCGGCCCGGCCTCGTGCTGCTGGGCGTGGTGCTGGCCGGCCCCGTCGTCTGCGGGATGAGCCAGGCCGCGAACGACTGGTGCGACCGACACGTCGACGCGATCAACGAACCGCATCGCCCGATCCCCTCGGGCCGGGTGCCGGGGCGCTGGGGGCTGTGGGTGGCGCTGGCGATGTCGGCGCTGGCGCTGGTGATGGGCTGGTTCCTCGGCCCCTGGGGCTTCGGCGCGACCTGCCTTGGCGTGATCGCGGCCTGGGCCTATTCCGCCGAACCGCTGCGGCTGAAGAAATCCGGCTGGTGGGGGCCGGGGCTGGTGGGCCTGGGCTACGAGGGGCTGCCCTGGATCACCGGCGCGGCGGTGCTGGCGCAGGGCGCGCCCGCCCCGCCCGTCCTGGCGCTGGCGCTGCTTTACGCGCTGGGCGCGCATGGCATCATGACATTGAACGATTTCAAGGCGATAGAGGGTGATCGGGCCACCGGCATCCGGTCCCTCCCCGCCACGCTCGGCCCCGAACGCGCGGCCCGGATCGCCTGCTGGGTGATGGCGGTGCCGCAACTTGCGGTGATCGCGCTGCTCGTCGGCTGGGATCGGCCGTGGCATGCGCTGGCGGTGGCCGCGCTGCTGGCCGGACAGGGCCTTGCGATGCGGCGGATGCTGACCGATCCGCGCGCGCTGACGCCGTGGTACAACGGCACCGGCGTCACGCTTTACGTCTCGGGCATGATGGTCTCGGCCTTCGCCGTCCGCAGCCTGGAGGCGCTGCCATGACGCTCAGCTGGCTGTCGATCTTCCGCCTCGGGCTGGTGCAGATGTGCCTTGGCGCGATCGTGGTGCTGACCACCTCCACCCTGAACCGGCTGATGGTGGTGGAACTGGCCCTGCCGGCGGTGCTGCCCGGCCTTCTGGTCGCGCTGCACTACGGCATCCAGCTCAGCCGCCCGCAATGGGGCTACCGCTCGGACACCGGCGGCCACCGCACCCGCTGGATCGTCGGCGGCATGGCGGTGCTGGCGCTGGGGGGCATGGGCGCGACACTGGGCGTTCTGGCCTTCGAGACGAGCTATTGGGGCGGGCTGGCGCTGTCGATCCTGGCCTATGCGCTGATCGGCGTCGGCGTCGGCGCCTCGGGCACCTCGATGCTGGCGCTGCTGGCCACCGGCACGGCGCCCGCGCGCCGCGCCGCCGCCGCCTCGATGACCTGGCTGATGATGATCCTCGGCATCGCCGCCACCGCCGGTACGGTGGGCGCGCTGCTTGATCCCTATTCGCCCGCGCTGCTGGTGAAGATCGTGGCCTGCGTGACCGGCGGCGCGGTGCTGCTGACCGCGGTCGCGGTCGCGGGAGTCGAACGCGGGCTGGCGCGCGCACCCGTCGCCGAGGGCGGCGCGACGCCGTTCTGGCCCGCGCTCGTCGAGGTCTGGGGCGAGCCGCGGGCCCGGCGCTTCACGATCTTCGTGTTCCTGTCGATGACCGCCTATTTCATGCAGGAACTGATCCTCGAACCCTATGCCGGCCTCGTCTTCGGTTTCACGCCGGGGCAGTCGACCTCGCTCTCGGGCGCGCAGAACGGCGGCGTGTTCCTGGGCATGCTGACCGTCGGCATCGCCGCGACCGGGTTCAAATGGGGGTCGCTGCGCAGCTGGGTGATCGCCGGCTGCCTCGGCTCGGCCGCCTGCCTCGCCACGATCTCGCTGATGGGCCAGGCCGGGCCGGGCGCGCCGCTTCTGGCCGCGGTGGTCGCGCTGGGGTTTTGCAACGGCGCCTTCGCGGTGGCCGCGATCGGCGCGATGATGGCGCTGGCCGGCGAGGGCCGCGGCGCGCGCGAGGGCATGCGCATGGGCCTGTGGGGCGCGGCGCAGGCGATCGCGGCGGGCTTCGGCGGGCTCATGGGCGCCGCCGCGGTCGACCTGATGCGCCGGCTGGGCAACACCGATGTCACCGCCTTCGGCAGCGTGTTCCTCGCCGAGGCGCTGCTGTTTCTCTTCGCCGCGTGGATCGCGCTGCGCTCCATCGCGCCGCCGCGGCCCGCGGCCCAGACCCTCGTTCCGGGAGAATGACCATGTATGATGTCGTCGTCGTCGGCGGTGGACCCGCCGGAGCCATCGCAGCCGAGGATCTCGCCCGGATGGGCCACCGTGTCGCGATGATGGAACGCGGCGGCCGGATCAAGCCCTGCGGCGGCGCGATCCCGCCGCGGCTGATCGCCGATTTCGCCATCCCCGACAGCCAGCTGGTGGCCCGGATCAAGACCGCGCGGATGATCTCGCCCACCGGGCGGCGCGTCGATATCCCGATCGAGGGCGGGTTCGTCGGCATGGTCGACCGCAAGGATTTCGACCCGTTCCTGCGCGAGCGCGCGGTCGCCGCCGGGGCGGAGGAAATCACCGGCACCTACCAGAAGATCGACCGCGAGGGCGGCGCCACGAAGGTGATCTACCGCGACCCGGCCAGCGGCGAAAGCCGCGCGCTGGCCACGAAGCTGGTGATCGGCGCCGACGGCGCGCGCAGCCAGGTCGCGCAGGCCGAGGTCGCCGGCGGCGAGAAAACGCCCTACGTGATCGCCTATCACGAGATCGTCGAGGCGCCCGGCCCGGTCGGCAGCTACGATCCCGACCGCTGCGACGTGGTCTATGACGGCCGCATTTCGCCCGATTTCTACGGCTGGGTGTTCCCGCATGGCGCGACGGCCAGCATCGGCATGGGCACCGGGGTGGATGGCGTGAACCTCAAGCAGGCCACCGCCGACCTGCGCACGGCCTCGGGGCTAGCAGATTGCGCGACGCTGCGGCGCGAGGGCGCGCCGATCCCGCTCAAGCCGCTCAGCCGCTGGGACAACGGCCGCGACGTGGTGCTGGCGGGCGACGCCTCGGGCGTGGTCGCGCCAAGCTCGGGCGAGGGGATCTATTACGCGATGGTCGGCGGCCGGGTCGCGGCCGAAGCGGCCGCGGCCTGCCTCGCCTCGGGCCGGGCCACGGACCTGGCGCTGGCCCGCAAGCTGTTCATGCGCGAGCACAAGACGGTGTTCCGGGTGCTGGCCTCGATGCAGGATGCCTATTACAAGTCCGACGAGCGGCGCGAACGCTTCGTGTCGCTGTGCCACGACGTTGACGTGCAAAGGCTGACCTTCGAGGCCTACATGAACAAGAAACTGGTCAAGGCGCGGGTGATGGCGCATCTGAAGATCGGGGTGAAGAACCTTGCCCATCTGACCGGCCTCGTGCGCCCGGAGCATGTATGACGGTGATGATCCCGGCCTGGGTGAACGGCAGGCTGACCCCGGTTGAAAAGCTTGACGCGCATCGCCGCGCGCTGAGGCATCGCGCGGTGTCGGTCTTCGTGCTGCGCGACAGGCCGGCGGGGCCGGACATCCTGCTGCAACGCCGGGCCGCGGGGAAATATCACACGCCGCTTCTGTGGGCCAACACCTGCTGCACCCATCCGAACTGGGGCGAGGCGGCGGAGGTCTGCGCGACGCGCCGGCTGGAAGAGGAACTGGGGATCGCCGGGCTGCCCACCCTGCCCCGCGGCACGGTGGAATACCGCGCCGATGTCGGCGGCGGGCTGGTCGAACACGAGGTCGTGGAGATCTTCGTGGCCCATGCGCCCGCGGGCCTTGTCGTCACGCCCAATCCCGACGAGGTGGCCGAGGTGCGCTGGATCGGGATCGACGCGCTGCGCGCCGAGATCGCCGAGGCGCCCGACAGGTTCACGCCCTGGCTGCGGATCTACCTGGCCGACCATGCCGACCGGATCTTCGGCCCCGCCCGGCAGGACGCCTGAGCGGGGCCGGGCCCGTTACGACACCACTTCCAGCCGCGGCGCCTGCCGGCCATCGCGCACCAGCGCCAGCGCGGTGTCGCAGATATCGGCCACAGACAGGCCGGCATCGGCATACATCCGCTCCGGGCTGGCCTGATGGATCACCCGGTCCGGCAGCGTCATCGGGCGAACCTTCAGCCCGCCGTCGAGAAGCCCGGCATGGGCCATGTGATGCATCACCAGCGCGCCGAAACCGCCCTGCGCGCCCTGTTCGACGGTGATCAGCGCGTCGTGGTGGCGCGCCAGTTGCGCGATCAGCGCGGTATCCAGCGGCTTGGCGAAGCGGGCATCGGCCAGCGTCACAGACACGCCCATCGCCTCCAGCCGCTCGGCCGCCGCCCGGCATTCCGCCAGATGCGCGCCGTAGCTGAGGATGGCAACCTCCGTGCCCTCGCGCAGCACCCGGCCCTTGCCGATCTCCAGCACCTCGCCGCGTTCGGGCAGGTCGACGCCAACGCCCGCGCCGCGCGGGTAGCGAAACGCGATCGGCCCCTCGTCGAACGCCGCGGCGGTTTCCACCATGTGCACCAGTTCCGCCTCGTCGCCGGCGGCCATCACGGTGAAGCCCGGCAGGTTGGCGAGATAGGCGATGTCATAGGCCCCCGCATGGGTCGGCCCGTCGGCGCCCACCAGCCCGGCGCGGTCGATCGCGAAGCGCACCGGCAGGTTCTGCAGCGCGACGTCATGCACGACCTGGTCGTAGCCGCGTTGCAGGAAGGTCGAATAGATCGCGCAGAACGGCCTCAGCCCGCTGGCCGCCATCCCGGCGGCGAAGGTCACGCCATGCTGTTCGGCGATCCCCACGTCGAAGACCCGGGCGGGGAACCGCGCCGCCATCCTGTCCACCCCGGTGCCCGAGGGCATCGCGGCGGTCACCGCCACGATCCGGTCGTCGCGCGCCGCGGCCTCGGCCAGCGCGGTGCCGAAGACCGAGGTATAGCTGGGCGCGCCGCCCGAGGATTTCTTCTGCGCGCCGGTCGCCGGGTCGAAGCGCGACACGCCGTGATACTTGTCGGCGCTCGCCTCGGCCGGGGCAAAGCCCTTGCCCTTGACGGTGACGGCATGGATCAGCACCGGCCGCGTCGCCCGCGCCCGCGCCGCGCGCAGCACCGGCAGAAGCTGGCCCAGGTCATGCCCGTCGATCGGGCCGACATAATCGAAGCCCAGCTCCTCGAACACCGTGCCCGACGGCCCGAGGCCCGAGACCAGCTGGCGCGCGCGCCGCATGCCGGCGCGCATCGGTTCCGGCATCGCGGATTCGAAGCCCTCGGCGAGGTTGCGCATCCGCGCCAGCGGCTCGCTCGCGTAGATCGACGACAGGTAGCGCGACATCGCGCCGACCGGCGGCGCGATCGACATCTCGTTGTCGTTGAGGATCACGAAGAGCCGCCGGCCCTCATGCCCGGCATTGTTGATCGCCTCGTAGGCCATGCCGGCGCTGATCGCGCCGTCGCCGATCACCGCGATCGCGTCGCCGGTGGCCTGGCCCATGTCGCGGCCGACGGCGAAGCCCAGCGCGGCGGAGATCGAGGTGGAACTGTGCGCGGCGCCGAACGGATCGTGGTGGCTTTCGTCGCGCTTGGTGAAGCCCGAAAGGCCACCCTCCTGCCTGAGCGTGCGGATCCGGTCGCGCCGGCCGGTCAGCACCTTGTGCGGGTAGCACTGGTGACCGACATCCCAGATCAGCTTGTCATGCGGGGTGTTGAACACGGCGTGGATCGCCACCGTCAGTTCCACCACCCCCAGCGAGGAGCCAAGGTGCCCGCCGGTTTCCGACACGGCGGAAATCACCTCGTGTCGCAACTCGCCGGCCAGTGCGGCCAGCTGGCCGTCGCCCATGGCGCGCAGGTCGGCCGGGCCGGCCACATTGTCGAGATTTGGCGTATCGG
>Ga0180430_10002946_pt1 | contig 14959 bp, 7 predicted proteins | sample SS_ome_9_FD_132999 | JGI IMG/M metagenome (GOLD analysis project Ga0180430, IMG submission 132999) | Hypersaline lake sediment archaeal communities from the Salton Sea, California, USA - SS_1_S_2 metaG | ecosystem: Environmental > Aquatic > Non-marine Saline and Alkaline > Hypersaline > Sediment... | reverse complement strand
TTTTTCGGTATCACTCCCGGATTCCGGACTGAGAAACGGATCATTTCATTCTTCTTGCTGCAGCTTAAATGGACAGATTCTCCAGGTGAGATAGCCTCCAGGGCATTTTTTGTCATATTTCCCAGCACCCTCAAAAGCAGTCGTTCATCACTTTCCATAAGGTGTGCTTCGGCTGCCGGGTCTATCACTATACTTTTTTCCGTAGCTACGTCATGTTTCCTGTAGATTTCCCAGACCTTGCCCAAAAGATCGCGTGTATTGATGCCCGTCGACTGCACTTCGAGTTCCTGATTTTCGGCCTGCATAAGTTCTTTATGCGCTTCAATCTCCTGCACCAGTCTTTCAGCAAGCTCATTTACAATCGAAGAATAGCGGGTAAGCTCATCCTCACTTGCAGTGGAAAGCAGCCTGCTGAAACCCCTTAATCCTCCGGCGGTGTTCATCAGATCGTGCATAAAGATCCTTTCCAGCACATCCTTCCTTTTTTCATCCGCAATATCAAGGATGGAAAACACGGTAAATTCGGCCCCTTTTATGTCAAAGGGTGCAGCCATAACCCGCAGATCAAGGGCCTTGCTTTCACCGTCCACAGTGATCCTGCATTCCTGTACATCCACCTTTCCTTCCTGTGCCGCCAGCATGGCATTTACTGCCCCGCACATGCTGCAGAAATCAGTGGTTCCACATCCTCCATCCGTCTTTGTAGAATACATACAGCCCATCACTTCTCCCACTCGCTGACCTGTAATATCAGCCAGGTCTTTCTTTTCCAGAAAATCGAGAAAGGATTTGTTGCCAAAAACTATCTGACGTTCCTTATTCAGGATAACCACAAAGATGGATACTGCATTGAGAATCTCAATCAATAAGGATTGACTGCCAAGAATATCGCTTTGTTGACTTAAGACTTTTTCACTTGCACGTTCAGCCGGGGCAAACTGGGTTGAATTGGACTTCCTCGTCATACCTGCTCTCTATGAAAATTTGAATTAAGGTGAGTCAAGCTCACCTTTAGTTTCTTCTCTAGAGTCGGGGTTGATTTTTGGGATGTTAAACCTGAATGTACTGCCTTTTCCTTCCTGACTTTCCACGCTTATGGTACCCCCATGCTTTTCTACAAATTCTTTACATAGCATGAGTCCCAGACCGGTTCCTCGTTCCTTGGCTGTGCCCTTGGTGGTATAAAATTCTGTAATATTGAATAGTTTATCCAGATTTTTTTGACTTATTCCGATTCCGTTATCGGACACAGACAGGGAAGTTTGATCCACCTTGTCCTCAACCATTATCAGGATTTTACCACCTTCATTGGTGAATTTTATGGCGTTGGAAAGAAGATTCCTTAGCACAGTCTTGAGCATATCAATATCTGCAAGCACTGTCAGCATATCTCCGGCATGCAATTCAACTGTGATGTTTTTGGCTTTGGCTTTCGGACCCAGAAGTTCCATAACCTGCTCGCAGGATTCGGCAATATGTAGTTTTTGGGGATTGAAGGGCACTTTGCCCGATTGGGCTTTGGACCAGGTAACAATATCGTCAAGCAGATTGTAGGTGATTCTCATCGATTGGGACATCTCTGCCAGAATGGTTTCCAATTCGGACTTTTCATATTCCTGAATATTTGCTGCCAGTAATTCGGAAATTTCAAGAGTCGTATATAGCGGGCCCTTTAAATCGTGACCCAGAATGGACATAAAGCGGTCTTTGTCGAAATTGAGTTGGAGCAGTTCATTCTCCGATTGCTTCAAATGTGATATATCCCGTGAAACTTCCAGCACGGAATTGATCTCATTTTCCGAATTAAACTCAGGAAACAAACGCCAGTCGTAGAAGGTTTTGCCTTTAGGAGTTTCAATGCGGAATTGTCCGCTTTGGGGTTGCTTCAGCTCGAATACCTTTTCGAGGGCAAGTTCAAATTGCTTGGATTGTTTACTATCCAGAACGCTGGCCTCACGATGCGTTTTCCCCAGAACCTGCTCCAGCTTTAAACCCTGCAATTCCAGACCGGCTTTGTTTATGTAGGTATATCGGTGTGCCCGGTCATATCTGCTGATACTATCCCGGCTGTTTTCCGACAGGGCCCTGAATCTTAATTCGTTATCCTTTGCTTTCTTCCGTTCAGCATTGTAAGCATTATGCAAAGCGGCTATGATGAAGTATACGAAAAATGCAGAGTAGAGAGCAGTGACTAAACTGTCTATCCAGCGGGCTCTTTCGGAGGAGAAGGGCGTGATCCATTCAGGCCTGTGTAACTGGATATGATATATGATGACAACGAGCACAAGGTAGAGCGAAATGACGTATATTCTATTTTTGCTCGGTACAATAATCAGTGCCAGCACCAGTGCCGTGAATCCCACCATCAGGTTGGATCCGTCCATACCCCCATCAGTAACCCAGATGATGGAAATGCCCACAAAAGCAAATACTATGGTGGGACCCACAAAAGGTCTGTATATCCCCTTGAAACGCACGAAATAATAAAGCACTCCAAATGCCACGAGCATAAAGGAAGCAATGATAATTACCGTAGCTTCTGAATAAATAATGATGCTCACAACAGCGCCTATCAAGCTTATGAAAATGCCGATAACCAGGGCCGACAGGTAAAGGCGGTATTCCAGGGTTGAGTCTTCTGTTATCCCTAGAAGCCTTCGAATGAGTGTTTTAATTCTCATGTTCGCAAAGTATTAAAAATTTCCAACATCCCGATTTTTTCGTTTGTGTAACATCAATAGTCAGCCTTGGCAACAGGATCGGGAAATATGTATATCTTGAAGTTCCTTCAAGCTAAAACCCATGAGAAAAACGCTGATTACCCTCATCTTATTTTTCGTTTACACACTAAGCTGGGCAGAAACACCAGCTTCAGACTCTACGAATTCCAGGAAGCTAAAGGCCGAGGCGACAGTAAGCCTGAACAGCAATGGCATTGCCTATATTCCGGCATTTTCGCTTGACAAACCTGCCCTTATTGGCATGTTTTCACTGAAAAAAGGGCGCTTCTCGTACGATCCGGCCCTTTCCTACAGCCTGGAACTGAGACCCTGGATCGTCGACAACTGGTTTCATTATACCCTGATGGATCTGCCCTATCTGGAGATCCGGGCAGGGGCGGTGATAAGCTCTTTTTTCAGTGAATACAGGGCTCCGGAGGGCCTGATTCATCGGGCCCAGAAATACCTGGCTGGGGAGCTTATGGCCCGCTATAAATTCAGTCCCCTTAGCTCCCTTTCATTCACCTACCTGGTAGACAGGGGACAGGACTCCGGTACCCTCAATGGCAGTTTTTATAATCTGCAATACGACCGTTCCGCTCTGCCTCTGGGGAAGAAGGGCTTGCTAAGCACCAGCCTGCAGGTTTTTTATATCGATTACACCGGGGACAATGACGGTCTTTTTGTGGCAGGAAATATGTCCATTTCCCTGAGGAAGGTCCCATTTGCTGTGTTTGTTCAGGCCATACAGGCCCTTGGCAGCAATATTGATCCCTTTCCGGAATTTAAGTGGAATGTGGGACTGTCTTACACACTCTAGTGCCTGTAAATGATAGGTGGCCTGAATTGCTAATATATATGGGCAGATGGTAGGGAGTCAATTAATTCTGGTCCTAACTACTTTCTAATTCTTATATTTAGGGAAAGCTAATCCAGACCCATACTATGAGCTTCTTCAGGCTTTGCTGGTCCGTTATAGTCTTTGCACTGCTAGTGTGCCTGGTTTCCTGTGAAAGGATCGATCCGGATACCAGGACATTGCTGGAGAAGTTAAACGATCTGCCGGGAGTGAAAGCTTTTAGCATCGATCCCGTTTACGATTACCCCGAACAATTCAGGCTGGAGATTACCCAGCCCCTCGATCATTACAATCCCGGGGGACCCTCTTTCATTCAGGAGGCCTACCTGCATCATGCAGGAGAGGAAAAACCCATGGTTTTTGGTCCGGCCGGATATGGGACCTCTGAAAGCAGCGGGCAGGAATTGGGGCAGATCATGAGTGCCAATATGCTTATGGTTACCCATCGTTTTTTTGTGGATGCAGAGCCAGATCCCCTGGATTGGGACTTTCTGAATATCGAGCAGGCTGCTGCCGATCATCACCAGATTGTAGAGCTGTTCAAGGAGCTCTATGAAGGTCCATGGGTCAGTTCCGGGGCCAGTAAGAGCGGTCAGACCTCACTTTTTCACCGGAGGTTCTATCCAGACGATGTGGATGCGACTGTGGCTTATGTGGCTCCCATCGTTTTCGGGACAAGTGACCCACGTTTTATCTCCTTCATGGAGAACGTGGGGACGGCCGATTGCCGTGCTGCGCAAAACGCCTTTGAGCGCCGCCTGCTTGAGCAGAGGGACTTATTAATACCGCAATTTGTTGAGTGGTTTGAAAACCAGGGATTTTCCTTTTCTCTTGATCCTGAGGAGGCCTTTGAATATGCGGTACTGGAGTATCATTTTGCGTTCTGGCAGTTTCACAATGTTTCCTGTGAAGAAATCCCCGGAGAGAGTGCCACAGTGAATGAGATGTTTGAACACCTGGAGGAGGTGCTCTGGATGAGTTTATTTGCTGATAGTCGTCTGTACTACTATATGCCCTACCACGTCCAGGCTTTAAAAGAGAATGGATATCCTGCTTACCCAACCAGCCACCTGTCGGATCTGCTTGAGGTGGCAACGGATCCCGGAGCAGAATTTTTTCTTTTTACGGAGCTCGGCACGAGCTACGACCCTTCGGTGATGGAGGACATTAACGATTGGCTGCTTACTGAGGGGGACAATATCATCTACATCTATGGTGAGATCGATCCCTGGACGGCTGCCATGTTTGAACCCACCGATGCCACCAATGCACTTATGCTTATTCAGGCAGGTGAGGATCATGGGGTCAGGATCGGGGATCTGGATGAGCAGGCCAGGGTACTGGATTCTCTGGAGACCTGGCTGGGGGTGACCATAGAATGATAATCAATATTAAAAATATGCTCGATATGAAAACTAAGTTGCTTCTGTGTCTTTTGCTTGTGGGAGGATCGGCCGGTATGCTGGGTCAGTCTGTGAAATATTTTAAGGGTTATACCGAAAAGATCAGCGGTACAAGCTTTGCTTATCATTCCCCATTCCCGGACGTAAGTTCTGCCCTGCTCATGCGAGGTCGCTCCGATTTTGAGCCCATTCGCTGGAGTACAGAAGTGGTGCCGGCATCTTACAAGTCAGATAAGGTCTCTTTTGTATGGCTGTATAGCATGGATACCGATCCCGAGCCTGTTCCTTTCACTTTGAAAGTAAATGGCAAGGAGTGGTTCAGGTTTTCCAATCCAGCCAGAAGCAAAATCGGAACATGGAGTATGGAGGGTGCCTCTGGAGCGAAACTCAGCTTTAAAGTAACCATGATCGATATGAACGGTGATCAGATGGGTTTTGCCGTTCTTACCCTGCCCAGCTCCGCCATCGAAAAGGGAAAGGCTGCTGTTCTGGAAATCGGTGCAGAGGATGTGGCCGACGATTCCTGGTTCATGACCTACAGGACCGGAATCAGCGAAGAGGTAAATGTTTTTCAGAACCGGGTAGTGGTAAAGGATGAGAACACTTTATTGCATTCCCTCAGTGTGGATGTTATACATCTGGGCGAAGATGCCCACTGCAGCATCCAGATCGGAGACCAGGTAAACGAAACCTTTCTGACCACAGGTTATAATCCCGTGGAGATTTTTCTCCCCAAGGTGGATAAGCCTACAGAATTTAAAGCTCTGATCAGTGTTGAGGGACGGGAGGTACGGGAAAAGACCTTCACCTTAAGTCCGGTTCGGGAATGGGAGATTTTCCTGGTCCAGCATACCCACTCCGATATAGGCTATACCCGTCCACAAACAGAAATCCTGGCAGAACATCTTCGCTATATTGATCATGCCCTGGATTACTGCGACCAGACCGATAGTTATCCGGATGCAGCACAATTCAGGTGGACCTGTGAAACTTCCTGGTCGGTGAGGGAGTACCTGAGAAGCAGACCCGAGGAGCAGATAAATCGTTTGCTAAAACGGATCCGTGAAGGTCGCATAGAAGCCACAGGAATGTTCCTGAACTTTTCTGAGATCATCGATGAACCGGCCCTGGCTGCCCAAACCAGGACCCTGAGGATGCTGAAAAACAGCGGAATCGATGTGAGTACCGCCATGCAAAACGATGTGAATGGTATTGCCTGGAGCCTGGTGGATTATTTTCAGTTAACCGATGTAAAATATCTCACCATGGGCGTGCATCCTCACAGAGCACGTCTGCCCTTTGACAAACCAACAAGCTTCTGGTGGCAATCGCCGGCGGGTAACCGCCTGTTGGCCTATCGCAGTGAACACTATATGCATGGCAATGCCCTGAAATTGCTAGGCGGTCAGGAGGAGGTATTCCGGTCCAGTTTATCCAGGTATTTGAAAAGTCTGGAAGAAAGGGATTATCCCTACGATAAAATCTCTCTGCAATTTTCCGGTTATGTTACTGACAACTCGCCACCCTCGGTGAAAGTATGCGACATCGTTCGTGATTGGAACGCAAAATACGAATGGCCCAAATTGAGGAGTGCCCTGGCCAGGGATTTTATGGTTTATCTGGATGAATATCATGCAGAAGATATTCCTACTCATAAGGTGGCCTGGCCCGATTGGTGGACCGATGGAGTTGGATCAGCTGCCAATGAGACCAAGGTGGTGAGAAATACCCATGCGGAGATCGCCAGCAGCGAGGCTGTTTTAAGCATGGTCAGGCTGCTTGGAGAAGAGTATCCCAGGGATGTAAAAAAGGAGGTGGAAGAAGTATATGACAAGTTGCTGTTTTACGATGAGCATACCCATGGAGCGTCTGAAAGTGTCAGAGATCCACTGGCTCAAAACACCATTAACCAGTGGGGGATGAAGTCTTCCTATGCCTGGGAGGCTGCGATGAAATCCAGCATGTTGCAGGAGAAAGCCCTGGCTCACCTGGAACCTGTCCTTGAAAAGTCGAACCAGGCCACTATTGCCGTGGTGAATACACTGAACTGGAAACGTTCAGGCATGGTGTATTTGTTTGTAGACTATGGCATTATACCTCAAAACGAAGATTTTTCCATTACGGGACCAGGAGGGGAGGAGATCAGGTGGCAGATTTACGACAGAAGAGCAGAGGGTGCTTATTACGGTCTGTGGGTGGAGGATGTGCCACCCATGGGTTATTTGACCCTTCAGATCCATGTGGGTCAGAAAAGTCAGTTCAGGCCGGAAGATGAGTATGAAGCTTTTGAAAATGACTTTTATTCTATTAGCCTGGATCCCCGGAATGGCTTAATCAGCAGCATAGTTGACAAAGAGTTGGGAAGAGAGCTGGTGGATACCCATGACAGCCTCAGTCTGGGACAGTTGATTTACGAGGAGCTGGGAAACCGGCATGAGATGGAAAGGCTGACAAATAACAACCGTGATACTATTTATAAACCCCTGACCTTAAAAAGATCCGTTCTTAGCAACATAGAAGTTGTGAAGCAGGAAAATGGAAGCATATACCAGAGTTTATTCCTGCGCGGAGACCTGCCTGTATGTGCAGACGAAAGAGGTGTGAGCATTGAGATCAGGAATTACCACCGGCAGAAAAAGATTGAATTGCACTACAGCATGGTGAAGCTGCCGGTATATACTCCGGAAGGGGTCTACGTGGCCTTCCCCTTTAAGCTTTTTGGAGCTAAGCTTGCCTTTGAAGCCCAGGGAGGTGTAGTAAATCCCGGTGTAAACCAGCTGGAAGGGAGCTCGTCGGACTGGAATACCATACAGAATTTTGCGGCCGTACAAAGGAAGGACGCCCAGATTGTATTTTCCAGCAAAGACATCCCACTGGTGCATTTCGGAGACATCAATATCGGAAGGTATTACTACCGCCTGAATCCCAAGACCAATCACATTTATTCCTGGGTGCTTAACAACTACTGGGTGACCAATTTTAAGGCCAGTCAGCAGGGCGAGCTAAAATGGTCTTACAGTTTTACCTCTTCAGAGGATGCTTCCGACATGTTTGCCACTCGATTTGGGAAGGGTGAAAGAGTTCCCTTGTTGTCCAGGGTATTAATGCCGTCCAGTGAAGCTGATGGATCCCCGCTGGAATCGAGATCACTTATTGATATCGCAGTCCCCAATCTCCTTCTGGTTAATACCACTCCTTCCATGGATGGCAAAGGCATTGTACTTCATCTGAGGGAAGTGGAAGGCTCTGAAGCCAGCCTGGATGTTCAGAGACTTCGTGCCGAGACCGGTGCGGTGGCAGCAGAGGAAGTCAGCATTCTGGAAGAACCCATAAGCCAAATAAATGAGTCTCTGGGGATTGGAGCCTATGGGACCAAATTTGTGAAGCTTTCTTTTGATCATTAAACCCTCACATATATCATGAAACACCTGACACTTATTTTTTCTTGTTGCTTTTTTTATATCCTTATGCCTGCTTTTTCCCAGCAGGCACAATCTGCTGAAGATGAAGTGGCTAACCTGGTAGCTCAGATCTATACGGAAGTCTCCGGATCCAGTAAGGAGGCGGTGGACTGGGACAGGGTCAGATCCTTTTTCATCGATGAAGCTGTAATTGTGTTAAAAACCTCCAGGGAAGCCAGCAGCCAGTTTACCCTCGATGAGTTTATTCAGGATTTTCTGGACTTTTATGATAGCCCACGATTGGGCGAATCTGGCTTTAAGGAAGAAGTACTGGAACTGGAATCGGAGGTATACTACGATATGGCCTTTGTGGCTGTGGTATATGCCGCTTCCATACTGGATTCAGAAAGACCTCCGTCCAAAGGGATTGATTTCTGGCTTCTGACCCGTAAGCCGGAGGGCTGGAAGGTGGTATCGGTGACAAACGAAATTGTCAGACCTGACGGGGCACTTCCGGCGATCTTTAGTGGATCTTGATCCTCCTACCTTCAAAGTAGTCAGGTGCTTAGGATTTGAGCGTAATTTTCTGCCTTCAAATAGGAACTTATTTCTTCTTTCTTACGTAAAACTAATCGTGAGAATGCAACCGTTTGTCACGGTATTATAGTCATTCATCTATAATATCTGAACGTTCGTCAATGAAGAAGAAGGCCTTATTGTTGATTTTTACCCTATTGCTATCTCTTCCCTTTATGGGCCTGGGACAGAATTGTGCTATCCTGTCCAAAGCCAATAACATGATTCCTGATAAGCTGTGTTCCCCTGTTTCTGTGCAATGGGACGTTACCTACACAGGCGTAAACAATGCCGGGACTGTGGTTGAGATCCTGTACGACTGGGACGATGGATCCACAGAAACCGTGGTGGCCACCGAGACTGTGGCCGGCACCTTTACTGCAACTGCCAATCATAACTATGTGTCCATGGACGATCGTTGTAATCATCATCCGCTGGCCACCCTGGTGGTTAACGGAGTGGTTTGTACCTCCTCCGAACAGGAGCAGATTGTGACTATCTGGGACACCGACGATGCCAACGGAGGCGAAGTGGAGGCTGAGCCCAATGTGTTTCCCATTTGCGTGGGTAACGGAGCCACCATGCGCTTTGACGATGGAACCCTGTTTAATTGCGTGCCGCCTCAGGAAAGAGACGTGCCCAATGAGGATACCCGATGGATCCAATGGGTTTATGGAACGCGGAATACCATGTCGTCCTCCACCCCGGTGAGCGTGGAAGGTTATACGGGACCCTGGGAATGGGAAGGACCTGTGATCACCCTGCCGGGACCAGTCCACGGATCTTCTGAACAGAGTCTGGCCATAACCATTGCTCCCGATAATGCCATAGGAGATGAGTTTGAAGTGGAGCTCCGCTACTGGAATTTCTGCAACAAATACACGGATGGGGCAGATCCGGTAATCGATCGTTCCATAATCCGCATCGTGGACTACCCCGATGCCACCATAACACCCGTGGGTCCCTTGTGCAAGTACAACCCGGCTGTGATTCTTACGGCAGCCACCGGGGGCGGTACCTGGAGCGGGGATGGAATACTTAATCCGTCCACCGGAGAGTTTGCTCCCTATGAAGCCGGAGCAGGCACCCACCGGATCCGCTACGATATTACCGATGGCAACGGTTGTTCGGCCTCCGACTCCATTGATATTGAAGTGCGAGATGCTCCGGATGCCACCATTACACCGGTGGATCCCTTCTGTCTCAACGATGCACCCTACAACCTGGAGGCTGTACCTCCGGGAGGTAGCTGGTCAGGAAATGGAATTACCCAGGCAAATGCAGGAACCTTTAATCCAGCTGTGGCAGGATTGGGCTTGCATGATATTGCCTATTCTACCCTGCCCGATGCCTTTGGATGTGTGGGCATAGACTCGGTCGAGCTGGAAGTGGTAGATCTTCCCTTTGCTGAGATTCTGACCTTCGATTCGGCCTGGTGCGAGGAGGCCGATAACAGCTCCCAGGCTAAGATCCTTATCGTGGGGGCACAGACTTCCACTTTCGACCTGGTCATGGAGATCAGAGGTTCACTGGATACACTATACAACCTGAGCGCTGATACCATCACCATTGACCTGGACAATGAACCTGGCCGAAATGAGTATGTGCTCCGGAAAGTCATTGAATACCATGGAGGCAGTTCCTGCGAAGCGGAACTGGACGACAGGCTTTTCATGGATGTCTTTCCCCGTCCTGATATGACAGTAAATGCCACTTACGTGGATTTGTGCAGTCCGGTGGATGTGGAGTTTGTGGCTACCGGCGGTTATGCCAGGTATTACTGGGACTATGGAGATGGTCTGGATGAGATTACCACCATGTCGATCAGGCATCATATCTACACCATTCCGGTACCCGATCCACCAGGACCCATGGATCCGGAATTGACCTTTGACTATACGCTGGGAATTACCACCATTGATGGTTGTACCGATACCACCCGGGGTTCTCTTACCATTTACCTCGATCCTGTGGCCAATTTTATTGCCACCCCTGAAACCCAGTATTATCCTGAATCGGTGGTAGAGCTGGACAATCTGTCCAGCGAAGGTGACTGGTCCTATTTATGGGAATTTGACGATGGGAACACCGACAGCGAAGAAGAGCCGGGTAGCTATGACTATGGTACCTGGGGTGCATTTGATATTTCACTTCGCACCTACAGCGAGCATTGCAGCGATACGGCAGTGAGGACTGTGGTGATCCTGCCTCCTCCGCCTGTGGCCAGTTTTGAATTTGCCCCGGAAGGTTGTGCTCCCCTCGAGGTGCAGTTTACCAACCAGAGTCAGTATGGTGACTCGTACTTATGGGATTTTGACGATGGAAGCTTTTCCACCGAGCCCAACCCAACGCATGTGTTCTACCAGGCCCGGACCTATCAGGTAAAACTGGTTGTGGTGGGACTGGGAGGTGCCGATACCCTGAAACAGCTGGTTGTCGTGGAAGAAAATCCCCGGGCACTCTTCGGGGTTTATCCCGAAAAGGCAAAGACCCTGCGGCAACTGTTTAAATTCGTAAATAACTCCATCAATGCGGTTGACTTCCTTTGGGATTTCGGCGACGGGAACACTTCCACCGATAGGGATGCCAATCATAAATACGATGCTGAGGGAGTATATACAATCAGCCTGACGGCCTGGAGCGAAAACGGCTGTATGGATACCATGGTCCAGGAAAACCTGATCAGGGTGACTGCAGGGGAAGGGGAGACCAAATTCCCTAACGTGTTCCGCTGGAACGGATCCGGTCCCACCGGAGGCTACTGGGAAGAGGGAACCATCGATAATACGGTGTTCCATCCTCACTTTAAAAATGCCGTGGAACTGCATATGATCATCTACAACCGCTGGGGCGAGAAGCTCTATGAAAGTAACCAGGTTAATAAGGGCTGGGATGGCTATCTGGATAACAGCAACCTGGCCATCGAAGGGGTTTACGTCTACAAGGCCTGGGTAACCTACTATAGCGGGGAGCAGGAAATCCTTAGCGGGGATGTGACTTTTCTCCATTAAAAGACCCGTCATTCGTCCCGGTTTCAGATAGGTTTATCATTGTGTATTAGCCCTTGAGCTTTGCATAATATTATTTTCATATATTAACTGGATGAAGCTGTGGGCCTTCCTTCGAAATATCGCCCTTCTTGCCGCCTTGCCAACCATGGCCTTTGGTCAAAATTGTGCCACCCTTTCCAAGGCCAATAATATGGTTCCCGATCAGTTTTGTTCCCCGGTGCAGGTCAACTGGGATGTGACCTATGTGGGAGTGAACAATGCCGGGACCCTTGTACAGATTCTATTCGAGTGGGACGACGGATCCAGCGAGACCCTTACAGCCACTGAAAGCGTGGCAGGGACCTTCACAGCCAATGCCAGCCATACCTATGTTTCCCAGGATGACCGGTGCAATTATCACCCGCTGGCCACTCTGATTGTAAATGGAGTGCTCTGTACCTCCTCCGAACAGGAGCAGATTGTAACCATCTGGGATACGGACAATGAAAACGGGGGCATGGTGGAAGCCGAACCCAATGTATACCCGGTTTGTGTGGGAAGCTCGGCCACCATGCGCTTCGACGATGGAACCTTATTCAACTGTGTCCCACCCCAGGAGAACGATGTTCCCAACGAGAATACCCGCTGGATCCAATGGGTATACGGGACACGCAATACCATGTCGTCTGCGACGCCTGTGAGCGTGGAAGGATATACCGGTCCCTGGGAGTGGGAGGGACCCGTAATAACTTTACCCGGGCCGGTTCACGGTTCCACGGAACAAAGCCTGGCCATTACCATTGCAGCCGACAACCAGATAGGCGAAGAATTCGAAGTGGAACTCAGGTACTGGAATTATTGTAATCCCTACCCGGGCAGCGACCCGGAAATTGATCGTTCAGTGATACGGATAGTAGATTTTCCGGATGCTACCATCACTCCCGCCGGGCCCTTTTGTGAATTTAATCCGGTCCTTAATCTGACCGCTGCCACAGGGGGTGGGACCTGGAGCGGATCGGGCATCATAAATGCCTCCTCGGGCCAGTTTGATCCGGCCGTGGCAGGTGTGGGTGTCCACTGGATAAGATATGAGCTTAGCGATGGAAACAATTGCTCGGCCACTGATTCGGTTCAGATCAGCGTCAGAGATGCACCCGATGCCAGTATCAGCCCGGTGGATCCTTTCTGTCAGGGCGATCCGACCATAAATCTTATGGCCACACCCGCAGCAGGAAGCTGGTCAGGCACAGGGATAATCGACGTGAATGCCGGAACCTTCGATCCGGCGGTGGCAGGCATTGGAAACCATGACATAGTTTACACCACGGCCCCGGATGCTTTTGGCTGTACAGGCATTGATTCGGCAGTGATTGCTGTGGCCTCGCCTCCCTTTGCCGCTTTTCTGACACCCGATTCTGCCTGGTGTGAGCAGGCCGGCAACATAAGTCAGGCCGAGATTTTGATCAGCGGATCGGCCAGCTCCAGCTTCGACCTGGTGGTGGATTTGCGTGGCACTCCGGATACCCTGGTGAACCTGTCTGCCGGTAGCTTCACCCTCTTCCTGAATAACCTGCCGGGCCTGAACGAATATGTGCTGAGAAAGATCATTGAATACCATGGTTCCAATGCCTGCGAAACAGATTTAAACGATGTACTGATCATGGAAATATTCCCACTACCCGATAATACCCTACAGGTGAGCGATGATGAGCTTTGCAGCCCTGTGGATATGGTATTTCAGGCAGTGGCCGGGTATCCGCATTATTATTGGGATTATGGGGATGGGCTCGTTGAACAAAGCAATTCTCCCTATCGCTTTCATTCCTACCAGATCCCCGAACCGGTGAATCCGGGCGAGAACATGGAATCCGAACTAACCTTTCACTATAAATTGGGAATTACCACCCAACAGGGCTGCAGCGATACGGCCCGGGGTTCCCTGACCATCTATCAAAATCCGGTGGCTGACTTTTTCCTGAGCCCCGAAACTCAATACTATCCCCAATCGACTGTCAGCCTGGACAACCTCTCCAGTCCAGGTCCCTGGTCCCATTTGTGGGATTTTGGCGACGGAAGCAGCTCCCCATTGGAAGAACCAGGCCAGCATGTATATGCTTCCTACGGTGCCTTCGATGTTTCTTTGCTGACTTACAGCGATTATTGCCGCGATTCGCTCACCCGGCCGGTCCTCATATTGCCACCCCCACCTGTGGTGGACTTCAATCACGGACCGTCAGGCTGCGCTCCACTGGATGTTACTTTCACCAACCGTACTGAATATGCAGACTCTTACCTGTGGGACTTTGACGATGGAACCTTTTCCACGGAAATCAATCCCACCCACACATTCTACCAGAGCCGAGACCACGAGGTAAGGCTTATTGCCGTAGGTCTGGGCGGCACAGATACACTCACCCGGATTGTAGAAGTGGAGGAAAATCCCAGAGCCCTGTTCGGGGTATATCCCACCGAATCAAATACCCTTCGACAGCTTTTTAAGTTTCTCAATAACTCCATCAATGCGGAAACTTACCATTGGGATTTTGGTGACGGGAATACCTCTTTAGAAAAGGAACCTTCTCACACCTACCAGGAAGAAGGATTTTATTCGGTAATGCTGGTTGCCACGAGCGAACACGGTTGCGTGGATACCCTGATCCAGGAGAACCTTATCAGGCTGACAGCAGGCGATGGAGACACCAAACTCCCTACCGCCTTCGTTTGGAATGGCACCGGTCCCACTGGCGGCTACTGGGAGGAAGGGACCATCGACAATACGGTATTCCACCCTCATATGAAGAACGCCGTAGCATTGCAAATGATCATATACACCCGATGGGGCGAGAAGGTGTACGAATCCAACGAGGTGTACAAGGGCTGGGATGGCTATCTGGATTCTGGAGAACTGGCCGTTGAGGGAGTCTATGTCTACAGAGTCTGGGTGACCTATTTCAGCGGACTGGAGGAGGTCCTGGCCGGCGACGTGACCTTTATGCATTAATCATACTAC
>Ga0180430_10002944_pt1 | contig 14963 bp, 11 predicted proteins | sample SS_ome_9_FD_132999 | JGI IMG/M metagenome (GOLD analysis project Ga0180430, IMG submission 132999) | Hypersaline lake sediment archaeal communities from the Salton Sea, California, USA - SS_1_S_2 metaG | ecosystem: Environmental > Aquatic > Non-marine Saline and Alkaline > Hypersaline >... | reverse complement strand
TTTCAATGGAGTCGACACCAGCCCACCTTCACCCATATTTGATCTTATCGCCAACTACCACGTGGGAGGAATAATTCTCGACCGCGATAATGATAATTTCCAAAATCCTGACAGCATGACTGCTGACTGCTGGGAACTTGTCAAGAATTTGCAACTGATCGAATATGATTCGTCGATTTCAGATTCGGATGACTCTGGAACCAATAGCTCAAATCCATCAGAATACATACCCCTATTCATTGGGCTATCCCAAGAAGGAGATAGGTCTGATTTTTCAGATCTTATCTCAGGTCTCAGCCCAATTCCAAGTCAAATGTCACTTGGTGCCACCTGGGACCCATCCCTTGCTGAACAAGTTGGCTCTCAGGTTGGCCGCGAACTCTCCTCTCTTGGCATAAATATGCTATTTGGGCCCAGTCTGGATGTGATATCAAATACATCTCCAGGGCAGAGCGATCTCGGCGTTCGCTCATTCGGCGGTGACCCCTATTGGGTGGGGAAATTTGGCCAAGCATATATTCGCGGAATTCATAATGGCAGTCTTAATAACATCGCAGTTGTGGCAAAGTACTTCCCAGGCCTTGGCAGCTCGGACCGATTGCCCGAGGAAGAAGTTGCCACAGTAAGAAAATCTCTCGATCAGCTAAAACAATTCGATCTAGCACCTTTTTTTGCAGTTACTGGAAACGCTCCGGATCCTTATGCTAAAGCTGATGCACTTTTAAATTCTCATATCCGTTACCAGGGGCTACAAGGAAATATCCGGTCTACCACTCGCCCTATAAGCTTGGATCCTCAGGCATTCGAACTTCTTATGGGGATCGAGCCTTTAGGTTCCTGGCGCGACAACGGCGGCCTTGTCATAAGCGATAATCTTGGCAGCCTTGCACTCCAGCAGCTCTATGATCCAACGGGTGAATCCTACAATCTCAGCCGAGTTGCTGTGGATGCATTTATTGCGGGAAATGACATATTATACTTGGGTAATTACAGTGATGAACAAATCCCAATCCCAAGCTATGAAATAATTTCGACTTTGAATTTTTTCGCATTGAAATATATTGAGGATCAAGATTTTGCTGAACGTGTTGACGCATCCGTCCTTCGGATATTGGCGCTAAAAAATTCCATTTATCCAAATTTTGATTTTTCTAATGTTATTACTTCAGAAAACACACTTTCGGCTATTGGCAATAGCAATCTATCAGAGATTGTCGCGCGGGAAAGCGCAACACTGATCAATCCCGATCTCTCCCAACTTGATTCTGTCATCCAATCTCCACCAATATCTTCGGACAGGTTAGTGATCCTGTCTGATACCGAAACCACAAACGCCTGCAGTGATTGTCCAGATATCCAAACTCTTTCCACAACCTCCCTGGAAGATGCAATAATTCGATTATATGGCCCTTTCTCAGGCAAACATTTGGTCAGAGCTAACATCACCTCTTACTCATTTAAAGATCTCACTTTGTTACTTGATTTTCCAGACGAAGTTGATGATATGGTTACAGATCTATATAATGCAAATTGGATAATCATTGCCGCTCTCGATGTAAATGAAAATCGTCCTTATTCTTCTGCTCTCCCAAGACTATTAGCTGAACGCCAGGATCTCCTCAGGGATAAAATCATCATTCTTTTCGCATACGGAGCTCCTTATTATCTGGATGCTACAAATATATCCAAGATTTCTGCTTTTTTTGCTTTATATAATAAACTGCCCGCTGCCCTCGACGCATCCGCCAGGATCCTTTTCAAAGAGCTACCCTCATTCCCTGGAAGTTTGCCAGTTTCTGTTCCCGGCGTCAATTACGACTTGATATCTGCGACATCTCCTGATCCTGATCAGGAATTTGAGGTATACGTCGGAGAGGTACCTGATCCCGTAAGTTCTTCTGATGGTCCGGAGATTACTCCCACCGCACCTATCTACCACGTTGAAGATATTATTGACATTCATACAGGCATCATTCTGGATCACAATGGGAACCCTGTCCCGGACGGCACTCCGGTTGATTTCATTCTAACAATTCGCGGCACATCCTCATACCTGCCTACAGTGAATACAGCCGATGGCTTTGCATCAACAAGTTATCTCGTAGTCGAGGGCAACAACATCATTATTTCTGCTCAGAGTGCAGAAGCCAGGTCATCCTCTGTTGAAGTTAATGTCCTTGGAGATTCAATTAACGGGGTCAATAACGATCTTCCCGATGATTCTACAGAAGAAGTAGATCAACCATCTGAAACCCTTTCACCATCAAGCGATCTACCTTTCGATGCTTCAGAAACCTTAAATGCCCAATCTTCCTCATGGAGGGATTGGGCATTCTCCCTTGTCGTCATTGCATTTGTTTCAGTAATTGCTTATCAGGTAGGAGCTTCGAGTGGGCTAGTCAGATGGGGTATTCGCTGGAGTTTATCAAGCTTGATCGCTGGCTTTTTTATCTACAACTATATTACCTTAGGACTGCCTGGAATTGATATGGTCTTTCCCAACGGCGTGAGTCGGGTGGGCTTAGGTCTGTGCGTATTAATTGGCTCATCCCTCGCCTGGCTGATTGCATTCCTTTACCAAAAAATCCTGGATGCTTAGCCCTATCTTGTCATCGTTGCCACAATGCTCACCAAGAACATCAACAAGGCTACCCAGGTTAATACCTGTTCTTCTGTCGCTTTGATAAGCTCCCAAATACTTGGAGCAGGCATTGCCCCATTCGGGTTTTGTCTTGGATTCCAATCCCCCAGTAAAGCCTCTTTGAATTCTTGTACGGTTTGTATCCTGTTGTCAGGATGAACACTCATCGCAAGCGCTACAGCTCTTTCGGTTCTAGGACTTATCTTCTTGTTAAATTCGCTAATAAGCTGCTCATCATGTGCTTCTAGAAATCTCTGTCTAGCTTCAAGAGGTGCTTTGTTTGTCAATAGATGAAATAGAGTGGCACCAAATGAATAAACATCGCTTCTGGGATCAGTATGTCCAGTATCTCCTCCATATTGTTCTAGCGGAGTATAGTACGCAGATCCGTGTCCATGAACTACAGTGATCGTCTTTTCTCCAGAAACAAGTAACTTTACAAGTCCGAAATCTACTAACTTGATAATCCCATTCGGGGTAAGTTTGATATTGCTGGGTTTGATATCTCTGTGCAGGACAACAGGAGACTGGCTATGAAGATATATTAACCCATCTGCTATTTGGCTGGCCCAACTCAATACCTCTCTTTCTGAAAGGAATTTTCCTTTTTTCCTCTCCTCTTGCATGAGAGCGCGCAGATCCTTTCCGGGGACGTAGTCCATCACTAAGTAATCTTTGCTTTCGTCAGAAAAAAAATCTGATACTTTGGGAAGATTAGGATGATCTAACATCGCCAGCACTGTGGCTTCTCGTTTAAATTGATCTCTAGTCTGGTTGATGACATCTTCCGGAAGATTCTGTTCATAATGTACGGCTTTTAATGCGCATAATCTTCCATCAAGGCGTAGATCATCAGCAAGGTAAACACATCCCATTCCACCCTGCCCAATTATTTCGTTGATTTTATATCGATCTTTTATTACGTCGCCAGGATTTAATTCTTTTAACATGTTATTTATTCTTTTTTCGGATTATTCTTCCTTCAAGTGCATTATAATCCAATTGCAATTCAAAAATTATCCATTATCTAGATATGCCAGATATAAATCATTTTCAACCAGTACTGGTAGGCCAGGGAGGACCTCTAAATGGTTATCGTTGGTCATTAGCCAAGCAACTTGTCATTGGCCGGACTGGGGATTGTGATATCTCAATTACCAACCAGCAAGTATCCCGTGAGCACGCTCGAGTTTTCATGTCTGATAATATTGCCATGCTTGAAGATCTTGGCAGCAAAAATGGCACATTTCACAACGGAAAGCCAGTTGCTGACTTGATCTCCCTGGAAGATGGGGATGTTATCCAAATCGCTCTCGCCCAAGAGTTCATATTCCTCGGCCAGGACGCGACTGTCCCCCTTGCCCCGGGAGATTTTGAATCTTCTGTAATCTCTTATTTTCGTCGAATCAGACTTGAGAAAGAATCTTGCAGAACTTGGATTATGAATCGAGAGCTCGACCCCCCTTTATCTGCTCTTCAATTCAGCTTTCTTACCTTATTATCAGAATCTGCCGGGCGCGTAATCTCTCGATCTGAGGTTATCAATTGGGTTTGGGGTCCACAGCAATCACTTGGCGTAACAGATCAAGCCTTAGATGCCCTTGTTAGAAGATTGCGAGATCGATTGCAGGAATTTGACCCTGACCATGAGTACATTATCACCGTCCGTGGCCAGGGCTTTAGATTGAATAATCCTCCATTTACGGAGGGAATATCTACCTGATGCATGCTTACTTGCGATTAGCACACCTGTGAACTAACCGTTTATCCCATCTTGTTTTTCATTGATTTGCGCAGTAATTCGTTAAACACGATCTTCAATTTTTCCAGAGTTTCATTAAGTTGGTCCGCGTTTTCAGCTTCCTCAACACCAGCTTGTTCTTCATAGCTGCTAATTATCGAGGTCAGATAAGTGATGATTTTTTCTATCATTTCCTCATCCAATTCATCAAAAGCAGCATCCAATTTGCTGCTATCCTCGGTCAGCGCAACGAGCTCTTCTACTTTTTTCAATTCAGGTGGAGTCGTCATTTCTTGAATTACCTGAAAAAGTTCAATTAATTTTGTTTTTCGGTCCTCGTTCTTTCCTTCTTCTGCTTTGTTTATCTCCGACGACAAAGCCTGCACAAATAGCTGATCAACAAGTCCGATATTTTGCATCAGTCCTTCTTCTACAGATTCGCTTTCGATGATCCGGTCTATGACCTCGATTGCAGCAGCAACTCTTTGTTGCAGTTGGTCATCAATCTCCTGAGTTACCTTTAGCATCAGATTTCGTTTTTCAACCAATTCTTTCCTTTGGCTTTCATCTGCAGACTCAATTTTCTCAGTGAAGTTCTGGAAGAATTCGTAATCCATGGCGGGGCGAACCAAGCCTGTTAATGCTTTTACCCTTTCTAAATTTGGAGCACTGATAATCAGTTCCAGCAGCGATCCTTTTGTCAAATTTTCACCAAGCGCCTCAAGTGATTTTTGAGCAGCTTTAATTTCCTTAGATTCAGCAAGTATCTCTTTTCCAATAGCAGTTTCAGCCATTAACATATCCTGAACTGCTTTTATCTTTTCAATTGACTTTTCATCCTGACTGGCAATAATTCTCTGTGCAATCTCAGCAAAAATCGCGAAGAAATCCCTGTCAATTTTGTCATTATTCTCGAGAACAACCTTTTTTAACTGCTCACCATCTAAATTAAACATAGTGTCCAGCAATTTCATCTTGTCCTGTTGATCTTGAATCATTTCTTCAGTGATTCCGTCGGCGAGAAGGACATTCTTTACTAAGTTATTCATCGTTAACATTGCCTGCGGCTGAAATAAATAACCTTTTCGATCTTGTGCTTCCAGATTATCAATCACTTGTTTCAAGAGAGGGGCCAAAGCAGCTTCTTTTTCTTCCATGGTCTTGTTGGTATCTGGTGGGGAAAAAGTGAATAATAACTCTTTTTCCTTATCATGATAAACAAGCGGAACTGGGAGCTGTCCCTGGAAACCACACAGTTGACATTGAGCAAAATTCAAACCGCCAGCTAATAGGATTTCCTTGAGCTGATGATTCTTGTTTACGTCAATTACTTGAAATATTTCTGCAACCATAGGCTGACCGCAATTTGGGCAGCTTGTTTGGATTCTTGCCATATAATCTCTCTTTTCCTTATCTTTAGTAATGAATATTAATTGTCTTAATCTCTAGCGATAGAAAAACATACTCTTGTGCCAGCTTCTGATCGCTGTTCGATCCAGATTCTGCCGTTATGAGCATCTATTATGGCCCTGCTTAAATACAATCCGAGCCCAGCGCCTTGAGTATTCTTGGCCGCTTCATCCGCCCTGAAAAATCTATCAAATATATGGGGGATATCATCTTGTGAAATTCCTGTGCCTTGATCCTGGATACATATGATTATTTGCTCAGACCTGATTTGACCACTTATAGTGATCTCTCCTCCATTTGGAGAATATTTAACCGCATTCGATAGCAAATTATAGAAAACCTGTTCAAGTCTGTTTTCATCACCAACAATGACAGGAAATTCGTCCGGGAATTTCACAATAATACGATGTCGGTCAGTTTGTGTTTGAAATCGCTCTGCCATTTCCTGGGCCAGTTTTTCCATTTTGATTTCAGCCAAATTCAAGCTGAATTCACCAGCTTGCAATCGTGAAGCATCAAGTAGGTTTTCGATTAGTTCTGTTAACCTATCAGCCTCATCTTCAATGACTTCCAGGCTGTCTTGGACAATTTCACTATTCCAGGATACGTCTTCACGCCGCAATGTACCTACGTAGCCCTTTATCAAAGCCACCGGCGTTTTTAATTCATGGCTGACAATAGATACAAATACGCTTTTAATTTCCTCAGCTTCTCGAAAATGTGTTATATCCCGGACAGACGCGATAATATTGATCAGCTTTCCTTCTCCCGAAAGAAGGGGGGCATAAGTTACTCCTACGGGAATTATTTCGCCCGAAGGTCTTATTAAATCACCTTCCATGTACAAATTAGCTTTCGCTGTCAACGGCCAACCACTTAATTCAGCTTCTTCTAAAGACGAACCTTGTTGGATAGATTCCCAATTGAATACCTCCTCATGTGGAGCCCCTTCAATTTCTGATACATCCTTACGCAATATCCTCGCAAATGCCTGGTTGCACTTATCAATCCTATGATCAGCTGACATGATGATAATTCCATCTGCCGCTGAATCCAACAATGCATCTAGCCTTGATTTTTCTCTGCTTACCTGAGTATATAATTGCGCATTGATAACAGCTATCGCTGCTTGGTCAGCAAAACTCTGCAATATTGCTCGATCGTTCTTTGAGAAATTTCCCTCGTAGCCTCTGAATATGAATATCAAACCAATAACGCGTTTTTCAGAGATCAAAGGAAGCCCGACCCCGGTCAGCAAGTTCATGCTTGCCCTTTTCGTCAATAATTGGAGCATTCTGTTGACCTCAGGTAATTCAAGCCTGGCTTGATCCTCATTCTCTGGAACTTCGGCCAGAATAGGGTTGAGATATTGAAGAAAAGCTGGTTGAATGCCATAAGAAGCCTCGATATTCCAGCCTCCTCCTTCCTCGCGGAGCGCTATTAAACCAGCCTTTCCTGCTAATAATTTAGCAGCTAGCTCTAAAATTCGCTTAAGCAAGATATCTAGGTTCAATTCCTGCGTTAAGCTTCGGGTGATTTCCAGCAAATAATCTCTCTGCCGGATTCGATGATCAGGAAGCATTAAATCACTTTTCAATTCTAATAAAGAAGTTCAGATTCTTTTCCTTGAATTTGGATAATTATATCACGGGGGAATTTTCAGTTTTTTCGTTCAAATATAAAATTTATGATTGTCGATTTAGTATATAATCACGCTATGACCGAGCAATTCTCTTTCGATTTACAAGCCGTTGACGGCAAAGCCAGGGCTGGTGTTTTCCACACACCACATGGTTCAATCCAAACACCTGTCTTCGCACCTGTAGGTACTCAAGCAACTGTAAAAGGACTAACGCCAGAGCAATTGATTTCCCTCAATTCCCAGATGCTACTGGCCAATACATATCATCTTTATCTCCGCCCAGGAGATGAGCTTATAGCAGAGCTTGGCGGATTGCATAAATTCATGAACTGGAATAAACCGATCCTAACAGATTCCGGCGGTTTCCAGGTCTTTTCCCTGGGAGAAATCAATAAGATAAGTGACGATTCAGTAACTTTCCAAAGCCATATCGATGGCTCCTACCATACTCTAACGCCTGAAAAATCGATCCAGATCCAGGAAAATCTTGGTGCCGATATCATTATGTGCTTTGACGAATGCCCAGATCCATATGACCGCGCCTATAATAAGATCGCATTGAGTAGAACCCATCAATGGGCTGATCGCTGCAAAGAAGCAAAATCCCGCCAGGATCAGGCTCTCTTTGGAATTGTCCAAGGGGGTATCTTTCACGATCTCAGGATCCAGTCAGCAGAATATATATCAAATCTTGATTTCCCGGGCAACGCTATCGGTGGATTATCCGTCGGTGAAAAGAAAACGGAAATGCTCGATATCCTGGACATCATTCCTGATCTATTACCCGCAGATAAACCACGGTATTTGATGGGAGTCGGAACTCCGCTTGATATCGTACAGGGAATCGCCAGAGGCATTGATATCTTCGACTGCGTCAATCCTACCCGCCTTGCCCGCCATAAAACTGCTATCACTCGCACAGGTAGATTAAATATCACTAACAAAGCCTACGAAAACGATCCTTCACCAATCGTAAAAGGCTGCGCTTGTTATACCTGCCAGAATTATTCCAGATCCTATATCAGGCACCTGATAAGAGCTAATGAAATCCTAGGCCCAATTCTTCTATCCATTCACAATTTACATGTTTTGATCGACTTGTCTGCAACAATTAGGAAGGAAATAATTAAGGGCTCTTTCCAGTATTTCAAGAAAGATTTCTTATCCCTGCCAAAAGAAAATGGAGCATATCAATGACATTACTCCAATCGATTATTATGGGAATCATTCAGGGCGCATCAGAGTTCCTGCCAATATCCAGTTCAGGCCATCTTGTTCTCGCTCCATACTTTTTCGGCTGGGAGATAAGCCCAAGGGAAGCCTTTGTTTTTGATGTATTAGTCCAGGTCGCGACTCTCTCCGCGGTCATTATCTATTATTGGAAAGAATTAATCTCCATCTTTAAGTCTTTCATTGAGGGCATCATACATAAACATCCTTTTAAAGACAACAAGTCAAGAATGGGTTGGTATTTAATTCTGGCAACAATTCCAGCCGGTACAGCTGCGGTGCTTTTTAAGGATACATTCGAGAGAGCTTTTAGTAACCCGAAATCAGCTGCTCTTTTCCTCCTGATAACCAGCGTTTTACTGATGATCGGTGAACTGTTAGGCAGACGTATTCGCAATCTTGAATCTATAACCTGGCTGGATTCATTCATTATTGGTTTATTCCAAGTACTTGCTCTCTTCCCGGGCATATCCAGATCTGGCTCTACAATCACAGGCGGTTTATTAAGAAAATTTGATCGTGAATCATCAGCCAGGTTCTCATTTCTGATGGCAGTACCGGTTATGTCTGCGGCTGGTTTATTAGCTGTGATCGACTTAGCAAAAAGCCCAGAACTAATCACTAATATCCCAGTATATTTAGCTGGCTTCGTTACGTCGGCAATCGTTGGCTATTTTGCAATCCGCTGGTTTATTAGCTACTTATCCAAGCAGTCACTTTATATCTTTTCTGGATATTGCGCTGTTTTAGGATTAGGCTTCCTGGCTTATTTCAGTTTGTAATTCCCCCTACCTTTTTTTTGTCCTGTCTCGCTATAGCAACACGTCCCTGATGGCTTTCACCAGTCTTTCTGGTGTAGTTGGCTTGGTAAGATATTTTGCCACTCCCATATCTCTGGCCTCAACCTTCTTTTTTACATCAGTTATCGCGCTTAATACAATTACTGGCGGCATTGGAACTAAAACCACATGCAAGGCTTTCAATATATCAAAACCAGATCTTTCGGGAATCATCAAATCTAGAACGATCAAATCGAATGGATCTCTTATTCTGTAGCCAATCTTGACTTTATCTTCAACAACTTCCCACGAGCTTGCTGTAGAAACTCTAAAGCCTGCCCTTTCCAACGCCAGCTTTAATACCTCAAGGGTCTTTGCGTTGTCATCAATCACCAAGATGTGATATTTCATGATGATTTCTCCTCAGAGATTCCAAGATACGCTTTATATAATAATTAGTTGATTATTACAATTTCCTTTTTGAGTTTACCATAATTTAAATTCCCCCCATTCAAGAACACTGACACATAAGAATATTAAATGTTTTTGAAGACAAAAGTTTTGAGGCCATTTGTTATACTTAATTGGCTGGATTTGATATCTATATCATTATATATTGCCTATACGCAATCCTTGGAGAATGCCAATGACCAGACTAGTCACAGACACTACTGCCTGCCTTCCTCAAACTGTCATCGACAAATTTGAAATCTCCGTAATACCTCAGATTATCCATTTTGGTGAAGATTCGTATACCGAAGGTCTTGATATTGATATTCATGCCTTCATGGAGAAATTAAGCCAAAGCAAAGAACTTCCAAAGACATCAGCCCCCTCCCCCAAAATGTTCTCTTCTGTTTTCTCGGCTCACCAGGATCCATCTGAGCCTATCTTTTGCATCCATCCCTCCTCGGATCTGAGCGGCAATGTACGCTCGGCCGAAACTGCTAAACTCGATTTCCCTGACCTGGAAATTTCAGTGATAGATACCAGATTGGTTGCCAGCCCTCACGGCACAGTGGTCCACCAGGCCGCACAATGGAACGAAGAAGGCATGGCACCAGTTGAACTTTTTAAAAATATTACCAGTATGTCCAAACGGGGCCGAATCTATTTCCTTGTCTCTACTTTAGATTACCTTGCCCGCGGCGGCAGAATAGGTAGCGCTTCCGCTTTACTGGGAAACGCACTTCAGATCAAACCCATCCTGACCCTGGTAAACGGTAAAGTAGAACCTCATACCAAAGAAAGGACTTTCAAAAAAGCCCTTGCGAAGATCAAGGCCATTGTAGTTGATGAATATCCGTCTGAAAGAGAAGGTTTCTTGACCATCATGCATGCCGGGAATCAAGAACTCGCAGAGAGTCTTTCTGCATATTTTTCAAAAACATTGAATATTCCTACTCCCCCAATAAGTGATTTGCCTCCTGCAATAATCACACATTCTGGACCGGGCTCGATTGCAGTTGGATTCTTTTGCTAATATCTGGATCCTCAGCTTATTACTCAATAAGAAGTTCACGGTATAATCCCATTATTATTTCTGTTGGAGGGCATAGTTGAGAGTAAGAAGAATTGATACTTTTAATAAGAAAGATGTAAGAAAGTTTATCCAGTTCCCCTTTGATCTGTACAAAGGAAATCCATATTGGGTTCCGCAGCTAAGGCAAGACACTCGTAAAGTCCTTGATAAAGCCACTCATCCTTTTTACCAACACTCCGACGCTGATTTTTTCCTTGCAGAAGATAACAAAAAGGTTATTGGGAGAATCGCGGCTATTTCAAACTCAAGATCGAACGCAGCTAATGACCTTGACTCAGTCTTTTTTTATTATTACGAGTCAATTGACGATTCAGTAGTCTCCGGATCTTTATTCAAAGCTGTAATAGATTGGGCAAAAGAAAAGGGTCACACCCAGGTGTATGGACCAAAAGGGCTGCTCCAAGGCGATGGCATAGGCTTATTAGTAAAAGGTTTTGATTACATTCCAGCTGTTGGCATACCCTATAATTTTGAATATTATGATCGTCTTGTCAAAGATGCGGGGTTCAAAAAGAAATTCGACTATTTCTCCGGGTACGTTGACATTGAAGCTGGATTATCCGATAAAGTCCGGCGCGTTGCCGAAAAAGTAAAAAAGCGGAGCGGTTTCTGGGTTAGGAAATTCGAAACAAAAGAGGAGATCATGGCAATTACCTCTGAGCTGCGCTTGGTCTATAATAGTGCATTTGCGGGATCGGAAGGATTCAGTCCAATAACTGAAGAAGAGATCATAATAATTGCCAAACGAATGCTTTCAGTTGCAGATCCACGGTTGATTAAACTTGTCTACAAGGGTGATAACATCATAGGATTCCTCTTTAGTTATCCAAACATCTGCCGCGGTTTACAGAAAACCAACGGCAGATTATTTCCCTTCGGTTGGTTCCACCTCATGCGCGATTTTAAAACAACCAAATATATGGACTCAAACGGTATTGGAATACTTCCCGAATACCAGGGCCTTGGGCCTACCGCAGTCATGTATACCGAATTTGAAAAAACATTCCGTGAGTTTAATTTTGAGCATGTTGAAACTGTTCAAACCAGAGAAGACAATGTTGCCAGCCTGGGAGAGTCCAGTCATTTCGTGATGGACTGGGTTAAGACACATAGAATCTACGAATTGGATCTGTAACTTCTGATGCTTTTTACAGTTTTATCTATCAGCGATCCTTTATAAATTGGACCCTATATGCAATCTGCACAACAAGAACACAAACCCTTATCCATATTCACAAAAATCATCTATGGTGCTGGCGATTTGGGCATTGCCGGCTGGGGGACCCTTAGACAAATCTTTTATATAAAATTCTTGACCGACGTGGTTGGTCTTGAGCCCCGAATTGCCTCCTTTTCCGTTTTTGTGGGAATCATCTGGGACGCCATCAATGATCCACTTGTGGGTTTATTAAGTGATCGGGTCAACACTCGCTGGGGCCGTCGTCGCCCCTTCCTGTTGTTTTTCTCAATACCGTTCGGGCTGGCTTTCCTGCTTATGTGGTGGGCACCTCCCTGGAACAGCCAGATTATTCTAGCAATTCATATGACCCTCGCTTATATCATCAGCGACACACTCCAAACCCTCGTCGCCGTTCCGTTCTATACCTTGACTCCAGAAATGACACCGGATTATGACGAACGCACAGAACTTACTTCTTATAGAATGTTCTTTAATCTGCTCATCTCACTGGTTGTTGCAGCAGCAGTTCCGATGATAGAAGACTGGGCTTTGTTAGCTGGCTGGACATCAAGCAGCACATATATCTTAATCGCTGCTCTTTTTGGCGGAATTGGCGCCATCCCCTTCCTGGTTATGTTCTTTTTCGTCCGAGAACGACATCCCAGCCCTCCTCAAGAAACCCATACACTCCGCGAAGTGGTAGAGACCGCCTGGGAAAATATCCCATTCAGATTCGCAACCGGTCTCTACATGCTGAACTGGATGACTGTAGATATGGTTTCGCTAATGTTACCTTTTTACCTCACCTACTGGATCGCACAAGGCAACCTAACTGCCGAGTTGAACCTTTTTGGATCGAACATTTCACAGGAATCAGTGATTCTAGGTTTAATGTTCATCACTGCCATTCTTGCATTACCGATCTGGAATTGGCTTTCCAAGAAAACCAGCAAGCGCAAGGCGTACATCTACGGAATGGCTTTCTGGATGGTCGTACAAACCCTTCTCATAATCGTTAGACCAGGCCAGACCGTCTTTATCATTATTCTCACGGTCCTGGCCGGTATCAGTGTCGCGACTGCTCACGTGTTACCTGAAGCCATCTTCCCGGACGTCATTGAATGGGAAGAATTAAGGACCCACAACCGACCTGAAGGCATTTACTACGGCGTGAAAAATTTCTCTCGGAAATTAGCCGGCGCTGTCACTAGTTTTCTTGCTCTTCAAATATTAGGTTGGTTTGATTATCAAGCGCCGCCGCCTGGCTCGTCTGTATTTCAACAAAGCGATCTTGCTATATCAGCAATTCGGATATTGACCGGTCCCTTTGGAGCGATATTATTATTAAGTTCTATCATTCTCGCCTGGTATTATCCCCTCACGCGTGAAAAGCACGCCCGTATCCGGTCATTGCTCGCTCGTAGAGATGGCCGAGAATAATCAATTCATTATCAGCACAAAACATTTAAGGAGACCTCATGACTGAAGCAGTAGCAAAAAAAACTAGAAACCGCGAGCACATTGCCTGGTATATGTATGATTTTGGAAATTCTGCATATGCATCTGTAATTCTGCTAGCGGTCTATTCAGCTTATTTCAAAGGCACGGTTGTTGGTGGAGCCGAAGGATCGAGGTATTGGGGGATCGCAGTGGGAATCGCCATGCTCACAGTAGCGATTATTTCCCCTTTCTTGGGCGCAATCGCTGATTTTTCTGCATCAAAGAAACGCTTCTTATTCATTTTTTCAGCAATAACCTGGTTGTTCACAGGCCTCCTATTCTTTGTCCAGGAAGGAGATGTATTCTTGGGTATGCTGTTCTTTATCCTCGCTGAGATAGGTTACCGCTCTGGGCAGGTTTTTTATAATTCCCTTCTTCCTGAAATCGCAACACCTGAAGAACGCGGGCGTGTCTCCGGAAATGGCTGGGCTATCGGATCATTCGGTGGCATTTTGATCTTGCTGATATTACTTCCGCTTATCGTTATCCTAGAAGGGACTTTCATCGTTCGCCTCTCCCTGGTGATCACGTCAGTCTATTTCGCAATCTCAGCAATCCCAGCCTGGCTTTGGATCAAGGAACGTGCCGTTGCCAAAAAGAGACCAGAAGGGCAAACCTACCTCTCTATAGCAACCACAAGATTGATTGAAACCATAAAAGCTCTGGGGGATTTTCGGGACTTCCTCCGTTTCATCATCGCCTTCCTGATCTACAACGACGGCATCTTGATGGCCCTTAACTTCGCATCCATTATTGGCGCTGTCATGTTCGGCATGGAACAAACTGAATTAATCATCTTCATGATCATCGTCCAGGTGACTTCCGTGATCGGGGCCTTTGTCGCTGGCCTGGTTGGTAAAAAGATCGGTTTCAAACAAACTTTGGTGTATTCCATTCTGATGATGGCACTGGTTGTCATCTTTATGATCTTTGCCCAGAATGTGGTCCAGTTCTACATCATCGGCGCCCTGGCCGGGTTTGCCCTTACAGGTGTTCAGTCAGTGAGCAGAACCCTGGTCAGTTATTTTGCTCCAGAAGGAAGGAGTGCGGAATTCTACGGTATTTTTGCTGTAACCGGCCGAACCTCTTCCTTCATAGGGCCAACTGTTTATGGCTTCCTTGCATTTGAGGCCTTCAAATACTTCGAAAATACGCGCGGTTTCCCCACCTTGCTCGCCGAGCAAGCTGGCCAGCGTGTTGCGTTAGGTTCAATAGTAGTCTTTCTCGTTGTCGGTTTATTGATCTTACTGGCTGTGAAAGACCCAACCCAAGAGTACGTAGATAAATGACCGATAAT
>Ga0180430_10002943_pt1 | contig 14964 bp, 14 predicted proteins | sample SS_ome_9_FD_132999 | JGI IMG/M metagenome (GOLD analysis project Ga0180430, IMG submission 132999) | Hypersaline lake sediment archaeal communities from the Salton Sea, California, USA - SS_1_S_2 metaG | ecosystem: Environmental > Aquatic > Non-marine Saline and Alkaline > Hypersaline >... | reverse complement strand
CCCGGTTTCGGCAAGGCTCGCGTCAGGGAGAACGAAGGGCTCGTGGCTGCGCTCATTGCGTCAGCGCCGACTCCTGAGCCTGTCGACCCCGAGGCGTTGCGCCGTGCCGCAGATCGAATCGGCTCAACGATCGGTCGCTCACTCGAACAGCGACGCGAGGCGATTGCTGCCAGGGTCAAAGCCCCAGGTAGTAGCAAAGTTTAGAGAATAAGTAGACGATCCGACTCGGGTCGGGTAGATTGATCCTCATGAACAGCACCACGACAGCCCCGATCACGAAGCCCCTGACACACCAGGGCATGGACATTTACACACGGGAGACCTTCGACGGCTACGAGCATCGTATCTCGGTGTTGGTCCCGAACCGTTGGGACGACCTGGAGCCGATCGGGTTCGAGCCGATCGGCTGGATCACGAAGTTCAGCGACGAGCGCAAGTGGACACTCGTCTACAAGGGCGAGAACACCGGGTCCACCGCCAAGAAGACCGGGCTCGACTGGTTGATCAAAGCCGCACACCGCGACATTATGAGCCGCTGAACGAGCCGAACTCGATCCAAAGGGCGCCCTTCGGGGCGCCCTTTTCGCGTTTCGGAGTCAACTCGACGAGGCGTGCTACGCTGCGCGCTCATGGGTTGCGGATGCCGTAAGAAGAAAGCAGGAGACTCTCGAGCCGCTGTGGACTCGGCGTCACGCCTGACTTACGAGGTCTACGTCAACGGACAGTCCTCAGGGCGCCGTTTCACCAGCCTCGTATCAGCCCAGAGTTACGCCGCAAAGATTGGTGGCGAAGTCCGCACTGTTTGAGAAAAGCGTGTGCTATCGTGCGCATCAAGCCCGAGGTCGCCTAGCGCTGAGGGTGCGAGTCCGGTCTGACTGGGTCGCATGACACGAACGCCGCTCCAACCAAGGAGACACCTGTCATGGACACCCAGATGCCTGAAGACCTCACCGCAATCGACGCCGCCGAGTTGGCCGCGCTCGAGTCCACCCTCATCGCCGAGTTCGACGCCCTGCATGATGCGGGCTCGACCGACCTCGCTCGAATGACCGCCATCGCCGACGCCGTCGAGGCTGTACGCCTCGAAATCAGCCGTCGCGCCGAGGCCGCAGAACGGGTCGCAGACCTCGCTGAGCGCCTGCACCCTTCGCAGCCCGAAACGATCGAAGACTCCGTCGACGACGCAGAAGACGTCGTTGCCGAGGTCGACGAGCCCGAGGTGACCGCTGAGGTCATCGAGGAGACCATCATCGAACCCGAGGTCGAAGAGACCGAGGCACAGTCCGAGGAGCGTGAACTGGTGACCGCCAGCGCTGACACCCCAACCCGCAAGGCTCCCAGCGCCAGCGCCGTGAGCCGTCACACCACGAAGCCCGACGTGCCTGTCGTCGAGCCCGAGGTCGTCATCACCGCAGCCGCCGACATCCCCGGTGTCGCAGGCGGCGCGACGCTCGACCTCGTCGGAATGGCGAAGGCGATGCACGCCAAGGCACGCACCCTCAGCAACGGCTCGGGCATGGTGCCCGTCGCCTCGATTGCGTTGCCAATCCCGGCTGAGAACAAACTGGGCGCCGACCTGGCATACAACCTCGACGTCATCGACCGGGTGACGAGCCCAAGCGCTCTGACCGCTGCCGGTTGGTGTGCGCCCAGCAATAACCTGTACGACCTGTTCGCGATTGACGCCGGTGACGGTCTGATCGATCTGCCGACCGTGCAGATCACTCGTGGCGGTCTCAACGTGCCGTCGTTCATCGGCTACGGCGACGCCGCCGACGCGCTGTGGACGTGGACCGAGGACAACAACGACGACGCTCACGACCCCGAGGTCGAAGACCCGCCCAGCAAAGACTGCCTGTACGTGCCCTGCCCGACGTTCACCGACTACCGGTTGATCGCCGAAGGGCTCTGCCTCACCGCAGGCAACCTGACTGATCGGGCGTTCCCCGAGTTGACCTCCCGCTTCGTGCAATTGGCGATCAACTCGCACCTCCACCGTCTGTCGGCGGCGATCATCAACACCATCTCGACCGGCGCCACCGGCGTCACGATGGGTGCGGTCGACACCAGCGCTGCGGGCAGCATTCTTAACGCCATCGACCTTCAGGTCGAGGACTACCGCTCGCAGTACCGCATGGCGACCGGCGCCGTTCTCGAAGCCGTGTTCCCGCTGTGGACTCGGGCGCTCATTCGAGCCGACCTCGCAATGCGTCACGGCGTCATGCTGACGAACGTGACCGACGCCGACGTCGACGCTCACTTCGCCGCTCGCAAGATTCGTGCGCAGTTCGTTCACGACTATCAGGCGCTCTACTCCGCTTCGGCGAAGACGGCGTGGCCGACCAGCCTCGACTTCTTGCTCTACCCGGCGGGCGCCTACCTGCGTGGCGACGGCGGCACCATCGACCTCGGCGTCGTGCGGGACAGCGTGCTCAACGCAACCAACGACTACACGGCTGCGTGGACCGAGCAACTGTACCTCGTCGCTCAGGTCGGACCCGCGGCTCGCGAAGTCACGATCAACTACGGCGTCGACGGCGTCACCGCCTGCTGCCCGACCGCATCCTGACCGACTGAACGCCCGAAAGGAGGACAACCGTGGGCACTCAATTGAGCACTTTTCACTTAGTCGAGGCGCCTGCGGTCGTCCCCTATCGGCACGGTCTGTTCAGCGTTGTCGAGCCTCGGGTCGTAGGTTTGACCGGAGGCGTGATCGACGAGCATTGGAGGCTCGGGGTCACCTGGCAGTCGCAAGCGTGCTCCCTCGCAAAGGAGACCACCGGTCCGTGCATCGACTCGGACGTTGCAGCGTTGACGCCCGACGAGTATTGCTCGGTTGCCGAGTTCGACCCGTTCACGGTCTACGCCTACAACGATGATGCTGTGCCCGGTCACACGCTCGCAGAACACGAGGCCAACGCAATCTCGAGGTTGACCTCGGGCGAGCAACTCGCCGCCGAGAAACACGTCTGGACGCAGATCACGACTGCCGCCGGAGCAGCGGTCGATCTGACCACGTTTACTCTCAAGTACGCCCTCGGGTGGATCGAGCAAGCGCTGGCAGAGCGGTACGGCTCTCAAGGCGTGATCCACATGAGCCGCCTCGCAGCCATCACAGCGCTCGATCTGCTCAAGGTCGAGGGAGCCCGGCTCACCACCTACGGCGGCACCCCCGTCGTCGCAGGCGGTGGTTACGACGTCGTCGGTTCTACGACTCCGTCGACCTCGACAATCCTCGCAACAGGGCCGCTGGTCATGTACCGAGGTGACATCGACACGCGCGAAAACGCTGTCGACAAAGCCATCAACGGCGTGTCAATCATCGCCCAACGGGACTACGTCCTCGGTTGGGACTGCGTCGCTTTCGGCGCAGACGTCACTCTTGCGACCCCAGGAGGTTCGTGACCAATGGCAACCAACATTCTCAAGTCCATCAAGGGCAAGGTCGTTCGACTGACGCGCCTCGATTCGTGCGGCAACGTCGTCGTCGGGTCGTGCACCACGCTCGTCAGCGAATGCTTCGTGAGCGTCACGCTCAGCCCTGAAATCGAGGCTGGCGAGGACTACTTGCAGAAAAGCGCCTGGGGCGATCTTTGCATCAACGATCGCAACATGGATCAGATTCGCTGGTACAACGTGACGATCGAGTTCGCTGAGATCAACCCTGACGCCCTCGATATCATTGCCAACACCACGCCGATCGTTTCGAGCGGCGACACAATCGGCACTTGGATCGGCACAGGCACCAACGACGAAGCGTTTGCGCTCGAGGTTTGGACCAAGCGCACCGGCGTCGACTGCACGACCGGCGCGTCGCAAGAGTGGGGCTACTTTGTGCTCCCCTATGTGCGCAACGGTCGGGTCGAGGGTGACGTCACGATCGAAAACGGCGTGCTCACGATGAGCGTCATGGGCATGGCGTTCGGTGCCCCGGCGAACTGGGGGCTCGGACCCTACGACGCCGACCCGATCCCGGTGGCGATGCCCGCTGGCGAACTGCTCGGCATCGCCGTCACCACCACTCAGCCCCCGACCGACACCGAGGGCTGCATCGCTTACACCGGCTCCTGATGAGCAGAATGCGCCTCAATAGAACAGGGCGCATGGTCCGTTGGCTACCCTCCACGGTCGTCGCGCCGCTGCCTCTCCCCGCCACGAGTGAGGCAGCGGCGCCGACAACCGAACTCGAACCGTTCGATCTGCCCGACCCGGCTGGCATGACTGTCGCCGAGGCGTTGGCATGGATCGAGGCGAACCCCGAGCACGCCGAAGCGCTCCAAGCGCTCGAAGCCGACGGTAAAGCGCGCAAGACGATCCTGCGCGCCTAGTGTGGACTCGTGGCCGCTGTTCGAGTTCCGAAACTCATCCATCGAGTTTGGCTCGGCTCGCCGATACCGCCTGAGTTCGAGCGTTTCGCCGACTCGTGGGCTCAGATCAACCCTGACTGGGAAATGAGGCTGTGGACCGAGGCGAACCTTCCGCTCCTGATCAATCAAGAGTTGTACGACCGAGCGCCCGACCTCGTGTCCAGCCGCCTCGTGCCCCGGTTCCGAAGCAACCTCGTTCGCTACGAGATTCTGTTGGCGCACGGTGGACTGTACGTCGATTGCGACTTCGAGGCGCTCAAACCGATCGACGGGCTCATTGGCGGGCTCGATTGCTTCGCAGCCGAAGAACGACGCGGTCTGATCGCTAACGGTTTCATGGGCGCCACGCCAGGCCACCCGCTAATCCGTCAACTCATCGACGACGCACCAGCCAGCGTGCAACAACGTCGAGGACAGCCTTCGTGGCGCACGACCGGACCCGAGCATCTCACTCGAACAGCGGCGCAACGCCCCGGCGAACTCGCGCTCGTGCCCACCAAGGCCGTGTACCCCTACCATCACACCGACCTTGACAAGACCGGCGCTCATCCGAAGCCGCCGTCGACCGCTTACGCTCACCACGTTTGGGCGTCACGCCGCAAGAGCGTCAGCGTCATCATCCCTTGGCGCCCCGGTTGCCCCCACCGGCAGGCGTCACGCGATTGGGTCGGGCAACGCTTCGCCGAACAGCACCCTGACTGGCAGGTCGTCGACGCTGATTGTCTCGACGAGGCGTGGAACAAGGCCGAAGCGATCAAGCGTGGCGTGACGGCGTCGTTCGGTGACGTGCTCGTCGTCCATGACGCTGACGTTTGGTGCGAGGGCACGCCTGACGCCGTCGAGGCGGTTCGCAGGGGCGCCAATTGGGCGATGCCCCATTCTCAAGTATTTCGTTTGACTCCGAGCAATACAGAGGCCGTTCTGAGCGGTCGAGTCGAACTCGACCTGAGTCGAGCCGACACCGAAGAGCGACCGTATCGAGGAGTCGAGGGCGGCGGCATCGTCGTCGTCAACCGCACGAACTTCGAGCGCGTGCCGCCGGACGATCGGTTTCGAGGTTGGGGTGGCGAAGACGAGGCGTGGGCGTGGGCGTTGGGCACGTTGATCGGCGCAGGCTGGAGAGGGACAGCGCCCCTGGCTCATTTCTGGCATCCACCTCAGCCGCGACAGTCGAGGTCGAGAGGAAGCGACGAGAACCACGCGCTTCATCAGGCGTATCGAGCGGCGCGAGGCGACCGCAGACGCATGATGGAGGTTCGAGGCGAAGGCGTCGCTCGACGCAAAGTGGCGCTGTACCGTCATGTGCGGACCGGTCGTCAGCGCATGGTCAAAGAAGGAACGCCCGAGCACGCTGCTCTCGAAGCCGAGGCGCGCTGGCAGAGACTGTCGTAACCGAGGAGCCAGTTGATTCTCGTGTTGTAGTCTGGGAGCCGTGACCTGCGAAGACTGGCCGGTGAAATATCCGTGCGACGTGAGCGGCGTCGACCCGACGTTGCTCGGGTTGGCTCGCGAGTCGGCGCAGAACCTGCTGTGGTCGCTGTCTGGACGCAGATACGGCGTCTGTCAGACCACCGAGTCATACCGTCTGCCGTGCATCGACCCGTGTCTGCCTCCGGCGTGGGACCGGTTCGGGCCAGGCGTCGAATATGCGCTCGGTTGGGACAACCGCGACCCGTGCTGCCGGTTGCCGCTGGCTCAGACTCCTGTTCGAGCCATCATCAGCGTTGTCGAGAAAGGCGTCACGCTGACCGCCGACGACTACGCCCTCGAGCGCGACGTGTTGTGGCGCAACGGGCAATGTTGGGAGTGTGACGACGATTGCGATGACCCGCCGGTCGTCGTGACCTACGACTGGGGCATCGACGTGCCGCCGCTGGGCGAGTTGGCGATGGGCGAGTTGACGTGCGAGTTTCTCGCAGCCTTCGAGGGTCGTGACTGTCAACTGCCGAGCAACGCAGTCTCGATCACGCGACAAGGCGTGACCGTCGACCTCGGTGACGTCGAAACGCTGTACCGCATGGGCCGCATCGGTCTCCCGATCAGCGATGCGTTTCTGCGCTCGACGAACCCGAACCGCCTCGTCAGCGCCTCGAAGGTCTACAGTCCCGACCTCGGGAGGCGAGTTCGGTGACCGCTGACGCCAGCCCGTTCGACATCGCAGACTGGTTCCTCGGCACCATCCTGGGCGCCCTCGACGATTGCGACCGCTCGACAATCAACCGCTCATATGTTGCGGCGGGTGAAATCGCTTGGGATGACTGTTGCGGTTCGCTCGTCGTTGCGCCCGAGCGCGTGTACCGGGTCGGCACGTTCCCGTCAGAAGACACAACCGAAGACCTCTGCTCTGATCGCTACCTTGCTGTTGACCTGCTTGCGTTGATCGTGCGTTGCGTCCCGACGGTCGACGATCGAGGGCGTGCTCCGACCGCCGCAGCCCTCCAAGCGGCGTATCGGGAGATCATCGAAGACGGTGCCGTCGTCATGAACACGGTGATGGGTCCGATACCGGACCGTTGGGTGAGGGCGTCGGTCGCTCAGACCTTTGTCGGCGCGCAAGGCGGCTGCGTCGGCGTCGAAACCCGGTTCACGATCGGCAACGAGCAGACCTCGTGGACGGTGTGTTGCGAGGAGGTGTCTTGATGCCCGAGCGCACCGCAGACCCTCAGGTGTCCATCGCTGTGTTGTTCGAGCGCATTGGGCACATTGCAGAGAAGGTCGACACGCTGACGCAGAAGATCGACGCGCATCAGAAACGCGAAACTCGTCAGATCGAGGAACTAGAGGAACGCGTCGAGCGAATCGAAAAGCAAATGCTGAGCGTGCGTTGGTTTCTCGCTGGTGTCGCTGCTGCGGGCGGGGCGCTGGGCGGTAGTGTCGCTGCGGCGATCGCTCAAGCGCTCGGAGGTTGACCGTGGCGAAGGTTGTGCTCGACAACGCAGCCCTCGCTCAAATGCTTCGAGGGCCAAACGGAACTGTCTGGAAAGACATCCACCGGCGAGGCAACAACGTGCTCAACAAGGCTCGCATCCTGTGCCCCGTCGACGAGGGTCGGCTGCGAGCGTCGCTGACGCTCGAAATGCGACGAGAAGGCGACGAAGCCGTTGCGCGAGTCGGCACCAACTTGGAATACGGGCTGTACGTCCACGAGGGCACAGGCATCTACGTTGGCAGACCGCCGATCACGCCGAAGCGTGGCCGCTATCTGCGGTGGCCTGCGAAGAACAACACCGGCGGGCGGCGTCGGTATCGAGGCGGCTCGACCGCACGCTACGTCTACGCCAAGAGCGTCAAGGGCGTCAAAGGGCGCCCCTTCCTCGCCAACGCCCTCCCGTCTGCCAAGCGTTGATTCCAGCGTCTGCTGTGGCAGACTGAACGCATGACACGCCACAAGACATTTGAGACTGCTGCTGCGCGCCGCCGTCGCGACCCCATCACATGGACAATCGACGACGTCACCGTCAGGTTGGTTTCCTCGGTCGACCTCGCTGACCTCCAGATCATCGCCGACGCTGTGATGGCGACCCCCGAAGACCCCGAGATCAAACCAATGGTTTGGGGCTCCGTGCGCCGCAAGAACATCGCAGAGGCGATCAAGCCGTTCGTGCTCGTCGACGACGAAGCAGCCTGGACGGCGCTTGAGCCCGACCTTGACCTGCCGGTGCTCGTGCAGATGGCGCTCGAACTGATCGCAGAATACAGCGGTCAAGAGTCCCCTACGTCGGGCTCGGAGTCTTTGCCCAACTCCGAGCCAATTGGGTCGAGTTCGACGGATGGTGCACCAGCCGAGGAATCGACGCCATCAGCCTGAGCGCAGATCGAGCGTTGACCGCTTGGATCTGGCTGGCGCGCGACATTGCGTTGCGCATTGGCGACCCTGAGGAGCGTGAGCGTCGCCTCGACGCGATCGACGAACTGCTGAAACCGCCGACAAACGAAAGAAACGAAACCGGCGCACCACGCTGGTACGGCAGCGACGACGACGCTTGGGCGGCGTTCGAGGCGTTCGCTGCTGGTTGATCGCCCGGCGCCGGGCGCAGGCGTGTCCCCGGCGACGGGCACCCTGCCCCCGTAGTAGCATGCCCCTGTGACCGAGGTCGGACAGGCATACGTCAGCGTAAGGGCTGACACCAAAGGCTTCGAGGTCGACGTCGAGAAGGGCGTCAAGGTTGGGCTCGACGCTGCCGAGCGCGAGGTCGACAAATTCGAGCGGGACATCGGCAGGTCGTTCGATCGGGTCGCAGACCGGCTGCGAACGGTCGGCGCCAGCATGACCGACTTCGGTAAGAAGGCGACGGTCGGGCTCACATTGCCGATCGCCGGGTTCGCAACGGCGATGTTCAAGGCTGCCGGAGACTTCGAGGCTCAACTCAACCGGGTTCGAGCGGTGACCGGCGCTACCGGTGAGGAGTTCGCAGCGCTCGAAACGCAGGCTCGAGAACTCGGCGCAACCACGCGCTTCTCAGCAAGCCAGGCTGCTGACGCTATGGGCTTCCTCGGCATGGCAGGCTTCGAGGCAACCGAGATTCTGGGCGCAATGCCGAGCGTGCTCCAACTCGCCGCAGCCGCCAACCTCGACATTGCCTCCAGCGCTGACATCGCCTCGAACATTCTGTCCGGCTTCGCTTTGCAGACCGAAGAACTGTCAGAGGTCAATGACGCCCTCGTCGCCACGATGACTCGCACCAACACCGACCTGATGATGTTGGGCGAGGCAATGAAGTATGTGGGGCCGATTGCTCAAGGCGCAGGCGTGTCGATCAACGAGACCGCCGCCGCAATCGGTTTGCTCGGCAACGCAGGCATCCAGGGCTCGATGGCCGGTACAACGCTGCGAGGCGTCATCTCGAATCTGCTCAATGTCACAGGGCCAGCGGCAGACGTCATCGAGCGCCTCGGGCTCGTGACGACCGACTCGGCGGGCAATTTCGTCGGGCTCATTAGCGTCGTCAAGCAACTCGAAGAATCCGGCGCCTCGACCGCCGACCTCATGACTATCTTCGGCGATCGAGCCGGACCCGGTATGGCGGCGCTCGTCAGCCAAGGTTCAGCAGCGCTGATCGATCTGACAAACGAACTCGAGAACTCGGGTGGCATTGCGCAGGAGATCGCCGACATACAGATGCAAGGTCTGAACGGCGCAATGCTCGAACTCAAGAGCGCCGTAGAGGGTCTGTTCATTGCGTTCGCCGAAAGCGGTCTGCTTCAAGCGTTTACGAGCGTTATCGGCAAGATCACCGACGTCATCCAGAACCTGAGCAAAGCAAGCCCCGAGTTGATGCGGTTCATTGGCATTGTCGGCGGCGTCGCTGCGGTCGTCGGACCGGCTGCGCTGGTTATCGGCAAGATGAGTCAAATGATCGGCAACACGATCGACCTTGCGCAGAAAGCAGTTGCTTCGCTCAGCAAATTCATTGCGACAGCCTCTACGGCGCAACTCGCAATGGGCGGCATCGGTCTCGCATTGGGGGCTGCGGTTGGAGCGTGGTTGCTGTTCTCGGGCGGTAGTGATGATGCGCGCTCGTCGATGCAGCAGACCACCGATCAAGCAAACCGGCTGCGTGACGCTATCAACAGCCTCGAAGGCGTCATGCCGACGTTGACGCAAGAGGTCTTCGCCCTGGCCGAAACCAACTCGATCTTCCGTGACGCCATGAAAGAACTGGACATCACGGTCGTCGACGTCGCCGAAGCGTTTGCGCAGGGCTCAGGCGCAGCCAACGAAATGATTGAGGCGCTCGCAGCAACACAAGAAGGCGTTGGAATTGCGATCGAACAGGACAGAGTGCTCGCAGGGCAACTCGAAGCGTTGGCTCGAGCGCTGAACGTCGCAGAGCGCAACGCCGCCGAGTTGGCTGAGGTTGTGCCCGATACCGCCGAGGGCCAGCGCCTGTTGGGCACAGCAACCGACGACGCCACATTGGCGCTGGAGGAGCAGCAGCGCGCCGCAGCCGCCGACGCTCAGGCTCTCAACGACCTGCTGAACGCGACCATCAACGCGTTTCGCAGCCAGTTCGACTTCGAGCGGGCGCTTGGTGAGGTCGCTCGGCAGTTCCTCGATTACCGGTCAGCGATTGCTCAAGGCATTCTCGCTGGGCAAGAACTCGACGACGTGCAGAACGAACTCGTCTTGTCGGCGATGGAGGTGGCCGACGTCGCCGCAGCAACCGCAGAGCAACTCGCCGCAGCGCAAGGCGAAACGCTTAGCGCAGCCGAATCAGCGGCAATCTACGTCGAGGAGTTGCGGCGCTTTGCGCAAGCGCTCGGACCGAACGACCCGGTCAGGCGCAACCTCGAAGCGTTGATTGACACGATTCAGAATCGCCTGCCGCAGTCCATCACCATCGAGGTCGACGCCAACGTGCAACCGGCGTTGTCAGCGCTGTCTCAGGTGAGCGCAGCAGCGGCGTCATCGTGGGAAGAAGTCGTGTACGGCGCGTGGGACGCGTTGGAGGCGGTCGCTGACGTTGCGGAGGACGAAGGTCAAGAGGCCGGACGTCGTTACGGCGGCGGCGCCTCTCGTGGCATCGCAGACTCGACGTCCGAGGTGGTCCAGAGCGCTGAGCAACTCGTCACGCAACTCAACACAGCGATGGAAGGCGCAATGCAGTCCTTCGCCGACGCTGTGCAGCAGCAACTCGACGCTGCGCAAGACGCCTACAACTCGGCGTGGGCTGCGATCGACGCGCGCAACGCTCAAGAGGCTGCGACTCGTCGAGTGATCGAAGCCGAAGAACGCCTCGCTGACGCTCACCAACGCGTCGTCGACCTGGGCGCTCAGATTGTCTCTACGCAGCAGGAGATTGCCGCAGCGCAAACCGAGGTCACACGCAGCACCAGGTTGTTGACCGAGGCAGAGCAGGCGCTGTCCGCAGCAACGAGTGACGCCCTGCAAACGACCCGTGAGTTGGAGCAGGCGAATCTGGCGGTCGCTCAGGCGCAGGACGCCGTTGCCGCCTCAAAGCAGCGCCTCAAAGATTTGACCGACGCCTCGAGGGCTGCGACTGAAGCCGAGAAGCAGGCTCAGAAAGAATTGGCTGCTGCTCAGTCTCGACTCGACACGGCAAAGCGGCGCCGCAATTTGGCAGGCGTTCTCGAAGCGACACGAGAGGTCGCTGAGGCAGAGGCAGAGGTGGCTCGACGTCAGGCAGCGACCACCCTTGCGCAAGAGGCGGTCAGCGCAGCGCAAGACGAAGGCGAGCAGGCTGCGCAAGCGTTGGCTGACGCCCAGGACGCTGCGAGGGCGGCGAAAGACGCCGACCGCGCTGCCGCCGATCGAGTGCGTGAGGCACAGCGTCAATTGACGCAGGCGCAACGTGACGCTGAGCAAGCAGCCCGAGCGCTCGAACAGGCCGAGAAAGACCTGACCCGAACACGACAAGACCTCGCCAACGCCCAACAAGCCGTGCTGACAGCGACACGTTCTCTAGAGGAGGCTAACCGTTCGCTACTGCGCGTGAGCGAAGACCTCTTGGATCAGGGTCCAGAGGCCGAGGAGAACTTCCGCAGAATTGCCGAGGCGGCTGGTCTCGAAACCGACGAGATCAACAAACTGATCGAGGGTTACCGCCAACTAGCCACCGCTCGAAATAACGCTGCTGCCGCCGCCGAGGCTCAGATTCGCTTTGAGCGGGAACTCGCAGCCACCAAGGGCGCCGAAGCGATCGACGCGTCAGTCAAGGCGTTGCAGAACAAAATGTTTGAGATTCAGCAGATGCCTGCTGGGGCCGACTCGTCTGCTGCTGAGCGTCAGGCCGCAACGCTCGCAGTCACCGCAGCCGAGGCATACGCCGACGCCGCCGCCGGTCGAGGAACACCGGCGTGGAACACGGTGTTTAAAGACAGCCTCGGCTACTTCCTCAACGCTTACCCGATGCTGACCGACGAGTTGGCGGGCATTCGAGCGGCGATTGGACTGGCGAACGGCGCAATCGTGACGAGCCCCACGTTCGCTCAGATCGGCGAACAGGGGCGTCCAGAGGCGGTCATACCGCTGACTCGACCTCGACGTGCGATGGAGTTGCTGGAGGAATCAGGTCTCGCCAACCTCGCACGCCAAACAAGCCCGACGAGCGGGCCGCTGATTACGATGAACGGCGTGACGATCGCAGGACCGACTGACGCCGACCTCGTCGCTCAGCGCGTCAACGCCGCCTACCGTGCGAGGCTCGCCATATGACCTGCGTGACGCTAGGCCAAGGCACAGCGCTGCTATCGGCTGACGACCTGACCGACCTCGACCTCACTTGCGACGAAGGGTTCGTGCTCGTCGAGTTGCAGGTCGGGTTTCCTGCGGAGCGCCCCGTAGTGCGCTCGAGGGCGCTTGATGACGGCGTGCTTGACCAGTCGACGTTCGTCGGTCAGAGAGCCGTTACGGCCACTCTGAGGCTCGATCAGAACGTCATGACAACGCAAGCGTTGCTCGATCGGCTGATGCCGTTCTTGTCGCCTCGACGTCGACCGATTCTGCGGTGGTCGTTGCCGGGCTCAGCGTCTGACTACCGGTCGTTGACGCTTCGAGGCGTCGACGCTCCGCTCGTCATCAACCAACCCGGCTACGTCACAATCGTGTGCTCGTGGGTTTCGAGCGACGCGTTCCTGCTCGACCCCGACGTGACGTGCGATTCGGTGTCGCCGCTCGACCCGCCCGAAGAAGTCGGACGGTACTACGACCTGACGTTCGATCGCGTGTACGTCCCTGCGTTGCCAGTGGGTGCGCTCGCCGCCGTCAACACCGGTACAGCGCCGACCCATTGCACTATCACCCTCGACGCTGCAATGGTCAACCCGACCGTCACGATCAACGGTGTGGCGATGACATTCACCGAAAACGGAGGTTTGACGCTCGTAACCGGTCAAACACTCGTCATCGACACGCAGGCTCGAACGATCCTCTTGAACAACGACCCGACGCAATCGAGATATGACCGAGTCAATTTCGAAGATTGGTCGTGGGACGATCTGTTGCTGCAACCCGGCGTCAACGTGGTGCGGCTCCAAGGCGGCAGTTTCGATGCGACGTCGCTGATGACTGTCTGCTGGCAATCAGCGTGGTGGTGACATGACCATCGCGCCCTTTACCGTTGCCGTTGGACCCTCAACGGGAAGCCGACCGGTCCAGCAGGTCACAGACTTCCTGTCGTGGACTCTCGACAACAACCTCGATGACGGCTGCTCATTGACGTTCTCAACTCGTGGCGACTCGACTGCTGCGCAGTTGATCGACGAGTTGGTCACCGACATTTGGCTCTACGAGGGCGGCAACCTCTATCAGCGCTTTCGAGTTGTCGCTGTGAGCCAAGAGTGGGGGCCGAGCGGCGAAGACGAAGCGACGATCACGGGCGCTTGCTACCGTCGATTGCTCAAGAAGGCGCATGTGCGCAACGCCCTCGAATACGTTGGAGTGGCGCAAGATCAGATCATTCTGAATCTTGTCAATCACGCTCAAGCGGCAACCGGCGGCAACATTGGCATCACCGCAGGCTCGCTGACCTCGGCAACGCCTCGATACCGGGAATACCTCGTCGGCCAGAACATCTTTGACGCCATCGTTGAGTTCACGACAATCGACGGCGGCGTCGAATGGAACGTCGACTCGAACCTGCAACTCGACGTCCGACCTCAGCAAAGCCTCCCGCTCGACCCCACCCCCATCCAACTCGGCGTCACGGCTCGACGCATGAGTCGACCCTCGTCGGCAGAGCAATTCGCTAACGCTGCGATTGTGAGCGGCAACGCAGAAAACGTCTACCCCGAAATCGTCGAAGACGCTGGGCTCGCAACCGACCCTAGAGGGCGCTGGGAGCGTTACGCCGACCTCCAAGCAGACACCCCGACCGAGTTGCTCGAACTCGCAGACGGGCTCATCCAGGCGGCAATCAGCCCTGTGGCAACATGGACGATCGAGATGGAGCCCGACCGTTACTTCGGTGACGCCAACTACCAGATTGGATCGCTCGTCACGATTGCGCAACCGAGGTCGACCGTGTATCCGGTCGGGGTGGCAGCGCCGACGATTCGAGCGCAGATCATTTCGAGGTCGATCATTCAGACAGCAGCAGGAGACACCACCGTGACGCTGACCGCAGTCGAGGCGCCGGAGTCGGGCTCGTGAAACCGCGCGCTGTGACCGACCCCGTCGACCGCTTGGCGTCGACGCTTGTCGACCTCAACGCTCGGGTGCGAGCCCTCGAGGTCATCAGCCACCGGCACGCGAACACCTACGGCAGTTTCTACGACACGACCGATCACGTTGCAGCCGTCGTCAACACGCCGCAACCGTTGACGTTCGACACGACCGTGCTGAGTTACGGGATCAGCGTCCAGAACTCGTCGGAGATCACGATAGAAACGCCCGGCACCTATCTGTTGACCGTCACCCTGCAACTGCACAACAACGGCGGTGGCGGCGCAGGAGAGTCCTTCTACGCGTTCATTCGGTACAACGGCGCCGTGTACGCCGACTCTGCGCAGTACGTTCTCGTGCCCAACGGCAATTACGACGTCACAACGCTCAACTTCGTCGGCCAGTCCCAGAATGCCAACTACTACGTCGAAATCATGTGGGAAACCGACAACCTCGCCATCAGCGTCGAGCACT
>Ga0180430_10002942_pt1 | contig 14966 bp, 13 predicted proteins | sample SS_ome_9_FD_132999 | JGI IMG/M metagenome (GOLD analysis project Ga0180430, IMG submission 132999) | Hypersaline lake sediment archaeal communities from the Salton Sea, California, USA - SS_1_S_2 metaG | ecosystem: Environmental > Aquatic > Non-marine Saline and Alkaline > Hypersaline >... | reverse complement strand
GTGCTCGACGACGGCAGCCGCAGGCCCCTGGACGTCAAGGCCGGCGACAAGATTCTTTTCGGCAAGTACGCCGGCACGGACGTCAAGGTGGAGGGCGAGGAGCTTCTGATCATGAGAGAGGACGACGTTCTCGCCGTCATCGAAGGGTAGTTTCGACGGGTAGTTTCGACTCGCCGAAGGATTTCGGCCGTCCATTGTTCGGATTCGTCCATATTCCAAGGAGGAATTTTCCATGGCGAAAGAGCTTATTTACGACATCAAGGCGCGCGACGCGCTCATGAGGGGTGTCAATGTCCTGGCCGAAGCCGTCAAGGTGACCCTCGGCCCCAAGGGACGCAACGTGGTCATCGAGAAGAGCTTCGGCGGTCCCAACGTGACCAAGGACGGCGTGACGGTGGCCAAGGAAGTGGAGCTGGAGAACAAGTTCGAGAACATGGGCGCCCAGATGGTCAAGGAAGTGGCCAGCAAGACCAGCGACGTGGCCGGCGACGGCACCACCACCGCCACCATCCTCGCCCAGTCCGTCTATTACGAAGGCTCCAAGCTCGTGACGGCGGGCGCCAACCCCATGGCCCTCAAGCGCGGCATCGAGAAGGCCGTGGAAGCCGTGGTGGAGGAGCTCAAAAAGATCAGCAAGCCCACCAAGGACCAGAAGGAGATCGCCCAGATCGGGACCATCTCCGCCAACAACGACGCCACCATCGGCAACATCATCGCCGAGGCCATGAACAAGGTGGGCAAGGAAGGGGTCATCACCGTCGAGGAAGCCAAGGCCATGGAAACCACCCTCGAGGTGGTGGAGGGCATGCAGTTCGACCGGGGCTACATCTCCCCCTATTTCGTCACGGACCCCGAGAAGATGGAAGCCGTTCTCGAAGAGCCCCTCATCCTGGTCCACGACAAGAAGATCAGCAACATGAAGGATCTGCTGCCCGTGCTCGAGCAGATCGCCAAGATGGGCAAGCCTCTGGTCATCGTTTCCGAAGACGTGGAAGGCGAGGCCCTGGCCACCCTGGTGGTGAACAAGCTGCGCGGCACCTTGCAGGTGTGCGCCGTCAAGGCCCCCGGCTTCGGCGAGCGCCGCAAGGCCATGCTCGAAGACATCGCCATTCTCACGGGTGCCCAGGTGGTCAGCGAGGAGAAGGGCATCAAGCTGGAAGGCGTCACTCTCAACGACTTGGGCAGTGCCAAGACCGTGCGCATCGACAAGGACAACACCACCATCGTGGACGGAGCCGGCGACCGGGCCCAGTTGGAAGGCCGCGTGCGCCAGATCCGCACCCAGATCGACGAGACCACCAGCGACTACGACCGCGAGAAGCTCCAGGAGCGACTGGCCAAGCTCGTGGGCGGCGTGGCCGTCATCAGCGTGGGGGCCGCCACGGAAACGGAAATGAAGGAGAAGAAGGCCCGCGTGGAGGACGCCCTCAACGCCACTCGCGCCGCCGTGGAGGAAGGCATCATCCCGGGAGGCGGCGTGGCCTACCTGCGGTGCATCAAGGCCTTGGAGGGCCTCGAGCTGGAAGGCGACCAGCAACTGGGGGCCAACATCGTCAAGCGGGCCCTGGAAGAGCCCGCCCGGCAGATCGCCAACAACGCCGGGGTGGAAGGCTCCGTCATCGTCCAGGCCATCAAGGAGAAGGAGGGGGCCTACGGCTACAACGCCGAGACCAACCAGTACGCCGATCTCATGGAGGCCGGGATCATCGATCCCACCAAGGTGGCGCGCTCGGCCCTGCAGAACGCTTCCAGCGTGGCCGGTCTCATGCTCACCACCGAATGCATGATCGCCGAAAAGCCCAAGGAAAAGGAAAAGGGCGGCGGCATGCCTCCGGGAGCCGACATGTACTGATTCCCAAGCGGCGCGGGGCGGCGATCGCCGCCTCGCGCGGGTTCCAAGCTTTTGACAGGCCCTCCTTCGGGAGGGCTTTTTCTTTGCGACCGGTTTCCGCAAGAGCGACCTGAACGGGCTTTGAGCTTTGAAGGTTCGGCGAAAAAACGATCCCGGTAGCGATCCCGGGATGGCGATTCGGGAAGCGAAATGCGCCGGGGAGCCGCTTGTTGCCGTGCCGGGAGCTCGAAAATACGGTATCCTTTCACCGACGGATGTGTTAGAAAGCCCCTTCGAGCTTTGGAAGCTTTCGCGTCCCGAACGCTTCGGGGGGCGAGAAGAAGACCGCGGGGGCCCGGGGCTCCGAATCCATGGGGGAGGTGGAAAAGGCATGTCGCTGGTGGTGCAGAAATACGGTGGGACTTCGGTGGCCGACACCGAGCGCATCCGCAACGTCGCTCGGCGGGTGGCGAAGCGCAGGAAGGAGGGCGACGACGTGGTGGTGGTCCTTTCGGCCCGGGCCGGGGAAACGGACGCCCTGTTGAAGCTGGCCCGGGAGACGAGCCCGGACCCCGATCCCCGCGAGCTGGACGTGCTTCTGTCCACGGGGGAGCAGGTCACCATCGCCCTTTTCAGCATGGCCGTCAAGGACATGGGATTGGAGGCCGTTTCCATGACGGGCTACCAGGCCGGGATTCTCACGGACCACGAGTACGGCCACGCCCGCATCAGCATGATCGAGACCCTGCCCGTGGAGGACGAGATCGCCAAGGGCAGGATCGTGGTGGTGGCGGGCTTTCAGGGCTACGACGACGAAGGCAACATCACCACCCTGGGCCGGGGCGGCTCGGACACCACGGCGGTGGCGCTGGCCGCCGTTTTCAAACGGAAGCGCCGGGACGTCCAATGCGAGATCTACACGGACGTGGAAGGGGTCTTCACCGCCGACCCGCGCATCTGCTCCAAAGCCAGAAAGCTCGCCCGCATCAGTTACGAGGAAATGCTCGAAATGGCCAGCATGGGAGCCAAGGTGCTGCACATCCGCTCCGTGGAATTCGGCATGAAATACGACGTTCCCATCTGGGTTCGCTCCTCGTTCAGCGAAGCCCCGGGAACGCTGGTCGTCAGGGAGGATCGTCACATGGAAAAGGTGGTGGTTTCGGGAATCACCTACAACAAGAACGAGGCCCGCATCACGATCACCGACGTGCCCGACACGCCGGGGACGGCCGCCCGCGTCTTTCGCCCCGTTTCCGACGCCGGCGTCAACATCGACATGATCGTCCAGGGCAGCGGGCGGGTCCCGGGACGGGCCAACATCTCCTTCACCGTTCCCAAGCCCGACTACCGCAAGGCCTTCGAGCTGGTCGAGAAGATGGGCGAGGAGCTGGACGCGGGGCCCGTGCACGGCAACCCCGACATCGCCAAGGTGTCGGTCATCGGCGTCGGCATGCGCAGTCACAGCGGCGTGGCCGCCCGCATGTTCGATTGCCTGGCCAAGGAAAACATCAACCTGATCATGATCAGCACGTCGGAGATCAAAATCTCCTGCGTCATCGACGAGAAGTACACGGAGCTGGCCGTGCGGGTCCTCCACGACGCCTTCGAGCTGGATCGCGACCCCAACGGCCAGTCCAAGGTTCGCGAGGAAACGTGAGGCAGACCGAAGCATCGAGCCAAGGGAGCGCGCCATGCAATCCGTCGAGGTTTACGACACCACTTTGCGCGACGGCACTCAAGCCGAGGATTTCAACCTGTCGTTGGAAGACAAGATTCGCATCGCCCTGAAGCTGGACGACCTCGGCATTCACTACATCGAAGGGGGGTGGCCGGGGTCCAATCCCAAGGACGCGGAGTTTTTCAAGGAGATTCGCAACTACCAGTTCAAGAATGCCCGCGTCGCCGCCTTCGGAGCCACGCATCATCCCGGGGAGAGGCCCGAAAGCGACCGGAACCTCGAGTCCCTCGTCCAAGCCTCCACTCCCGTGGTCACCCTTTTCGGCAAGAGCTGGACCCTCCACGTGAAGGAGGCCCTCAGAACCACCCTCGAGCGCAACCTGGAGCTGATCCGGGACAGCCTCGCCTACGTCCGCCCTCACGCGGAAGCCCTCTTCTACGACGCCGAGCATTTTTTCGACGGGTTCCGGGCCGACCCGGAGTACGCTCTGGCCACCCTGGAAAAGGCCCTGGAAGGGGGGGCCCAGTGCCTCGTGCTGTGCGACACCAACGGGGGAAGCCTGCCGAGATCCGTCGCCGAGATCATGGGGGTGGTGAAGGACCGCTTCCCCGGGGCTTCCCTGGGCATCCACACCCACAACGATTCCGACCTGGCCGTGGCCAATGCCCTGACGGCGGTGGAGATGGGGGCGGTGCAGGTGCAGGGGACCATCAACGGGGTGGGCGAGAGGTGCGGCAACGCCAATCTGTGCTCCATCATTCCCAATCTCCGCCTGAAGATGAACGTGCCCTGCCTGTCCGGAGAGCAGCTCCGGCGACTGAGGGAAGTGAGCCGCTTCGTGCTGGAGCTGGCCAACGTTTCGCCCAATCGCTACGAGCCCTACGTGGGGCGCAGCGCCTTCGCCCACAAGGGAGGGGTGCATATCAGCGCCGTGGAGAAGAACCCCGAAACCTACGAGCACATCGACCCCGACCTGGTGGGCAACCGCAGGCGCACCCTGGTTTCCGACCTTTCGGGAAGGGCCGCCATCCGCAAGAAGGCCGGGGAATACGGCTTGAAGCTCGACAAATCGGATCCCGTGGCCATGCAGGTGCTGGACGAGATCAAGGAGCTGGAGAACCGGGGCTTCCAGTTCGAGGCCGCCGAAGCCAGTCTCGAGCTGCTCATCAACCGGGCCATGGGGGGGAGCAAGCGGTATTTCGAGCTGGTGGGCTTTCGGGTCATCGACCAGAAGTTGAAGGAGAACGGGGACCCCGTGGCCGAGGCCACCATCCGGGTCAAGGTCGGCGGCCGCGAGGAGCACACGGCGGCCCTGGGCCAGGGCCCCGTCAACGCTCTGGACAACGCCCTGCGCAAGGCGTTGGAAAACTTCTATCCCCAGCTCAGGAACATGCACCTCAGCGACTACAAGGTGCGCGTCCTGCCGGGGCGCGACGGGACCTCGGCCATGGTGCGGGTGCTCATCGAATCCCGCGACGGCCTGGACCACTGGTGGACCGTGGGGGTGTCCCACGACATTCTCGAAGCCAGTTGGCAGGCCCTGGTGGACAGCATCAATTATAAAATGTACAAGGAAGAGAAAGGCGGCAGGCAGAAGGCAGAGGGCGGCAGGCGGTAGGCGGAGGTTTTTTTTCGTCGTTCCCGCGGAAGCGGGAGCCCAAGCCGGGAACCGTGAAGAAAGTCCTTTTCCCATGCGCTTCGCGCCGTTGCATCCTTCGCAGTGGGCGGGAGTGTTGTTGTGCGCCGTCGCCCTCGCCGCGCTCGCGGGAGCGCGCTCCCGTTGGGAAGCCGCCGCCGACCCGCCGGGTCTTCTAACGGTGGTGGAGATCCGAGGGGCCCGGAAGCCGGGAGCTTACGTTTTCCAAGGGAGCGAAGTCGCGGCGGCCGGTGCTTTCGAGGCGGCGGGGGGGTGCGCCCGGGGCCCCTCGGTCCTTCCGGGGCCTTTCGCTTCCTTGAGGTTGCGCGCGGGGGACGCCCTGGAGGTCGTCTGCCGCGAGGGAGAGGCGGTGGATGTCCGTCTTGCTCCCATGAGGGGCGGGGCTCGCTTGGCGCTGGGAAAGCCCATGGATCTCAACGAAGCCGGCCGCGAGGAGCTGCTTCTGGTGCCGCGCATGCGACCCTCTTTCGCCCTTGCCATCGTAGAGAGGCGGGAAGCCCGTCCCTGGCGCTCCCTGCACGATCTGCAGGCCATCGACGGGGTGGGGCCCCGCACCGCGGAGCTTTGGAAGAAATATCTGGAGGTCCGCTGATTCCGGAATCCTCTTCGGCGCTTTCCCGGGCTCCGGCTTCCGCTGCATTCCCGAAGGCTCTCTCTCGCCCTAGCCTCCTCCTTGCGGGCGTTTCTCGCGGAGATCGGACGCTTCGGCCAGCGAGCTTCGTTGACCCGTGCTCCGTCAACAATGTTTTCTTGACCAACAATGTTTTCTTGACGTATCCGCAACTCCCGTCATTCCGGCGCGCTTCTAGCCGGAATCCAGGAGAAGCGCCCCGGCTTCAGGGTCTCCGCTCCGCCCGGAACGACGAGACAACGAAAACCCGAAAAAACGAAATCGACGGAAGGCTAGCCACCGATCGCAAGGCGACGAAAGGGAGCCCGCTACGGGCCCCGGGAGGCTTCCGGATCGCCGGGGAAGGCCGTTTCGAGGGTTTTCATCAAATCCTCCCAGGCCTTGCGGGTGCCTCGCCTCATGGCCTTGCGCACGGCGTCGGCGACGCGCTCCATGCGCTCCATGCGGTCTTTGAGCTCTTCCAGTCGCTCCATCCTGTCGTGATAGAAGTCGTAGAGATTGCTCTGCCGGTGAAAGGCGACCTCGAGGTAGGGCGTCACTTCCCTTTCCAGCTTTTCCACCTGCCTTTCCAGCGACTCGACGCACTCCCTCTGAGTGACGTGGTGGCGCGGCAATCCCGTTTCCATGCCGCAGTACCGGCAAATCATGGTCCCCCCGGAATCGGGCTCGTTCTCTCGCTTCGTCCGCTCTTGCGGCTCCGCCGAAGGTTCCGTCTTCGATCCGCGGCCGCAAGCGAGCTTTCAGGAATCCCCTTATATCACAATTCGTCGGCGACCATCCGCAAAATCGCCGAAGGAATGCTTTGCAAGGGGGCCACCTGCCCGGCGGCTCCCAGGGCCAGGGCTTCTCCCGGCATGCCGAACACCACGCTGGTCTTCTCGTCCTGCACCAGCGTCTTTCCACCCGCTCTGCGGATTTCCAGCAAGCCGCGGGCGCCGTCCCTGCCCATCCCGGTCAGGAGAACCCCCACCGCGTCGCCGCGGGCGCAGGCGGCCACGGACCGGAAAAGCACGTCCACCGACGGGCGGTGCCCGCTTTCGGGAGGGCCTTCCTCCAGGGCCACCGTGTAGCGAAGACCGGGGCGACGGACCTTCATGTGGACGTTGCCGGGTGCCACCAGGACGACTCCCGGGGCCGCCGCGTCGCCGTGTCGGGCCTCGCGCACCTCCAGGGGCCCGAGGCTGTCCAGTCGCCGGGCGAAATCCGCGGTGAAGGCCGCCGGCATGTGCTGCACCAGGACGACGGGGGGGCACGGCAGGGGGATGCGAGGCAACAGCCACTCGAGGGCGCGGGTGCCGCCCGTGGAGGCCCCCAGGGCGACGAGCTTGTGGAGGCCCCGTTCCATGGACGGAAGAAGCGAGGGGGAGCGGGGAGGGGGAATGGCTTTGGGGCCTGCCGGAGGGGAAGGGCTGGAAATGCCGGCGGCCCCCCTGATCTTGTCCGCCAGGGACGGGGCTTCCTCCCCGAATTCCGGAGAGTGCAGAGGCTTGCTCACGGCTTCCACGGCCCCCCCCTCCAGGGCTTCCAACACTTTCCGCCGGCTTTCGGGGGCCCGGGAGCCGGTAACGATGACGGGGACCGAGGAATGCCTCACAAGCATTTCCAGAAAGCTTGCGACATCGGCGTGGGGCAAATCCAGATCCAGGAGGACGACGTCGGGCTTCAGGCGGAAGATGCGCGTCTGGGCTTCGTAGAGGGTGGCGCTGCGACCCACCAGCACCAGGTCCTGGTGTCGGGAGATCTCCGCGAACAGCATCTTGCTGAAAGCGGACTGGTGCTCGATGAGAAAAATCTTGATTTGCTTCATGGAATCATTGGAGGGGCTTCCGGTAAATGGACGGCCGCACGAAAGCCAGGGGGGGAGCCGTTCCCGGGAGGCTTTCCGTATGCCCCACGAAAAAGTAGCCTCCCGGCGCGAGGGAGCCGGCCATGCGGCACGCCAACTGGGAGCGGGTCGGCTCGTCGAAGTAGATCATCACGTTGCGACAGAAAATCACGTCGAAAGGGGAATCGAAGGGGCTTTGGAAGGGGGAGGGGTCCTTGAGATTGTCGGGGATGAAGGTCACGAGACGTCTGAGGGTCCGGATGATCTTGAAAGAGGGCTCCCGGGATTCTTCGGGGCAGGGGCGAAAATACAGATGTCGAAAATGGGGGGGCACCTTGAGGACGCGCTGGGCCGGATAGACGCCCCGCTCGGCGATGCGCAGGGCTTGGCGGGAAACGTCCGTGGCCAGCAGGCGCAAGTCCCATTTGCTCAAGTCGCGGACTTGGTGGAGGAAGGTCATGGCGAGGCTGTAGGCTTCCTCCCCCGTGGAGCAGGCCGCGCACCACACGCGGACGCGGTTGCGCAGGGTTTCGCGCTTGTGGGCGAGGAGAGGGGGGATGACGGCTTCGTCCAGAAAGCGGAAGTGCTGCTGCTCTCTGAAAAAATCCGTGAAATGGGTGAGCAGGGAATCCAGGAGCCGGGTCAGCTCCTCTTCTCCTCGGGGCGAAAGGAGGTGGTGGTAGTAGTCTTGGTAGCGAAGGAAGCGGGCGGATTTGAGGCGTCCGTCCAGGCGGGCCTGGAGAAGGGGCTTTTGCAGCTCGATGCCGTAGCGACGGCGAACGAGGGCGTTGAACTGCTGGAACAGATCGTCGTCCAAGGCTTCGTCCATTTCCGTAGGCCCTCCACTGAGGAACGGGGCGCGTCTTTCGCGTCTTCGAGATCGAACAGTTTAACTCGTGGCGATTCTCATTGAAAGCCCGATGTGGGAAGGGGGGACCCGCTTATGAATCAAATATCCGTTTTCGTTGGAATAAAACGGAAAGCGAGGCTTCCGTGGCGATTGGGAGCGGTCTTTCGGGACGAACGGAGAGATAACCGTTGACAGAAGGCGTTAAAACTGCTAGGAAATTAAGCCGTGAGCCGTCCAGCGAAACGTTAGCTGCGATCAACGATCTTCCCTTTGTCTCGTCGTTAGCATCGGCCCTTGATCCTTGTCCTTATCCTTGTTTCCTGCGAACTGAGATTTCCATCCGATTGGGACGGTCCGGTTTTTTTGAGTAGCGGGAAGGGGCTTCGCGCCCGAAGGCGGGCTTTTTGCGAAGGCCCCGGGTGATTCCATGTAGGCAAACGGGTTTCAAAGAGGCAAAAAGGAGAACGAGAATGCCGGTGACCGAAAAAGATGGGAAGTTTTATCCGCCTCAAGAATTCACTGAGAAAGCATGGATCAAGAGCTTCGACCAATACCAGGAAATGTACAAGCGGTCCATCGACGACCCCGAGGGGTTCTGGGCCGAAGCGGCTTCGGAGCTTTTCTGGTACAAGAAGTGGGACAAGGTCCTGGATTACAACTTCGACATCAACAAGGGCAAGGTCTTTCACGAGTGGTTCAAGGGCGGCTCCACCAACATGTGCTACAACTGCCTGGACCGGCACCTGGACACGCCCACCCGCAACCGTGCGGCCATCGTCTGGCAAGGGGAGCCCGAAGAGGACACCAAGGTCCTGACCTACCTGACCCTGCACCGGGAAGTCTGCCGCTTCGCCAACGTCCTTAAGAAAAAGGGCCTCAAGCGGGGCGACCGGGTCACCATCTACATGCCCATGATCTGGCAGCTGCCCGTGGCCATGCTGGCCTGCGCCCGCATCGGATGCCCCCACAGCGTGGTGTTCGGCGGGTTTTCGGCGGAAGCTCTCATGCACCGCGTCCAGGAGAGCGAGTCCAAGGTCCTCATCACCGTGGACGAGTCCCTGCGCGCCGGCAAGGCCTTCCCCCTCAAGGCCAACGCCGACGTGGCCCTCAAGGAATGCCCCTCGGTGAAGAGCGTCATCGTGGTCCAGCGCACGGGCGCCAACGCCGACATGGAAAGCGGCCGGGACACCTTCTGGGAAGACGAGATGAAGGCCGAGGACATCTCCGACGTCTGCGAATGCGAGCAGATGGACGCCGAGGACATCCTCTACATCCTCTACACCAGCGGCAGCACCGGCAAGCCCAAGGGCCAGGTGCACACCACCGGCGGCTACATGACCTACGTCTATCTCACCCAGAAGTACGTCTTCGACCTGCAGCCCGAGACGCACTACTGGTGCATGGCCGACATCGGCTGGGTCACCGGCCACAGCTACATCGTGTACGGGCCCCTCATGAACGGCACCACCTCCTTCATCTACGAAGGCACGCCCCTGTGGCCCAAGCCCGACCGGGCCTGGGAGCTCATCGACCGTTACAAGATCAACGTGTGCTACACGGCCCCCACCGCCATCCGCGCCCTGTCTCGCCAGGGTGAGGAATGGCCGGCCAAGCGCGATCTTTCCAGCCTCCGGTTGCTGGGCACCGTGGGCGAGCCCATCAACCCCGAAGCCTGGATGTGGTATCACAAGAACATCGGCCGGGAGAACTGCCCCATCGTGGACACGTGGTGGCAGACGGAAACGGGCGGCATCCTCATCACGCCGCTTCCGGGAGCCTGGCCCACCAAACCGGGGGCCGCCACCTTCCCGTTCTTCGGCATTGTTCCTCGCGTCGCCGACCCGGGCGTGGACGACGAGAGCAAGCGCGGCGAGAAGCTCCCTGCGAGCCAGACGGGCCATCTGTGCATCGAGCGCCCGTGGCCGGGGCTTTCCCGCAGCATCTATCTGGACCACGAGCGCTGGGAAGCCACCTATTTCTCCCAGTATCCCGGCATGTACTTCACGGGTGACGGGTGCTTCGTGGATGCCGAAGGCTACCACTTCCTCCAGGGCCGCGTGGACGACGTCATCAACGTGTCCGGTCACCGCGTGAGCACCGCCGAAGTGGAGAGCGCCCTGGTGCTCCACGACTCCGTGGCCGAGGCCGCCGCCGCCGGCATGCCCCACGAAGTCAAGGGACAGGGCATCTACGTGTTCGTCACCTTGAAGGTGGGCATCGAGCCTTCCGAAGATCTCAAGAAGCAGCTCATCAACCACGTGCGCAAGGAGATCGGGGCCATCGCCACGCCGGACAAGCTCCGGTTCGCTCCGGCCCTGCCCAAGACCCGCAGCGGCAAGATCATGCGCCGCATCCTCCGCAAGATCGCCGAGAATCGCCCCGAAGACCCGGGCGACGTGAGCACCCTGGAAGACTCCGCCGTCATCAAGAACCTGGTGGATCACCGGGAGTAGCGGGACGGCTTCTCGCGTAGCTCTTTGGAGACGACTTCAGCCCCTCCGCCTTCGGGCGGGGGGTTTTTTTATGGCTTGAGGAATGCTTGCGAAGACGGTTCCTCCGGGCGCTCCAGGGGCTTTTCGAATTCCTCGAAGGCGGCGCACCGAAGGGCTTGGCGGAGGAGGGCCCTGAGGGCGTCCCGGTCCCCGACGGCCCTGACGCCTCGGGCGATGCGGAAAGGGGCCGGGCCGAGCTTCTCGGCGAGCGCCTCCAGGACCGTTTCGGCCATGCCCCCGGTTTTGTTTTCGTCGCGTCCCTTCTCTCTTGCGATTTCCGGAATGTCCAGCGTCTCGACCTTCTTTTACACCAGAACACCATCGCCGGCGAAAGAATCCGGGCGATCCCGCCGCTTCCCCGTCGCCGTTTCCTCTCCGGGGGCGCCCCGTTTTCCAGAGGCGCCTCTTTGGCTCCGGACCCACGACCGGACCCTTTCCGTCACCGCTTCCAAAGGTCCGTCGGCCCGGGCGACCAGCGTGCGCTCCCGCAGCCCCGGGCGACGGAGGCATTCTTCCATGCGGGCGTCGATGCGGCTGTAGAAGTCCGCCGCCCACCAAGGGTCCGACGAGAAGGTCTTCGTGCGACGGGCGATCTCCCGAGGGGAAAGGCGCAGCCGGATTCCCCGGGCGAAGGGGAGCAGGGGGGAGCGTTTCGCCAGCTCGATCAGCTCGTCCAGGCACCGGGGGTTGCGCACCGCCGCGTAGGCCAGGTTGCCCGGATGCCAGGTTTCCACCCCCCGGACGCCCTCCCTCCCCGCGAGGGCCCCGTCGCGCTCCAGCTCCTTCCTCGCCACTTCCATTTCGAAGTCGCGATCCTGCGACGCCGGTTGGAACCGCCTCTCGTAGTAGAGCTCCTTGCCGATCTCGGCACCGCGAAAATCGACGAGCCCTTCGGCGTCGAGGGTCTCGAGGATCGTCGTCTTGCCGCAGCAATGGGGACCGCAGACGAAAAAGAACATGGGACTCTCCTTTCCGATTTTCGATTTTCGGTTCGCCGACGCCCGGCCATGGACGGCGTCGAAAAAACGATTCCGATCCCGATTCGGTGAACGAACCTTGTCGAAGGACCGCTCGGTGGTCCGTCAGCGAAATTTCTTTGTTCTGCGAATCGCCCCCGGGAGGGAGGGCGTCCCCGCCCTCCTTGCGGACGGGTCGCGGCCGCGCGTCCGAGGGCGGGACGCCCTCGCTCCCGGGAAAGCCCGACGCCCTCGCTCCCGGGAAAGCCCGACGCCCAATGTCGGTGGACTTCGTTGACAGCCCACTCAGTCTTCTTCCCGCGCCTCTTCCCAGCTCGAGTACAGCTCGCCGATCTCGTACTCGACGGTCCCTTTGGGGGTCTCGATCCTGCGGCTGTCTCCCGGCTCCAATCCCAGGAGCGCTCGGCCCACGGGACTGTCGTAGGAGATTCTTCCCGTGGTGGGGTCCGCTTCCCCGTATCCCACCACTTCGAGCAAGGCTTCGTCCTCCTCCTGCCCGCTTTCGAAAGCGCGGTAGCAACGGGCGATGGAGCCGATGGAGACCCTCCGGGTCTCGCGGGGCTCCGTGTCGCAGAGCACCGCTGCGGCGAGGGTCCGGCGCAGGGCGCCCAGCTCCTCCACCTTGCGCCTTTCCGCCTGCTCCAGTTGGTTGAACCCCGGATTGTCGTGCCAGGTGTCGCCGCTTTCGTGGTAGGCGACGGCCTTTTCCGCGCGCAGGTCCGCCAGCTTCCCTTCCATCTTTTCGATCCTTCGGCGGAGCCGCTCCAGTCCGTTTTTCGTGACGTAGTAGATCGGCATGTCGTCTCCTTTCAGCAGTGCGCGCCCGAAAAGCCCTCGGCCAGGGAGGGGGTCCAAAAGGCCTCGAGCGCTTCGAATCTTTTCAGGGGGGTCACGCCTTCGACGATCTCCAGCGCGTCCCGGCAAAGCTCTCGGGGGGGCTTCCGAGCGTCCAGAACGTGCCAGACGGTCTTGCGCAAGCGGGGAATGCGCGAAGACCTCATGATCTCGCGGTAGGCCGCCCGCATCTCCTCCGACCGCTCTCTCGTCTCGTCGATGTCCAGAGGCTTTCCCCGCTTGAGCAGCCTGCTTCGAAGGACTTCGGGAGGGGCGTCCAGGAAGAGGACGTGGTCCGGGGCCGGCAGGAGGGGCTCGAGAGCGTCCACCAGGAGCACGCTCGCCCGGTCGCCGCCCCCGAAGTGCCGCCAGCGGACGGCGTAGCTGGTGACCACGCCGCGGTCTCCGAGGATCAGGGGGCGGCCCCAGTCCGCCTTTCGAAAGGCCCCGTTGGAGCGGCGGGCGTAGAGAAAGGCCCTCAGGAGCCTGGACCCTTCCAGGGGGCCGCCGCTTCCCACCGCCCTTTCCAGCAAGGACCTCGATTCCAGGGGCTTCGTGGGGCGAACCGTTTCGAAGTCCGCCCCCTTGGACCTCAGCTTCCGCGCGAGGCCCTCCAGCAGGGTCGTCTTGCCGGAGCCGTCGAGCCCCTCCAGACAAACGTAGGTCCCTCGGGACCGAGCGAGCCTATCCATGAGCGTTCTCCTCGTGCCTGAGATCGTCGAAAGCCTTGCGCACGGCGTTCTCGTCCCGCCGGACGATGGCCTCCCGAAGGGGCGTGCCTTCCAGCCCGTTGGCGAGGCAGGGGCGAAGGGTCCCGTCGGCGGAGAGCCTCACCGGGTAGATGCCCTCGCGGCACTCCTCCTTGCGGGCGCAGTCGGCGCAGCGGCGGTAGGGGTGGCGGTCGGCGAGCTCGTCCACGCGCAGGAGCACCCGGGCCCCGTTGCAAAGGACGACGAGCCTTTTGAGGATGCCTTCCCGGTCCGTCACGGGCCTCTCCTCGGCGATTCCCGCCTCGTCGAGCATTTCGTAGAGCTGCTCGAGGGAGACGGTCTCGTCCCCGCTTCGCGTTTCGTAGGGGATCATGGGCAGGAGGACCACCGGCAGGCCCCGGGGGGCGGCGAAGGCCGTCACGTCCCGGAAATCCCCGCAGCTTCGGGGGCCGTTGTGGACGAAGTTGAGCTTCATGTCCGCGAAGCCGCAATCCAGGGCGATGTCGATGCCTCGAAGGACGTTTTCCAGCAGGGTCGCGGAGCCCCCGTGCTCGCGGGCGTAGCGGCGGGGATTGAGGGTGTTGAGGCTGACGTTGAGCCTGGGCAGACCGGCGTCGCGAAGGGCGGGGGCCAGGCGACCGAGGAGGGTCCCGTTGGTGATCATGGAAAAGTCCTCGACTTCCAGGGCCGCCATGCCGGAGACGATCCCGGGGAGGTCCGGGCGCAGGGTGGGCTCGCCGCCGGTGAGCTTGATCTTGGAGAAGCCGGCCCCCAGGGCGGTCTTCACCGTCCAGACCAGGTCCGAAGCCGACAGTCCTTCCGAGCCCTTCCCGTTCCATTGCCCTTCCTTGTGGCAGTAGTAGCAGGAAAGATTGCAGCGGTCCGTGATGGAGATGCGAAAGTAGCGGCTCGTGGAAAGCGGTGCGTTTTCCGTCATGGCGTCCTTCTCCTTTGCGAAGGTTTCTCCCTGCCCCCCCTTGCTTCCTTTCGCCGCATGGCGTCGCTCCCGGTGAGCGGCTGCGAGGGCGTGTACGGTGTATTTCGCTCGAGGGACCGAAAAGGTGACGGGAAAAAGCGGGCGGAAGAAATTTTTCGCATCGCCCATGCGGATGGAACGAGCTTGCCGCCGAGCCGATAAGAAAACCGTTTCCGGCTTCCATGGCTTGGCCCAGTTGGTGATTTGTCGGCTTTTTTAAATGGAAGGCGAATAGGACTTTACAAGAGGATCGGGACTACCGAGTTTTCCGGAGAGAATGTTCGTACTTCGCTTTAGCGCGCTCCGTGGAAAACTCGAAATTCCCAAGGAGCGCGGCATAAAGGGTGCGGGAAAAGAGCCCCTGCCGTCACCCCTTCCACCAAGGGCTCCAGGGTCGGACCAGCTCCATGGAAGGGTTGTAGGAGCTTCCTTCCTTCTTCAGCTCCACGTATCCTGGCTTGTCTTTGCATCCTTCTTCGGGAACGGGCTTTAAGGACGGGTATTG
>Ga0180430_10002941_pt1 | contig 14970 bp, 9 predicted proteins | sample SS_ome_9_FD_132999 | JGI IMG/M metagenome (GOLD analysis project Ga0180430, IMG submission 132999) | Hypersaline lake sediment archaeal communities from the Salton Sea, California, USA - SS_1_S_2 metaG | ecosystem: Environmental > Aquatic > Non-marine Saline and Alkaline > Hypersaline > Sediment... | reverse complement strand
GATAATCTGTGGCTCCGAAATATTTTGCGACTGTTCCCCTTTTTGTCTTTTCCTGATTCAAGGGAACGAATATTATGAGCGCCGTTGGAAAGGCGGTTAGAAAATACTGCCCGCGGCGGAATCGCGGCAGTCTGTTTTCTTTGAACTGAACAACTTGATGAATGTTTCGCGCCTTCAGTCGCGCCTTGTTGTCTGCTTCCGGTCAATGTTGAAAAAAAACAACATCTCCTGAAGAGGTTTTGAAAATCAGGTGTCCATAACTTCGAAGAATAAACGGAGTCACTGATATCGTTTATTTGAAGTGGGAGGGTTTTATGTCTGCAAAGACTCTAGTCTGCGCCATCCTGTCCGTCGGTCTCATTCTGTCGATCAGCGGCGTCGTGTCCGCTCAGGACGCACCGGTAAGAACGGAGCAAGTCAAGCCGGGCGATCTCAAGGGATTCCTCAAGGACTCGAAGGGAAAGCCCTTTTCCAAGGTGGAACTGGCCATCGTCAACGAAAAGGGCGAGGTCATCCAGAAGGCCGTGACCAATCAGAACGGCGAGTACCTGTTCAAGGATCTCCCCGAGGGCAACTACACGCTGAATGTCTCGGGCAAGCCGGCGTTCGCGCTCCAGGTCACCCCCACGGCGGGAATGAACACGATCCAGGCGCGGCTGCCGAGCGCGGCGCGCGATCCGGCAACGGGCGCTCTCGTTCCCGAGGCGCTCACGGCGCTCGAGTGGACGCTCATCGTGGTGGGTGGTGTGGCCGTGGCCATCGCCGTTCCGACGATCATCCACCACAACGACGACGATGACGACGACAAGAAAGTCAGTCCCTGAGCCTTCTCTCTGAAGTCTCTGAGACCCGGCTCTGAATGAACAAAAAAAGACTCTCCTCGAGGAGAGTCTTTTTTTTTGAAGCAGCGACTACTGGCCCTTGGCTTGAAGCATGACCTTGACCGTGTTGAGGATGATCTTCACATCCATCGACATGCAGAAGTGTTCGAGATAGTAGATGTCGAGAAGCAGCTTCTTTTCCACGTCCTCCATCGACTCGTCGTATTTCCCACGCACCTGGGCCCATCCGGTGACGCCCGGTTTGAGCTTGGTCCGATAGCGGTAGAGCGGAAAGCTCGAGAGGAACTGGTTGACGAAGTGGGGCCGCTCGGGTCGGGGGCCGACGAGGCTCATCTCGTTGAAGAGCACGTTCCAGAGCTGGGGAATCTCGTCGATCCTGGTCTTGCGCAGAAAGCGGCCGAGAAGGGTGATGCGCGGATCGTCCTTGGACGACCAGACCGGGCCCGTCTCTTTCTCGGCTTCCTCTTTCATGGTGCGCAGCTTGTGGATCCGGAATATCCGGCCGAAGCGCCCCACCCTCTCCTGGTGGTAAAAAACGGGGCCCCTCGAATCGATCTTGATCGCCAAGGCGATGAGCGGCAAGAAGGGAGCGAAGAGCGCGAGGCCCGCCATGGATGCGGCAATGTCGAGGAAGCGCTTGAGAAAAAGGTCGGAACTGTTGAGGATCTGGGGATTGATCGGCAGGAGCGGAAGATCGCGAATCCGCGAGACCCTGTTGCGCCCGTTGTCGACCGGATCGAATGCGGGGATGATTCTGACCCGGGCGCGGCTCCCCTTGGTCAGGGCGACCACGTCGACGAGCGCCTGATGGCGCGAAGTGCCGAAGGCGACGATGACCTCCTCCACGTCGAGCCGGTCGACGGTGCCCTTGAGATCATCGAGTGTGGCGATCACGGGAACGTCCCGGTACGACGTCCCCACCTTGGCGGGATCGCTCGACACGAAGCCCACGACCTGGCAGAACCGGTCGGAGCTGTCGAGTAAGCGGTCGAGAGTTTCCTGAGCCTTGTGGTTGAAACCGACGATGAGGGTTTTTCTTTTTTCCCGCTCCGTCGATTCCGCTCCGGCCGCGCCCTCGGCGACCGTCGGGAGGGGGATCGTACCGACCGCGCCCGCCTCGAGATCCTCGGCTGCGGCATCGGTCGCAAAGCCCATGTCGTAAAGGATCGAGATCCTGTGGTTTTCACAAAAGTTGACCACCGCGGGGAGGCTCTCCTCGACCCGCCAGCGGTGCGGATAGGAGAGGACGGCAGAACAGACGATCAACATGTCGAAGGGATTGCGTTCATAGATCTCGGGAATCTGAGAGAAATCGCCCAGAACCGGAAAGCCGGCGAATCTTTTTAAGCCGCCCTCGCGGCCGACACCGACAAATCCCACGAAGCGGGTCAGTCCGCTCCCCGTGGAAAAACGTCTGGCGAACCGCACCGACTGGCCGCTGAGTCCCACGCCCACGACGCGCACCACTTCCACCTTCATCTCGGCCAGGTCTTTTTCGATGGCGCGGATCAGGAGCCGCACGAGCAGCATCGACGGAGGGGCGCAGACCAGGGCGAGGAGGTAGACCGCTCGGGAGAGGAAGGCCGAGGGGAACGCGTAGGCAACGATCATCAGGGCGCAACAGGCTCCGAATCCCGAGATGAGCAGTTTGAGCGTCTGGTTGAGAATCGATTCGACCCTCTGCGTGCCCGTCTTGTAGCCCCTGATCATCCAGAGGAGAAAGACCCAGAGCCCGGCCAGAATCGCCGCCATCGTGAAGTAACGCACCGGATTGGTGTCGACGTTGGCCGGCAGGGGAAGGAGGGAAGTATTGAACCGGACGTAATAGGCGAACATGAAACTGCACACGGTGCAGATGAAATCCATGATCACCAGGAATTCGCCGCGGTGGTACCAGACATAGGCAAAGGCGGAGAGGACCGCCGTGTCGGCCCGTTCTTCGGGATGGACCGGCTCGGTGGGGATGTCGATTGGACGAGCACCATCGATAGGAGTCGCGCGATCGATAGGAGTCGCGCCATCGATCGGAGGGGCATCATCGATCGTGTCCGCCCGATCGACTCTCTCTAGAAGGGGAGCTCGATCTTTTTTTGAGGTCGCCGTCATTCCGCCAGTATTCTCCCCATGCCAGTCCGCCAGGTCAGCATGAACGTAATAACCCTTATATATTATTCTTTGCACCTTTTGAAGAGTGGCCGTGAAAAAAGGTCGGATCCCGAGTAGTCATCGACTGACAAGACAGCGTAGGCCTTATTCCTCCGCCGATCCCGCTCGAAATTATGAATCCCTTCAATTGCAAAGGTCGGTCCGATCGGTTAGTCTGAGAGCCCGTAAATATCGGGGATACATTGGTTCTACGAGGACCGGCGGATACGTTTGGCGGACAAAGAATGAGCGGTTGGAATTTACGTGATTTTATTTGTGGGTCTCTGTTTTCCTCGTGCACTCTCACGCTGCTTGCGGGCGCTCTGCTCCTCTTCGCAGGCGCGTCGTGCTCGAGCACCGATGCCGAGAAAGTCAACGAAATGGTCATCACACTCGACCGTTTCACGCCCACCACGGACAAGGACTTTCTCCAGTCGAAAAATTCCCGCCTCCAACTCGAGGCGCGGGGAGAGGACTACCGCGTCGGCCCGGGAGACGTTCTCGAGATCAATATTTTCGAACTCGAGAAGCGGGACGAGTTCAAAACCGTCGAAGCCCGCGTCGAGGAGAGCGGTGAGATCACCATTCCCATCGCCGGAAGCCTGGTGGCCGGCGGATTAACGGTCGACGCACTGGTCGATGTGATCAACCGGAGGCTGGTGGAAGGGGAATTCATAAAATCGCCGCGAACCAATGTGACGATCAAGGAATTCAGAAGCAAAAAAATCGCCGTCGTAGGCGCTGTCGAAAAGCCGGGCGAGTACATGATCCGCCAGAACGTGACGACCCTGCTCGACGCTCTGGGAATGGCGGGCGGCCCCACCGATCAGGCCGGATACGAACTCTATGTGGTGAAAGCGTCCAATGATCTGCAATCATCCCGGGCCGGGCTGAATGGTGCGGGCGGCGCGATGCCCAATCCCGGTTTCGACGAAAACACGATCGCCGTCGACCTCATCACCCTCATGGAGGAAGGCGCTCTCGAACTCAACGTCGCTCTCGGCAACGGCGACGTCGTCTTTGTCCCCAGGGCCAAAAAGTTCTACGTCGTCGGCTTTGTCCGGCGCCCGGGGGGATTCCCACTCAACCAGCCGATGACGGTTCTCGAGGGGATCGCCATGGCCGAAGGACTCATGGAACGGGAAGCGTCGCCCTCGGAGTGCGCGCTGAAACGCCTCACCCGGGGCCAGGAGGAAATTATCCCCCTCGACCTCGTGGCGATCGCCATGGGCGAGAAACCCAATTTTTTCCTGCAGCCCGATGACGTCATCGATGTCCGCCAGACGGCGTGGCGCTTCGTCGGCCTGGAGCTGCTCGACTTTTTCAAGAGGATATTCCATTTCGGTTACGATCTGAACCCCGCACGCAGGGATTGAGCGCTAACTCAAAGGAACTGAAATGCCGACAAAAGAACCTGCAAAGAAGAGGCCCTCATCGTCAGGGGAGACTTCTCCCCACCTCAAGGATTATTTCCAAGTCCTCTCGGCGAGGAAGTGGATCCTGATCAGCAGCTTCTTCGTCGTCGTCATCTGCACGACGGTGGCCGTGTTCACCCAGACTCCGGTCTACCGGGCCGAATGCCGCCTGGAGATCCAGCCGGCCAGCATGGACACGCGCGACGTCAAGGCGGTCTATGACCCCACCTTGAGCGGCATGGCGGGCGAGTTTATCCGCCACGCCTTCCTCGAGACTCAGTACCGGCTCATTCTGGCCAATTCGGTGGTGGAAAAAACCTTCAGGCACTTCAATCTCGACGAGCACCCCCAGTTCAAGGAACAAAAAGATCCCGTACAACGGTTCCGAAATTTTTTCACCGTCGAACCCGTTCCCGACACGTGGCTCGCCGATATCAGCTTCGAGTGGCGCACTCCGGTCGAATCGGCCGAGATCCTCAATTTCCTCGTGGATGCTTATCTCAGCAACTACCGTTCACGCAACCAGGTGGTGGACCAAGAAACGCTCGGTGCCAAGCAGAAGAACCTCACCGAGCTCCAGGAGCAAGTGGAAGACCAGTTCGAAGAACTGCAGGAATTCATCGTCGCTCACAATCTCGTCTCACTCGAAGGCACCGATCAGCAAATCAGACAGCACTACGACAATCTGACTGCCTTGCTCAAAGATGCGGTCTTGAAGAGCAACGAGGCACGGAGCCGGTTCGAGAACATCGAGACCGCCTTGAAAGATGGACGTTTCGAGGAGATGCCCGAGATTTTCAAAAACGAAACGATCCACAGCCTCAAGCTGGAACAGATCAAGGTTCAGATCCACCTGACCGAACTCGAATCGCGGTTCGGCAGGAAACACCCCGAGATCGTCACGGCGACGAAAAATCTCGAATTCATCGACCAGAAAATCGATTTCGAAAAACACTGTCTTCTCAACGCCTTCAAGAGCGAATCCGATCGCGCCGAGAGCGCCGAGGCCGCACTGCGAGAGGAACTTCAATTAGAGGAAGAGAAGATCGCCTTACGAAACCAGAATCTCGGTGAATTCCAGCAGCTCAAAAAGAGTTACGAGAACGCCTCGGAGAGGATCAATCTGCTCAAGAGCGACATCGCCGACCTCCAGCTCGCTCTCTCAGGAAGCGAAAAGGAAAAGAACATCCAGATCGTCGACCGCTCCAAGGTCCCCGTCAAACCGGTGAGGCCGAAGAAGTCGATCAGCATCGTCCTGGCGAGCGCCTTCGGACTGTTGCTCGGCGTCGGTCTCTGTTTCTTCGTCGAGTATCTCGACACGACGGTCAAGACGAAGGAAGACGTGGAGCAGCTCCTCGGAATGCCCGTTCTGGGATACGTGCCCCCCGTGGGAACGAGCACGGCGCGGAATGCCAAAGACGAGGTCTGCATCGAGCTCTGCGCTCTCGACAAGCCCCATTCGGTCATTGCCGAATCCTTCCGGTCGATCAGGACGGCTCTCATGTTCGGCGACGTGGGAAAGGGCCTCAAGAGCATCCTTGTCACCAGCCCGACCCCGTCGGAAGGAAAGACGCTGGTCAGCGTCAACATGGCCATCGCCCTGGCCCAGACCGGCAAGAAGGTGCTCGTCATCGATGCCGACCTGAGAAAGCCGCGGCTCGCAAAGGTCCTCGGTTACCCGCGCGAGCCGGGTCTCAGCAACCTTCTGGCCGGTCGGGGCGAAATGCCTGTCGAACGGCCCCTGGTTCCGACCCCTCTCGAGAACCTGACCTTTCTGCCGAGCGGCCCCTATCCGCCGAATCCGGCCGAACTGCTCGGCTCCGAGCGGATGCACCAGGTCGTGGGCGAACTGTCGGCCATGTTCGACCATGTCATCTTCGACACTCCGCCGATCGTCAACGCCACCGATGCGGCCACCCTCGCCCAGTTCATCGGAGGGGCCGTCCTCGTGGTCCGCGCCTTCAAGACCGAGCGGGACGTGGCGATCCGCGCCAAGGACATTCTCCTCGGAGCCCAGGTCAACGTTCTCGGCACGATCCTCAACAACGCCGACGTGCCCAAGAGCGGTTATGGAAATTATTACTACTACCACAACTATTACTCTTACTACGGCGGCGACAAGACCAAGCGTATCCAGAAGAGGCGCCGCAGAAAATCGTCGGCCCGCAGGTCGGGCGAAAACGGCGCCCCACAAAAGCCCCTTTCTGAAGTGACTGACGGCGCCGACAGCCAAGGGTCGGACGCATCCGACACCCGGCCCGAAAGCGTCAAGGAAACCGTTTCGTGATCGATCTCCACGCGCACATACTGCCCGATATCGATGACGGCCCCGCGTCGCTCGAGGAGTCGATCGAGCTCTGCCGCGCGGCCGAGGAGGATGGGATCGACACGATCGTGGCCACGCCCCACGCATTTCACGGCCTCTATCACGCCACGCGGGGCGCGATTTTCAACAGGGTGGCCGCACTCCGAGACAGGCTCGACGCGGCCGGCGTGGCAATCGCGATCGAGCCGGGCGCCGAGATCTCCCTCACCGCCGACCTGGTCGACCGGATCGAAAAGGGGGAGGCCATGACCCTTGCCGACGGAGGAAAATACATTCTCCTCGAACTGCCCAACAACATCCTGCCCAGGGGAATCGACGACCTGCTCTTCTCCCTGCGGCTCGAGGGTATGAAGGCGATCATTTCCCACCCCGAACGGAATTTTGCGGTCCGCGACGATGTGGACGCGCTCTCGGCGATCGCCGACTCGGGCCACCTCGTTCAACTGACGGCCGCAAGCCTGACCGGATATTTCGGCGAGGAGACCTATCGCTGTGCGGTCAAGCTCCTCGAATCGGGCCTCTGCCACGTTGTGGCCAGCGACTGTCACTCCCTCGACGGGCGGCCGCCGGGACTTTCCGAGGCGCGCCACAGGGTGAGAGCCCTGGCAGGAGAGGCGGAGGCCGAGCGGATTTTTGAACACAATCCTGCCCGCATACTGGCCGGCGGGGATCTCGAACCGCTCGAGGAACGAGCCGCGGCACCGGCCCGCTCCTCGACGAGCAAGCTCATGAACTGGATCAGGAGGATACGTTAGTGACCATCATGGATAGGGCGACTCCCGGCTGGTGCAAGTGTCTGATGGAACTGTCACTCTGGTGCGCCATCACGGTGGGAGTCTTTTTTTCGGAGATCCTGGGCCCCCGCACCACCCTCTTGGTCTCGGCGGCGTTTATCGGTCTCATGACCGCCACCTGGCTCCTCCACTGGGTCTACTTGCGCTGGTTCCCCTTTGCTTTCTCCTGGACCTCCGTGGCCGGCATCGCTCTGGGTGCCTATTTCGTCTGCTTTCACGGAGATCAGCTCGGCGACAGGACACTCGCCGTCCTGATCTGCCTGCCCCTTTTTCTCGTCATTCCGGGCGCTTTCACCGACCGTCAGGTTGCCCGCTTTCTCGTGTTTCTCTGTTTTACTGGAGGGATTCAGGTTCTGCTCTGTTTTGTGACTCCCACCCTGTTCGAAAAGAAGGCTTCGCTGAGCGCCGTCTTGCAGGAAGGCAGGGCGCTCACCGGATCGCTGTCGAACGAAGCCGAACTCACGGCCGCTCTGATCTGCGCCGCCTGCGCCGCGGCCATGTTCGCCGCCTGGGCGCTGACGCGACTGATGCCCGCCCGCAGCCCCACCTCGCCCGGCGGCCGGGCCAACCTCCTCGCCTCACCCGGCGTCAACCTGGCCGTTCTCGGGGGCCTGTTGATCGTTCTGGTTACGCTCGTTCTTTTTCTCGCGCCCTCGCTGGTCGCTCTTCCCACCTTCCTGCTGGCGGCCATCATTCTGGTCGTCGTCCTCGGGGGCAGAAAGCGCCTCTCGGGCACGGCGGTTATCGTCGCTCTGGCGGCCCTTCTGCTGGTGGGAACGGTCAACCTGTCGCGACCCGCTCCGGGGAGCGGAGGGAGTTCGGGCGCCACGTTGCAGGCGAACCTCTCGAACCTGATCGCCGGCGATCCCCAAAGAACCGACGGGTCCGAAGTCGAATCCCAAGCGACGGGCGGCAACGAAGCGGGATGGGATTCCCTCCTCTCGAAGGGCGACTGGGGGATCCTGGCCGGCACCTTCGGGTCGACGGCTCTGATTCTCGTGGCGGCCTTTCTCGCCCTTCTCGTTGCCGAGGGGATTTTCTGCTTTGTGAGGTACAAGGGACCGGAGCCGGTTCTTATCGCCGGTGCCATCGCCGGCGTCGTGGGGATCGGACTCACCTGCCTCTGGGGAAACTGTCTCGCCAATCCGGGGCTCGCCCTTCTTGGCGCCGCCTTCTGCGCCATGGCGGCCGCCGGGGGCGAGTACGACGAAGAATACGAGGAGGTCGAACTCCTCACGAAAGACTCGGATCATGGACTGGAAGAATAGACTCGACCTTTACGACATTTTAATCCTCGTCGTGCTCGTTGCCATGATCGTCCTCTCCCCTCTGGCCATGGGTTCCGTGGCGCCCTGGGCGAAAAATTCGCTCTTCGTCCTCTCCCTCGCACTGACAGCGCTCTGGCTCGTTCAAGCGGTGGCCAGAAAGCGCCTGCGCCTCGTTCGAGAGCCCTTTCTGATCTTTGCCGGCCTCTTTCTTCTCGTCGCCGTCTTTCAGTTGATTCCCTTGAGCGCCGGCCAGATCGAGACGATTTCGGCGAACACGGGGGAGCTCTACGAAAAGACGGTCCACGATTATTCGAGCTCCGAAGAGGGGCGGACCCTGTCGATCACTCCTTATCACACCGAATGGGAATTGCGGCGGCTGGTCACGTTCCTTCTCGTCTTTCTCGTCGTCATCAACACCTTCAGAACGCGCGGCCAGATCGTGACCGTCATTCTCGCCCTCGTTGCGGTCGGCTCCTTCGAGGCTCTCTACGGTTTCTACGAGCGCTTCACCGGCGGAGATCACATTTTCTGGAACGAGAAGATCTTCAACACCGAGGCGGTGACGGGGACGTTTATCAACAAAAATCATTTCGCCGGGCTCGTGGAGATGATCCTGCCCGTCGCGCTCGGCTATTTCATGACCATCGCTCCACGCTGGAACAGAGGAGGCAATTTCAGGGCGAGGGCGATCGACGCCATATCGGGCTCGGGGCTGCACAGGCAGATCATCGTGGGATTGCTCATCGTGATCATGGCCGTGGCCGTGCTCTTTTCCCTGTCGCGGGCGGGCATCATCTGCATGACCGGTTCGGTGATCGCCTTTTTTCTTTTTGTCGGGATCACGGCGGGCTTTCGCAAATACACCCTCGCCCTGCTCCTGATGATGCTCGTGATCATCTGTGTCGCCCTCGGCATCGGAACGGAGATGGTCATCGAGCGCCTCGAGGAAGCCTCGTCGTCCCAATCGATCTCCTGGAGGGGGCGGCTCGACCTCTGGAACTCGGGAATCGAGATGATCGGCAACTATCCCATTCTCGGGAGCGGGCTGGGAACCTTTGAGGAAGGTTTCGAGCGCTTCCAGTCGCCGCGTTTCGGCGACCGGTATGCCGACTACCTTCACAACGACTGGCTGCAGGTTTTCTGTGAAACCGGCATGGTCGGGGGATTGATCGCCGTTGGCGGAATCCTCTTCCTTTTCGGCAGCCTCATGCGCAAAACGCTCAGCCGCCACGATCCCTTCTGCCGGTGGATCGCCATCGGCGGTCTGGCGGCCTGCGGAGCGATGTTCCTTCACAGCATTTTCGATTTCAATCTCTACAAGATCACGTCGAACGGACTCGTCTTCGTCGTCATCTTCGGCCTCTGGCACGCGGCGGCCAATAATCCCGGAAAATCGAGCCGGTCGACGGGCCGGATCAAAGCGCTCTCGATCCCTCTCGAGTCGGTGCCTCTCAGATGGCTCGTCCTCGTGGGCGCCGTCGGGCTCCCCGCCCTTTGCGCCATCGAACCGGTGCGGGCGGCGATGGCCGACATCCATCTCAACAACTATCTCGCCTCGCCCGAATCGAAAGGGCGCGCCCACTACTACCATTTTCTACCGACCGCCGAATTCGTGGGCGACCGGAACAGGGAGGAACTGGACAGGGCGCTCGCCCTCGATGATTCCAATCCCCGCATCCTTTTCACGAAGGGGACGGAGAGAATCGTCTCGGCAGATCGGCTCGTGAGACAAAAGGCGCGACAAACGGCGCTCTCCTTTTTCGATACCCACGATCCCGATCTCGTCGATCAGGAGACGCTCGGTGAACTGGAACAGTCTCTCTTCCTCGTCAACCTCGTCGACATGGCCGACGAACGGCTACCCTTTCTCGAGGAAGCCAAGGAGTATATCGGAGAGGCCATCGACGACGCTCCGGCGACAAAGAGGTTTCACCTGGCTCGGGCCGAAATCGCGGGCGAAATGGGCAGGCCCGATCTTTCCAAAGCCGGCAACCATGACCGATCGGAAAGGGACGCCATTCCGGGGGCGAGAGAGGCGCGCATCGCCTTGTGGCTCGGGGCGAACAAGCCGGGCACTCTGCTTCGCGCGGGAAAGATCCTCCTTGCCAACGCGATCAACAAGGGGATTCCGCTGGAAGAATCGCCCGACCTCGATTTCATCGAGGACTGCTTCCGGCGCAGCATCGCGTCCGATCCAGTCAACGCCGACGAAATCTATCCCCTGATCCACAACAGAATGAACCGGACGAGCTCACTCTTCTCGGTCACGCCGAATACGATCAGGGGCTATGAAGCGCTGGCGCGCTACCTGTGGAAGGCGAACAAGTGGGACGAGGTCCTCCTCGCCCTCGACAAGATTCAAGATCTCATCGCCTTTCGGCAGGGGGACAAAAACATCGAGTCTCTCGAGCAGACGGAAGCGATGGCGTTCAAGAAGGGCTCCGACGGTTATGACATGCGCGAACCGCTCGACGTGCTCCTGTCGGTGTCGCAGCGCCGCATCGCGGTGCTCGGGATCCTGAAACGGTTCGCGGACAGAGAAAAGGAATCGCTCGTCTGGCTGCAACTGGCCAGGAGGCAATTCGCGGAGACTCTCGACAAGGCGCGCTTTCTCATGAAGGGATTGAGGTACAGGGACGCCTACCTGCTCGTGTCTGAAATTCTCGAAAGCGATTGGGCCGATCCCGAGACCCTGATTCTCGCCGCCGAGCTCTCTCTCATTCCCAACACCGCCGATGACGGCGCCGAGGGGGTGTCGCGCGCGCTCGAGAATCTTTTCCGGCTCGTCTCTTTCAATGAGGCGCTGAGAGAAACGCAAGCCCACAAAGCGGGCAGAGTGCTCGACAAGATCAAACTCCGCACCGGCGGCGGGAGGATCGATCTGCCCTTCATCGAAGGCTCTATCGATGTGCGCGCCCGCCTTTACCAGCACGGGTGTGGCAAACTGCGCAAGCTCACCGCCGCCGAAAAAGAGGCCTCCCACCCGCTCACCCAGCCCCACCTGACCTGGTACTACCTCGGCGTGGGCCTCGAGGGTGAGGGAAAAACCGACGACGCCGTCGAAGCTTACCTTCGCGTGCTCGACACGGTCCCCACCCACCTCGACACGCTGAGGAGAGTGGTATCGTTGAAGGCCGGCACCGTTGTCCCCTTCCCGCGGGATCTGATTCCTGCCGATTTCGAGGGGCAGCCGACGGCGTCGCAGGCTCTGGAATTTCTACAGCCCGAGGTGAAAACCGACATCGCCTTCGGCGGGAAGATCGTTTTGCTCGGATACAGCGTGGACGAGGTGGCGCAGGGGGCGTGGACGATCAGCTATTACTGGCAGTTCAACGACGCAATGCCGGCAGACTCCTTTCCTTCCGTTCACTTCTGCAACAATCAATGGAAGATACTCCACAAGGACGACCATCGCATCGCCCGGGGCGCGCGGCAGTACCCTGTCGACAATCCCAGGTGCGGCGAGGTGGTTGTCGAGCGGAGAGAGGTCTCCTTCAAACTCGAAATGGCCGAATTCCTCACGGTCAGCATCGTCATACCCGACCGCCACTCTCTGACCATTGCGGGCGGGGAGAGGCTCTTCAGGACGTCGCTCTTCTAAATGATTTGAACAGGCTGAGCCAGAAACCCGACCCCCAGCTCAGGTGAATGATGGCGAAGACGAGCGGCAAGGGCACGGCATGCTTGAGATCCGATTTTTTCAGGGCCCATGCCGAGGCGATGAGGGAGGCGGAGCCGTACATCCCCAGGAGGCCGAGGAGGAACAGCCTGCCCGTTTCGTGAACGCTCAGCAAAGCGCCGACGACGAGAAAGAGGATCAAGGCCGGTGCGGCCAGATGCCGTGCTTTCAGCGACGCGGGGTGTTTCTTCAAAACCCTAACCTTCCAGAATCCGAACTGAAAGTACTGCTTGAAGAGCTTGGCAATGGAATTCCTGCCGTAGTAGACGCAGCGAATGTTGGGTGTAAAAAAGATCTTTCCGCCGGCCTTTCTGATCCTGTGGTTCAGTTCGTAATCCTGATTCCTGATCAGCGATTCGTCATAGAGCCCTATCTCGTCGAAAACCTTCCGCCGGAACGCCCCGAGGTAGACGGTGTCGACGAATTGTTCTTTGTTCGAATAATGAAACTTGGAATTTCCGATGCCGAAAGGCGATGTGGTGGCGAGAGAAAAAACGCGGGTCCAGTAGTCGTCTCCGATCGCCTTCTGCATACCGCCCACGTTCTGGGCGCCCGTCGATTCGAGATATTTCACGCACTGGCCGACGTAGTCCTCGTCACAGATGCATCGCGCGTCAATCCTGACGATGATCTCCCCTCTCGAGTTCGTGATGCCGAGATTCATCGCAACCGGTGTCAGCCCGGCAGGGTTGTCGAGTACCCTCAGGTTTGAATGGCGTCGCGCGTATTCGTCCAGGATGTCCCGCGTTCCGTCGTCGGACATTCCGTCGATGATCACTATTTCGGTGCACCTTGCGGGATAATCCTGCTCGAGGAGTGCGTCGAGGCATTCGCCGATGTGCGTGCGTTCATTTCTCACGGGAATGACGACGCTCACGAAGGGGTGTGGCGCCTTGATGTCACTATCGGCTTTTTTGCCCGTTGCCGTCGCCTGGGTCAGCATCGCGGTTTCCGTTGTGTCGAGAACCTTTATCGAGTTACCATCATCCCATACCGCCGTGCGGGATGACCCCATAACCGGCCCTGTGGGAACGAGCATAACATGCGGGAGCCTTCCTGGCCAGGGGGTTGGCGAAACAGATCCCGAGGTGGGCTCTTTTGGAAAGCATGGGGCGGTGCCTGGCGCAGTGCGGCCCTGTCATCGTTATACTGTCTTTGCTGTCGGTATTTTGCGCACAAGAAGCGCCGCGCCCCGTCACAGAGTGCTGATGGAGGCAAAAAAAAGGACAACAACTTTCCAGTTTCATATATAAAATGGTACTCTCTATTCGGCACTGAAGCCTGGCGGCGGATTTCAAGAGATGCGGCCGATTACCGACAACGGCGACAGCCTGTTGCCACACCTCCTCCCGTGGCGGCGAGGATTTCCGGGGGGGAACTCTCCTCGGCCGTCCCCGCGCGGCTTCATCGGCGTCCGGAAATGTGATTCCTTTTTGTTTTTGGAAAGCAGCCATGGTGACAAAAACAGCCTACTCGCTCAGGGAAATCGCTGATATTCTTTGTGCGAGCACCGATGATGTGTCACGAATTGTGGATAGCGACGAGCGGCTGAAAAAGGAGCGCCCCACCGAGTCGAAAGGGTACCTCGAGACGGAACAGCTCGACCGATTCTTCAAGAGCTACGTCGAGGTGAACAAGATCAAACCGATTTCGTTCGAGATTCCCGATCTCCTCAGAGAGATGGACACGAAATGGGCCGAGACCATTATCGACATGTACGAGGAGCCTTTTTCCTACGGTTCCGTCACACCCAACCAGGGGGAAATAATCAGGAATCTCGTACTCGAGTTCAAACCGAAAGCCATTGTCGAGATCGGCTGTTTCATCGGGGTTTCGAGTCTGTGGATGGCGTCGGCACTGGACGAACTGGGCGAAGATTCGATCCTCCACTCCGTCGACCTTTTTAATCCCATTTTTCCCCAGGCGCCGAAATGCTGGGGCTACCTGCGGGATCCTCTGGAATTCGCCACACGATCGGCAAGATCAGCCGAACTGGACAAGAAGATCCGTTTTCACAAGATGAATTCCAACGTCATGGGAAAAGAATACGACGATCACATCGACCGCAAGGCCGATCTTCTGTACATCGATGGGGACCATCATATCGGCGGCTGTATCGCCGATTTCGTCCTCTTTTATCCCCACGTCAATGTGGGCGGGCACATTGTGCTCCACGACATCTATCCCGAACATTGCGGCTGGAAGGGTCCGCGTTTCCTGATCGACAGATTTCTCCGCGACTCGGACAGCTTCGAGATCGAGGAGATTCCCACGGTACCCAACTATGGCCTGGCGGTGGTCAAGAAGGTGCGCCACGACAAACGCTTCGCGCCGGGAGGCAGTCTGGCGCTCAACATGCACAGGTTCGTTCATCACGTCATGCAGACCTCGACGAGGTTGGCTAACTGGGAAAGACTGAAATACACGAAATTCGGTAAAGTACTGAAGAAGTCACTGCCCTTCTGGCCCTTCAACTAGACGTCGACGTTCTGTCGGGCATG
>Ga0180430_10002939_pt1 | contig 14978 bp, 18 predicted proteins | sample SS_ome_9_FD_132999 | JGI IMG/M metagenome (GOLD analysis project Ga0180430, IMG submission 132999) | Hypersaline lake sediment archaeal communities from the Salton Sea, California, USA - SS_1_S_2 metaG | ecosystem: Environmental > Aquatic > Non-marine Saline and Alkaline > Hypersaline >... | reverse complement strand
GGTTCTTCTTTAATCTCTTCTATTGGTTCTTCTTTAACCTCTTCTATTGGTTCTTCTTGGTTAAAAGGTTTCAACTTAATTTTTGGTTTTTCTTCAACAGGTTCTTTGGTTAGCTCTTCACCTGTATCTTTTAAAGGTTCAATATCTTCTTCTAAAGTTACATTAGCTTTTCTTAATGCATTCTCTACAACATTAAAAAGATCTCCTTTTTTATCATCAGATCTCAAATCATCAGAGAAGTCAGCATCAATATAACTAGAGATCATTGATACAAATACATCAAAATCAAAATCCTCTGAATAAATTAGATTTCTTATAGATAACAAACTTACAGACATAATTACCTCTTTTTATATAATAGTAAACTTATTTTATAACTCTTAAGACAACATGGAGTTCTTCACCTTCTATTTGGTTTTCAAGGATTTCAAACTTAGTTCTAGTATGATGGTCTGGACTACCCCATATATTACATAAAACCTCAATCACTTGAGTATTCCAGTAAGATAAATGTTCCGGCATGGATGCTTGAGGAGATCTATCATGAGGTACTATTAAAATAAAATTTCCTTGATTCTTAAGAACTCTATAAACTTCTTCCCAAACAAATTTTACATCTCTTTTATCTATATGCTCAAAAGCATGATGACTATAAACTTCATCAAAAGTATCATCAGAATAAGGTATACCTCTTTCAAAAGACCTTACTATTGCTTGACCATAATCAATACGGTCCATACCTATGCAACCAGGAAGTGGATCATTTCCACAGCCTAATTCTAATTTTAAATCACTCATCGATCAATCCTCTAGATTTTAATTCTAAATAATCATCTTTAATTAATTCTAGTCTAGATCTCCATTTCTTATCCGGGAAATTAGCCTGACCTGCATAATGAATCATAAATGAGAAATATCTATGCATAGATCTATTCCAAGGTTCTGAGAACATACACATATGATTAAATTTATAACTCAGATATTGAATCTCATAGTTAAATCTCTTAATATTGTAGCCTATATGCCCGTCAACAGACCCCCAACCTTTCCAGTATTCTCCATTTATAGGTTTTAAAATATTTAAATGTTTATTTGATAAAACAAACACACCAGCATTAGTATAATCAGAGACCCATTTTATATTACCAAACTTTTTCTGAACCGCTTTAATAACTTTTTTTCTATGTATTTCTCTAGAACCTACATCCTCAACAATGGAACCTATATGAGTATGTCTTACATAATCAAATAGATTCGGGCAATCTTTTCTTATTAGAATATCAGCATCTAAGAATAAATAGCGGTCAAAGTGGTTTAATTGTTCATCTAAAACTGCCAAAATTCTATAATGTGGTTTCTTATCATCAGTTAAAAATGGAGGATTATGCGATAACTCACAATATACTGCTTGAATCTTTTCCGCATATTTCTTAATAATAGGAATAGTAATGTTATAATAAGGTAATTTCTTATCTGCTCTTACTATTATTGCTCTTGTTTCTTTCATTTAAAAACTCCTCAAAATCATAAATAAGCTGACAGAAATCATCTTGACGTTCTATACTGTAAGGTTTTATTATTGAAATCATCTCTTCCATAGTGAAAGCAGCAGCCGGAGAGAATGGATAATCAACAGGTATATTAGCTACAGTTATCAAAGCTTTATAAGAAACTATTCTATTCATCTCTTAAACCTTTCACTATTTTTGCTCCATACTTTAGATAAGGAGAGATAGAACAAACCATACCAGCTTGTTCTATCTTACTCCTCATTTGTTCAATCAATCCTGGAGGATCGTCAACATTAATAATAAAACAACTATTCACATTTTTAAGTAAATTCAATACTTTATCTCTAAACTCCATAGGTACTTCAGTCAAACAGAGTGTAGAGATTAAAATATCAAATTTAGTATTATTTAGATACTCAATATCTTCAGGCATTATATGATAAACCTCTTTATCATTATTAAAATACCTAAAAAATTTCATCATTATAGGGTGTTCAACAACAACATAAGTCTCTACTTCTAAAAATGAAAATAGAATCCTGGCTAAGCCGCCAAAACCTGGACCTATCTCTAAAACTTTAGGACTAAAGGTTAAATTCTCAAGTAAGCTAGATATATGATATGAATAATACATATATTTCCACATGGTACCTTCAATATTTTTCCATTCTTTTTCATTAATATAAGGTTCTACCCATTGCTTGAAGTAATTATATCTATCTTTCTTCATCTCTTTAGTGTAAACTTTCCCCATTCCTGTTATTGTATGTTTAATAACATGGTCTTCTTTAAAGTTCTTAGGACTTATATCAGCTAAGTGTTGATAACTTTTTTCCCAGCCATCACTTATAGTCTTCATCTTAATTTATACCTTATTTTTTGTGGATACCATTCGAAACGCTCTCCATTTATGGTCATTTTTTCTATTGAAACCATTCCTTTACCACAAGTAACAACTGGATAACCTTGTTCATTAAATTCAAAGATCTTACCTGGAGTATTGTTTACTATCTTTATTTCTGGATAATAAATCATAGCTTCTTCTATTATTGGATAGTCATCACCTTCATAAGGTATTCCTAGAGAAGTAGCACCCTCATAAGGAAAACCTACGGCATTGATAAATCTTACTATTTTCTCTGCAGACCAATTCCAATCTATTAAATAGTCTTCTTTATCTTTCCATATAGAATAGGTAGCTAATACTTCATTCTGTGGCACAGCTTTAGGAAGTTCATTAGTTTCTTCAAAATGAGATCGTAAATTCATAAACATTAGAACATTACAATGAGTTACTTCTTCATAAGCTTCTCTTATTGTCATATCTTCAACTATCTCATACTCATATTGATCTATTATATGTCCGCAATCAAATTCATAACCAGGAAGTAATGCTGTTGTTCCAGCATACCCATCACCATTTATTAAAGCTGTGACTGTTGGGTTCCAACCTCTATATAAAGGCAGAAGTGAGTCATGGAATATAATCACGTCATCAGTATTACCAGTTATGATATATTGCCAACCTATGGTTAAATTAATTAAATGTTCTTTATATTTAAGAACATCTAATTCACTCCTTAAATATAATGTGATATTTTCCTCATTACATATCTTTTCAATATCACCAAAAAATTTATTCTTCCCTTTATAGCTAACTACACTCTCTATAAAATCAATAGTATAATTATCTTTAACTATCTTTTCTAGGAATTTATATCCTTTATATCCAGCTAATAATAATCTAAATTTCATAATTAAATTTCATAATTAAATTCCTTAACTATATAATCCAGTCTTCTAAAGATTTCTTCCATATCATATTTCTTAAGAAATCCTCCATAATAATCTTGCCAATTTTTCCACATACCTACTTGAGTCTTATCTATACCTTTATATCTTCTTTTCTTTTTATTCTCCCTCATGTATTCATAAAAGCGAGTCATTTCTAAATTATATTCAAACCCTATCCAATCAGCAAGTTCCCTTGATATATCCTCTGTTTTTAATATAATATCCTCCATTTTTACTAACTTGAAACGTGACTTATGATTTGCCTTTAAATGATTATAAAATCTATAAGCAGTTTTTATAGATTCAATACAACCACCTGGTGTACCATCATCAGATACAACAGGACAATCACCTCCTTTACTATATGGCTGACCTCTATAAAGTTTAGACATAGCCATGTCACGAGGGTCTCTTATAGTAAAAACTAATTTTAAATCATCATCAGTATTTAAAGTTGCATTAAATTCTATCATTCTACAGTAAGTTAAATCACATTTAGTTAAATAATTCTTACAATAAAAAACTGTACCCTCTTTAAAAATACGTTTATTTTCAGGAGGTTCACTAGCATTAAAATGTCCGCTAGCTCTCAACATCTCCAAGGCCATATTTGTACCGCTACGACCTACTCCTATTACTACAGTTCTCATATAAATTCATCATTCCTTTCTGGATACTTAATTCTGTGTAGATATCTATTAATTACATCGAACCTACACCTATACTCTCCACACATTTTATGATTAGTTTCAGAGATCTTTTTTATAACTTCTTGTCTATAATCACTATTCCATATCGTTTTAAAAGAAAGATCATATAAATTACCGAAAATATACTCTGGTCTTTTATAAAAAACATTACATGGAACTACATTACCTTTTGCATCTATTAAACTATAAAATTGAAAGCCAAAGCACTCTTTATAATTTCTAGGTTGTTGTAATCTTTCCATGCTTTTAGTTCTAACAATGACTTGAAACTTATTAGTTTCAAGAGACATCAACTTTTTTTCAAGATAATCATGTGAGTATTTGAATATAACAGGTGAATGCGAACTTTCCGGATGATCATGACAAGGTTTTACTTGAAAGTTATCAACTCCAATCTTCTTCATTAGTTTAGCACCATTAATAATCTCATTAATATTTTCAGGCATCAGAATAAATTGAACTCCAATATCTATATCAAGATTTAATTCTTTTTTTAATTCAACAGCATCCTTTATATTTTTTAGAATTCTTTCCAATCTACCACTAATACCATGTAACTGTGTATGAGTATCTTGCTCTACGGCATCAAGACTAAACCTTATCCATGAAAGATATGGCAGTATATTTTTAGATAAATCTTTAGTTAGTTTATCACCATTAGTCGACAGAGAAACCTTTAGTCCTTTTTTTGAGGCTAACTTTATAAAGATAGGAGCATCTTTATGTAATAAAGGTTCTCCTTCACCAGCAAAATAAATAGATTTAACTCCCAAGACGTACATATCATCTATTGCTTCTATCATTATATCTTTATCAATAAAATCTTTACCATGAGTAATCCAATCCAGAGTACAGAACTTACATTTATGATTACAAGCATTAGTGAGACCTATCTCTACATGAAGAGGAGCACACTTACCTTCATTTAGCCATTCAGAAACTCTATTCGGATGATACATTAATTTATGTGAATCAACATCTCTTATACTCATTATACCCTCTCTAACCAATATTCTACTAGATCTTTTAGTGTTTTTTCTATAGGAATGCTAGGCTTCCAATTTAAGAAACTCCTAACTTTAGAGCTATCAGGATTCTGTACAGGAATGTCAATAGGTCTATACAATTTTTCATCTATTTCAAAAGAGACTATATGTTTAATATTATATAAATCCAACATCAGATCTAAGAAATAACCTATCTCATGTAAACCATCTCCACAGATGTTAAAGATCTCACCGTCTTTCATTTCTCCTGATAAATATTTAATCATTAATTGATAATATACATCAGCAACTTCTCTAACATCCATAACTACTCTTTTAGATTTAAGATTTCCAACTTTTATAATAGGATCTTGTTGACCTTTTATAATTTTAGCTATCTGAATTGCATCAGAAGAAATAGAATAATTAGATCCTCTATAGGGACCTGTATGAGAAAAAGCTCTAGTAATGAAACCTTTTAATCTATTATTTCTAGTAGCTTCTTGAACATACATGTCAGCAGCAGCTTTAGAGACAGCATATGGGTTCATAGGTTTTAATGGAGTCTCTTCAGTTATTAGATAATCTTCAGGCCAAACACCATATACCTCTGAAGTACTACAGTACATAAAGACAGCATTATGAATTCTTTGCTCAATCTGCCTACATAATTTTATAGTACCCATACTATTAACTTTAAAGAAATGATAAGGAGCACTAAAAGATGTTGGAGGATGAGTCTCCGCTGCTAAATGGAAAACTCCATCAAATGATCCATTGTCTAACAAATCTTCATAGACATCAAATTTAACAAGATTTAAACCTTCTAGATTATTAAAATCTTTAGGGTATTTATGTCTATATGTAGCAAAAACATCATGTCCTTCTTTTAATAATAAATAGGTTAAATGAACACCTAAAAACCCAGTAGCTCCTGTTACTAAAAAATTCATAATACACCTTCGACAGCTTCTATTACTTTACTATAATCTATATTATCACAACTCTTCTTAGCAAATAAGTTTATACCTTTATCATTTATAGGCGCTAAAGCATTGAAATTAGTATTATGATTCTTATTCCAATTAGTGATTAAATGAATTGAAGGATGATGATAAGCACCAAATACCCACATAGAGCCGCTATCAGTACCAATGATTAACGGAGATGCTAAGCTCATTTTTACTTGCTGCATATAAGATAGATATGTAAAACTTTTATAATTTAAAGAATTACTAAGGATCTCTTTATCTACTCCATAGTGATAGACTTGATATTTTGAAACAAGAGAGTTAATCAAACCTCTCCACCATTTTGGAGAGGGTGACCTTTTAGCACCAAGATTATAATAACCTGCAAAAGGCCAGATAGCTATACTATTTTTAAAGATTTCTTGATCAATGACCTTCTTCTCTCTAAGATAACCAATAGATCTAGTCTCTCTACCAACATCAAACCATTTTACAAGCTTAGGTTTCATTTCTTCTTCATTCAACACTTCAGTTAAATCATTTACACCATATAAGATAGCTTTTTCTTCTACACAACTTCTTTTATTATACCATCTAGAGTCACTACACCAAGACCCATTAAAGGGTGGTTTTCTTATTCCGGTTTTTGTATTATATGCTTGATCAATTATACCACAACTTCTTGCTATCTTTAAATCAGTTTTACCAGGAAAATTCCAATCATCAGTTACTTTTATTCTATCAATTAATGGATGATTTATAAATAACTCTACACAAACTGATATCTTTTTTAATACTACAAGATATTTATAACTACCAGGATACTTCTTCTCAAAATAGGTTAACAGAGGTAATTGCATTATGATATCACCTATTAAACCATATCCTATACCCCAAATCTTCATTTTACTCCCATAATTAAAGGTCGCTTACCATCTTTGGTTCTACCTAAAACTTTTACACTAGCAAATTCACCGATATCTTTTGTAAAGAAAAGCAATTGACTTAAATTCTGTAAACCTAGATTTGGTAAGATATATTCTGGTACCTCAAAAATAAAAACTTTTTTAGTTTTCTCACATAAACCTTTAAATAACCCAATCCAATAATCTCTAGAAACTTTATGTTGTTTAAAATACAAATGTAAAATACTAAGAGCTAATATTACATCATATTGAGGCATCATAGAAACATATTGAATATTTACATAGACATCTTCGAAATATACAGGTCTATTATTCATGTAAGCAAGAAGCTTACTAAATTCGATTTTACCGCCAGTATGTTTAGGCCAACCTTGTGGCCTATCACTACCCCAATGGTTTTTATCATAATCAATTCCAGTGGTTTTAAAACCTAGATCATTCATAAAAAAAGTAAACCATCCAGTATTAGACCCTAAATCTAAACAAGTTAATCTTTTATTCCAATAATTTTTTAATGCATTTTGAATAAAGTCAGCTCTATCAAAACAGATTCTATTTGCTGGTCTTATTTTACCATTATCTTTACCTGGTTCTGTTATTCTTTTCGGTATATTTGCATACTTTTGAAAATAAATAGGATCATGAACATTTGCTAAAGATTGAAACTCTTTTTCTAACATGTACCTAATAGAATTTTCCTTGACTGCTTTACAATCTTTAATCTTATATTTTTTACATAGATCTTCTAAAACTTCAAAGACATTGTGTTGAGGGCTGTCATCGAAGAATGATTTACGTTGATGTTGTAAATCATTAAAATCGATTAATTTTATATCACTATTAGCATCAACCATCAAATGTTTTATATTGGCTGCCCAATGAAATCCATGTAAATATAACTGGCGAGTTGCCAATAAAATAGTATTACAAGCTTTTTGAACATTTAATTTTTTGGGTAGTTTATACAACCTCTCTAATACTATAAATCTTTCTCCATTAAAATCATCACCCCAACCTAAGATATTTACCAAGCCAGGTATACCAAGAGTTAATATTTTTAACTCTTGTAAAAATTTATCATCATTAGAGTCAGTTTTCCTTAAAGAGCCTTCTTTCTGAGCTTTAACTATAACCTCTTTATTTTCATAGTATGCAGAAAATATTTGAGAAAAACTTAAACCTTGATGTTTATATAACTTAATATTCTCTAAGTCTTTTATACTTATTTTTAAATCATACATATTGATTCCAGGGTTTTTCAGAAACATAAGGTTTATAAAACTCATATCCTGATAGATTAGTATAAGCTTCTATTTGATCTGGATTATTTCTCTTAATAAAATTCATCAAAGTTAAACCTCTTGCAGCTTGTTCAGGGGCCATATTCATCTTCCAACCTATCATAGCAAAAGTATCATCATAATAATTTACTTCATGTCTTCCATTAAATCTAGCTAATCTATACCACATGTCTGCTTTTTTATTATCAGTTAATATCATTCCGCCTTCACCGATATTTAATATCTTCCTTCCATGAAAAGATAAACACATATCTCCTCCTGAATACATTCCAGAAGTAAATCTTTTAGCTGCGTCCCAAATATTAAAAGGTTCTAATTCATAAACACCTGTCCAAACTTTATCTAGCCAATGTATTTTACAACCACTTGAAACTATTGCATCAGCTACTGATTTATATGTATATTTAGGGATTGATACAATATAATCTTTTCTAGTTCTATATTTCAAAGATAAGAAAAGAGCACTAGTACAACTGTTTACTGCTACAGCATAAGGAGCTCCTGTATAGTCAGCAACTTCTTTTTCAAAAAGATTAACTATAGTGTAAGGATTCATTTGTTACTATCTCCTTTATTGATTCAGCCCAATTTTTATATGTGTAAGGTTGAACTGCTATATAACCTCTTGCAGCTATTTCTATTCTTTCTTCTGGGTGATCTAGATAATAAGTGATTTTCTCTTTCATTTCAGGAATGGAAGTAAAAGTATCAAAACATTTATCTGGAAACATAGAATGCATATTAGGCCAAGGCTGAGTTAACATAAAACCTTTAGTAGCTAATACTTTATAAGCTCTGTCTGATGTCCCTCCATCAGTAAAATTTAAATTTATTTTACTTGAAGCTACTGCAATATTATGCTGATCACTATAAGCATTATTTAAGACTAAAATTCTTTCATCAGAATTTACGTATTTTTTACGATGACCATACAACGAACCTATAAAAGTAACATCATCAGTTGGTGGTACTTTCTCCTTTAGAGGTTTAAATACTTCTTGATCAAAACCCTCAGGTATAAAGTAAGATCTTAAATTATATTTTGAAGAATTTGACCAAGGTTCATACAAAGCACAACCTACATAATCACTAATATAAATCTTTTGTTTTAACTCATTATCAAAGTTACCCATCGGATCCATATACCAAAGAAAGATTTTACATCTACTATTCCTAAATGGCTCTAACACTGAGACTGGAACTCTATTACATTTACTTAATATTAATAAATCATAATTATTGTTTGCTAAATCTTCGAATTTAAAAAACATTCTCTCATAACCAACAGCACTAGCAAAATTTCTATAATCAAAAGAATCAACATGTTTAAAGACTTTACGCAATTCTCTTAATTGACCTATATTAGTTGAGTTTTCTGTAAATACACCCACAAATAAAACTTTCATTCTAACTCCTTAACATTGAGTAAGCTAAAGCATATACAGTCATTATATCAGGCTGCCATGTAACACCTTCTATTACCCTGACTTCGGTATCATGAGGATTCCAAATTCTCTCATATCTTTCTTTATTTCTAATCAAAGCAACAGTATTTTTAGCAGTCCACACTAAATGAGGGCATCCACATAGGCTAGCAAAATGCATAGGACCGCTAGAAGGTCCAATAGTCAACAAAGCATTCCTCATATATGTAGCTAAAAGATCAAGAGGAATACCTCTTTCATCTATAGTACCATTTATCCAATGAGCTCCCTTAAGTGAACCTATTGAAACTATTCTATAATCATCTTTAAAATATTCTACAAATTGATTCCAGTTACTTATAGGCCAATTTCTATAGCCCGTATTTAAATTATCTGTGGATCTAGCATGGATTAAGATGTCATAAGGTCTTTGCTCTAATACTTTACCATAAGTAATGAAGTCTTGTTCTTTATTAGACATATCAGTAGGTTTTAATATAAAACCTTCTTTATTATTATCTGACCAAAATTTTTGAAAATCTAAATTTAAATTTGTCCTAGTCCACATATTAGGTGAACCTTGCGGAGGATCAAAATAAACTATATCTTTAGCAAAATCTTGATATAAAGATTCATGACCCATTTGACAAGCAACAATAACATCTGAAGTCTTTGACAGGAACCTAAGTCTGGCTTGCCATCCCATTAATTCCCAGCCGAATTCACCAACCCAAGGACCCGCTAGCAATATCTGACCGAATCGCTGCATCTAATACCTCATTTAAATATTCATCTAGTGTAGGATTATAAAAAACTCTCTCACTTGCTATTTTTAATTTAAATATTTCTTGATTATCTCTTATAGCTTTATCTTTTTTTATTCTATTCTCTCCTGCCTCCCCTGATCCTCCTATATGATCACCGTATATATTTATATAAGCCATTTTTATTCCTGCTTTGATTATTCTTCTTGACCATTCTGAATCATTCAAACCATAAAAACCGAAATCTTCATCTAAATAACCAACATAATTTAATACAGTTCTACTAAAAGCAAAGAAACCAGATACTAAAGGATTCTTAATTTTATAGTATATTAACTTTCCATGTTTATATTCAACATCACCTTTCCATCTATCTCTTAAATGACCAGATAAAGCATAAACTTGATAATAAGGGCAATCTTCTATATGTTTATTAAGTTCTTCAAGCCAGTTATCTCTTGTTTTAAAATCAGAATCAAGTACAACAATCCAATCACCAGAAGACATTAGCATACCTCTATTTTTAGTCTTCAAAGTACCCTCATTTTTACTTTTTATAATTGAAATATCAGGTTTTAGATCTCTCATGACATATTCAACTTCTTTATCAGTAGAGCTATCATCAACCCATATTAACTCAATTTTATCTCTAGGAAATCCACATCTTAATATAGCATTAGGTATACATTTACTAATTATATTAGAGCGATTATAAGTAGGAACTATAATACTGAATTTCATCCTTTTCTTTCAATTTCTTTTATTCTATCTTCTCTAATTTTAGACCAATAACTTAAATCATATTTTCTTTTAATAATTTCAAAAAGTTTATTTCCTTGCTCAACTCTGAAATTAGGTTCATCTAATAAATATTTCATTTTTCTATACCAAGACTTACTACCTCTAGCTATGTTTATTGTTCCTGGGTACTCTCTATTAAACTCAAGATAAGTTGCACTAGGTGAACAAACAATGGGTAATTTTTTCATACCACTTTCAATTATTTTAAGCTCACTCTTCGAATCATTAAAAGCATTCATAGCTAGAGGACTAACAGTGAATGTAGCATAATCATAGAAAGAAGGATATTTATCTATTGGTAAAATTGGGCGTAAATAAAGTTTCTTAACAAAATAGAATAATTTCTTCAATACAACTTCGTATTTCTCTTCTTCTTTTAAAGGGGTTATCATAGGTTGACCATTAACAAATAAAAATTTATTTTGTTTTTTTGGCATACCACATAAATGTAATTCAAAATCTTGAGTCTCTTTACATAACATTTTTAAACCTGATAAGAAATCTGAATTCTCCATATCTGGCATATGAGTGACTGAACCAACCCAAGTTAATCTATAAGGTTTAGATAATCTATCAGGACTCTTATGCCATGAAGTTAAATGATCATCTACTGCATTTTTTATGACTAATACGGGTATAGATGTTATATTTTTAATTTGTCTTTGTAAAGAATATGTAGTTACCCAAGCTTCTTCGCAAAGATTTAAGATCTTTGTAGTCAGATCCTTCATAGGTTTGGGTACCATCTGCATATATAGCATATGATTACGAGGCAAACCAAACTCTAAATCATCTGTATCAAATATTAATTTCTTACCTCTCTCTTTTAAAAAATTAGCCATATGATATGTATAAGGATTAGCCCTATGGATTAAGACAACATCTTCGTCTATTTGATAACAATATTCTTTTATTTGGTAGACTTTCATTATCTCTTTAGAAGGTAGATACTTTTTTATAGTTATATCTTTAAATCTAGAAGCAGGCATATCTACTCTAAAATGAGTAGTAGCTCCATCAGTTGGTGCAATGACAGCTAATCTCATATCTTACTTATCATATTTTTAAAATCCCGTCTACTATAAATTCTTCTTCAAGTAAATCTTTTAATTTCATCTTTTTATTATTATAGATAACAGTGGTTTTATCTAGATTCTCATCTGTTACTTTATCATAGATCTCTTTAAAATCATCAAAGAGATTTCCACTATCTAAAAACATTACTTTTAAACAATTCACTACCACTATTGAAAAGCTTATATCTTTATCTTTACACCATCTTCTAATAGCTAATATAAAATCAGTATCTTGTCTTTTAACATTAAATGAAGCTGAGAAACCTAGCATTTTATCACTTAATTTTTTATCATATTTTATTACTTCTTCTTCCATTCTATATCTCCAACTTTTTGAATCTCATTAACTTCATAATTTAATTTTTTATAAGTCTTAATTCTTTCCATAGAATGCTTTCTTAACACTCCATTTAAAGATCTAATACCTGCTCCTCTCTTTCCCTCCTGTACTTTATCGAACTTAAAATCTATTAATGTAAGATGAGTTTTACCTTCTTTTGATCTCAATCCTCTACCTATTTTTTGGATAAGACCATCTGCATCTTTACCACCACTAGCAAGAATCAAACACTCTATATTCTTTATTGATATACCCTCTTTTATAATAGTTGAAATCAAAACAGGAATCTCACCTTTTTCAAATCTGTGCTTTATATCTTCACGGTCTTCAGTTGAAGTTTTACCATATAACACTTCAGCATCAGGAAATAAGACTTCAAAACTCTTAAGATGTTTTTCAACTCTGTCACATATAATTAAAGTTGAGATATTTCTTTTTTTAGTTTCTTGAACTACTTCATTTATAATACTATAAAGATGTTGATTTTTTAATTGATTCAAATCATAAGCCACAGACCATTCGTAGTTTTCATATTCAACTAAAGGTACAGGTAATACAAAGATTTGCATAGGTACAATTATGCCTTCTTCTTCAGCTCTCTGTTTATCAATCTCATATATTACACCACCTGTAACACCTACAAGTAGATTTCTTTTTAAGGTACCTCTATCACCTGGAGTTGCAGTCAATGCTATTTTCATATTAGCATTTACATTCAAGGCTATATCAAAATACTCATTCTTTAAATCTTTTTGACCTTCTCTTATATGGTGACCTTCATCAATTAATAAGAATTGAAGAGGACCTTTATAAAAATCTTTTAATTTATCTTTATAAAGATGTAAACTATTTATAACACCTATAGTGACATCACCTATCTCACAACTACCATCCCCTATAAGACCTATATTTGCTTGTGGTAAGACTTCACTTATAATATCTCTAAACTGGTACATCAGCATCTTATTAGAGGGAACCATAATCAAACCAGGAAAGCCTACTTGAGAGATTATCCATGCACCTATTAAACTTTTCCCCGATCCCGTTGGTAACTTCAATATCCCATATCTATAAGATAATGCAGCTTCAACTGCTTCTGACTGATAGGAATAAGGTTTGTATTTCTCTGAGGTCCCCAATACCACTGGGTGATAAGGCGGTCTCTTGTCCACAATTTCGACTGAGAGTCCATATAGCTCAAGGTCTTCATAGATATCCCACAACCATCCACGTGGAAATTTAATTGATCCATCTTTATTCAACTCCATAAAAGTTAATTCTCTTGACTTTCTTTGTGGTTTATTACCCATGTGACGGAGTCTAACATAATAATATTGAGTGAAAGAACAGTTTTTATGACATACACCTATAAATTTATTTTTAATATTGTCATTTAAAGTACGAGCTATACAGTATGAATTATTCAACTCTATACTAATATCATAGATCATTTATTACCTCTCTTACAGTCTCTTCTATTTGTTTTAAATATTTTCGATAAGAGGTGCTTGAAATATCTAAATTATTAAACATAAAAGAGTGATCATGACCAGGGTTTTCTAGAATAAAATTAAACACAATGTAAACCATTCTATTAGAACATTTATAAAGTCTATTAGCAACCTCAGTCTTTGCTTTGAAATAAAACTCGTCAGAGATATACTGAGGTTCATAATCAGGTACTTCAGTAAATTTAAGCATCAACATATCAGTTATATCTTGTGTAGACATAGGTTCCGATGAGATTGCAATGTTAGAAAGGTTTACGGTATTAGGAGTGTTATAAGAATTAAGTTCTCTGACAATTCTTTGGTTACATATCTGTATTAACCAAGTCCTAAGTTTCATGCCTTTTTCAGGATTAAACTTTTTTAGACCATGAAATGTACCTAACAAGCCGACTTGTTCTAAGTCTTGCAAGGTTAAACAAGGGGTGCGATATGAATGGTATAGTTTAGTAGCTCCTTTAATTCCATCCCAGATATTCTTGATGACATTTTCATCACCATTTCTAAACTTACCATAGTAAACATCAAGTGCTGACTCGTTCATTTTATTGACGTCCTATGATTTAATTTGACAATATAATATAATAAATTTTTTAACTTTTTTCAAATAAGTTTGGCTTTACATTTTGACCCCAAGTTAATAATAAATCATTTGGATCCATATCAAGTTTTGCTATAACGCCTTCACCTGCAGGACCATTACTTTGTTTTGCTATATTAAACTCTAATATATGCTCCCTTATTTGTTTATTATAATAACTTTCTCTATGTAATAAAATTATTAAACGAGCTACCTCTTCATAAGCACCAGAATCCTTTATATGCCAAACTCTAGGTCTATGACCTTTTATATGTCTCAATTCTCT
>Ga0180430_10002937_pt1 | contig 14987 bp, 10 predicted proteins | sample SS_ome_9_FD_132999 | JGI IMG/M metagenome (GOLD analysis project Ga0180430, IMG submission 132999) | Hypersaline lake sediment archaeal communities from the Salton Sea, California, USA - SS_1_S_2 metaG | ecosystem: Environmental > Aquatic > Non-marine Saline and Alkaline > Hypersaline >... | reverse complement strand
GACTTTTTTCTTCTTTTTCGCCATATCCATACAGACCCGCCGCGAGGGCATTAATCAAGGTGAAATCGAGGAGGCGGGGAGAAACACTTAATTCATTAGTTATAGGCCTGGAGGGACTCGAACCCCCGACAAAGGGATTATGAGTCCCCTGCTCTAACCAACTGAGCTACAGGCCCGCGGTGGCACCGAAAAGTCGGCGTAAGCCAAGAATTCTACCCCTGCGTGCGATCTTTTTCAAGAGGAGAATAGAAGATCCCAGAGTCAATCGGGAGCAGCGGGGTGCGACATTATCGTCTTGTTGCTGTATTTTTCGGGCGGTTAGTCGTGCCAAACAGTAACTTTTACGGGAAACGAGGTTCCGGTTAACCGCCAACCGCTGATTCTTCAAGATGTCGGTCAATTCCCTTTTCGCATCGAATGGTTTGGCGACAGATAGCTTCTTGTAGCATTTCGGCGTTTCGGCAGCCCGGTGGGGTGCTGCGGATCGGATGATCGAGATGGCACGCCAGTGCTAGGTGTTTGCTGTAACGACACGTAATGCCGGCGTGGAATAGCCGAACCGCGATGTCGTGGTCTTCGCCGCCGAAACCGACGTAGCGTTCGTCGTATCCGTTCACCTGCAGGATGTCGTCCCGCCAAAACGCCATGTTGCAGCCAAGGATCTTTTTATTGACCCGAAGCGTGCGCGAGAATATATGCGAAAGCAGCGGTGACCGAATCAGATTGCCTCGCTTCTTCATGCCTACAAAACGAAGCCAACGGTCGCATCGGCCGGTCTCCAGGATTCGGCGAGTCGGCCGAGCCAGCAGTTTTGCCCTTACACCTTGGACAAAGAAATCCGGTCGGGCGATGGAAAGATGATCCTCGCAGAAACGGGGGTGAACGACGATGTCGCCGTCGATCGTAACGATGTAGTCGGCATCGGTGGCGGCGATTGCCCGGTTACGGATCTCGGCCAGCCGAAAGCCATCGTCTGTTTGCCACACATGGCGAATCGGTACGGGCGATTCCGCGCGAAGTTGCTCGATGCACTCGCGTGTGTCATCGCGCGAACCGTCGTCGGCCACCAGTATTTCGTCCGGTGGTCGTGATTGCGCAAAAAGACCGCGCAGGGACACGGTCAGTGCCTCTTTCCAATTGTATGTGCTAACGATAATGGCAAGTTTCACGGACATCGTTTGCGTCCCATAAAAGTCGATGTCAGTGGCTGGGCAATCCCCTTAACAACGAATCCTTACTACGAATCTTCCTTACTTTCGGCCGATTCGCGACCGAGTTCTTCCCTTTTCTTATCCGGCGGAACCGAATAAAAGATGCCGATGAAAACCAGGAACATCGTTCCTTCCGAAGTCACCGATACGTAGGAATTGGGCAAGCAAGCAATGGCGACGATCGCTGCAAGCGTCATCGCGAGCGGACCCCATGGCGGTTTCATTCGCCGGGCGTCGCGGTAAAGTGCGACCAGCCACGCGATGAAAACGCCGAGGCCGAGAACGCCCAACTGCATGTACATGTTGATATACTCGTTATGCGGATCGTCGGTCGGTTTCCCGTGTGCCGTTTCGAGTCTCGCAACGGTTCCGCCCGTCCCGAAACCGAAAATCGGTCGTTCCGTCGCGGAGTTCATCGCCGCTCGATAAAGGTTCATTCGCGCGCCGATACTCGAGTGCTTTCGGCCTCGATCCAAGAAATCGCGAGCTTCCGAGAAGACTTCGTCGACACGTAATTTGAATCGCGGAAGCACGAAATAGGCGGTCACCGGTAAAAGGATCGCGGCGGCCAGGCCGATGATGATTCCTCGCTTGCGGAAACGGTAGATGAAGCCCACAAGGATTGCGATCAGCAGCACGGCGTGAATCGTCCGTGCCGTATTGAGCGTAAACAAACCGAACGCCAGCGTGCCAGCCACGGCGGCTCCCCACCAGCGATATCGCGTTTCTCTGGTGAAATAATAGATCTGTGTGATCCATAAGATGATCAGCAAGCCGGTTGTCATGTAATTTCGAAAGCCGCTGCCGAGCCGTGTCGCTTTGCCATCGAGCAGCAGCGAGACGTTTTGCCAAACCATGAAAGAGAACGCAACGATCATCGTGATTTGGAAGACGGTCAGGACCAGCCTCCGTCGCCACGCGACGGTAAGCGTCGTTGCGATGATCGCCGGATAAAGTAGCTTCCGGTAGCTGACGAGTCGTTCAAGTGCTTTGTTCCAGTCGGCCGCGCTGTATAAAGTGCCGATCGCGAACATCGCAAAAAGCAGGATGGGCAACCACAGGACGGGACGACTTTTGATCGTTTCGAAGCGTTCGGACCAACGACCGGCGAACGGCCAGCAGGCGAGCATGACGGCCGTTGCAATGGTAACAGGCGAGGTATCAATCGGTAATACGGCGACCGTCACCGCGATCGCGATCGTAACGGCCACGTCGAATCGCCGCATCGATTTCTGAATAAAGGTAAGCGGCTGCTGTGGTGGCGCACTTTCACCGGGGTCGCCGGATGGATGATCCATCACCGTATTTTTATCAATTTCCGCAGCCCGATCCATGTTGCGCTCACAATTGGAGATTTCACCGACAAGTCTTGTGCATGAAAGGGAACTCAAATCAGAGTCCCCTCATGGAGTTTATCCCCTAAACGTGCTCCATGGCAAGCCCAGTTCGGGTGTCGCACAAGGATTTCCGCGGATATCGGCCGGTCGGATCCGAAGCGCTGCAGATTTGGCGTCTTCGATGAAATGCTATTGAGAATTATTACAAACGAAAAGGATCACCAATAATAAGGACTAGAATATTTCGAAGTTTCCGTTCGAATGATGTTCAGGTCGGGCAAGATATTCTCGATGATTTGTTTCTCTTTGTGTTCGATGGGATCTTCGGGACGTTCGAGACACAGGATTCGCAATTCGTTAAGGTTCCGCAACGCTGTGTAATCGTTGGCCGAACTGCCGACACAAAGTTCGAGCCGCTCGAGGTTCCGAAGATTGGCAACTGGTGCGAGCGTTTCGATCTTACTGCCGCAGATTCGCAATCGCTCCAATCCGATGCAATCGGCTAGCGGCGAGACGTCTCGAACGTTCTCGGCATTGCGAATGAGTAAGCATCGGAGATCGCTCATGTCCGCGGGCAGAGATAGATCGTCGCCCGTGAAGTTTCCTACAGACAAAGTCTCCAATGCGGGTAACTTCTCCATTGATGAAAGCGAAGCTGATATAGTGCTATCAAGTCGCAGAATTCGAAGCGAATCCATATCGTGCAGGCCTGAAAGGTCGGCGATCTCCGTTGCCTCGATCCGTAGTTCTTCTAAGTTGTCCAGACGCGAAAGGTCGTTGATCTTTACCGAACCATCGAAGCTTATATAAAGCGTTTGGAGCTTGGTCAGTTTCTTCAGTGGCGAAAGATCGGCGCCATAACCGATCTCATCGATTTCAAGATATTCGAGATGGGGCATCGTCTCGAGAAACGAAAGATCGTCGATCGTTTCGTAATCTGCGCCTAATCGAAGTTTTCGCAGGTTTTTCAAATTGCGAAGCTTTCGGAGATCGTTCATCTCGCGATTGACTGACAGGTCGAGTTCTTCGAGCGTGGGTCCTAATTTACTAAGCGTGGGCATGATATCTGTATCCGCACCCCAGATCGATAGCGCCCTTAGTTTCTTTAATTCACCGATCGATTCATAGCCGGCGGTAATTTCATCGATCCAAAAGATTCGTAGCATTTCCAAGTTCTCAAACGAGCCGACGAATCCGAGGTAGTCGCCCGAGTAGACCAAAAAACGCCTGATACTCGGACATTGTGCGGCAAGCTGGTCGAGTAATTTGGACTCGCAACCTGAAATTCGCACGTTTTCGATTTGCAAGGAATTGATCCAGTCGACCGTCTCGTTAAGATCTTCCTCGGTTTCTGGGTTGCGTATTTCTTTGGAAGTAAAAAACCAAGTTCTGCAACTGATCGGCCAGGAGTAGACTTTCGGTGCGCTGTCGTGCAAGGAAACTCGCCTTCGGTTATATCGATAGGACATCCGACTCTGTTTCGGATGGCGTGCCGGTTTCCAAAAATTAAGAAATGTGTGTCTTGCCTCCAACGAGATCTTATCGCATCCGTTGATGCGAACCGTATGAAGCGACGAGATGTCCGTCAGCGACTGCATGAAACGATTGCCCACGGCCGTATTTCGCACGTCGATTTCTTCGAGTTCCTCGAGATTCGCAAGCGGCAGCCGCTCGATCGCTCCGATTGCCGTGCCCGGCAGCTTCACCAGCCGCAGCGACGGATGTTCCGCATCGACTGCCGCGACTTCGGGGAACTGCAACCTTGGTGCCCTGCCGCTCTGGGGTGCCGCCAAATATTTCAGCGCGGGCGTGTCGATCAGCTCGACCGACTCGAGTTCGGGAAAGTCGCCAATCAAATGAAACGTCGTCAGCGCGGGCCACACGCGAATTTCCACATGCTCGAGCGTCTCACTCCCCTGCACCGTAATCGTTTGCACCGAGTCTCCGTCTTCGAAATCGGCCGCCATGATGACAAGTTCTTTCGTTCCATCTTCGATTGTGCAAACCATTCGGCCCTGTTCGATCGTGCAAGTCGGCCGATCCGCCGCCACTGTTCCATCCGTTTCGGACTCAGAATTCCAGACAATGTAGGCGACAATCCCGATGGTAATCAACATCGCGATGACTTTCGATTTCGAGTCGTTCATCGTTTCACCTTTAGAGAGGGAAGGAAGGATTCGAGCGGCATGGCGGGAGGATGCGATTCGCGCGGCATCGGCTGCAACGGTCATCCTATCTCGCATTATCGCCCCTACATCCGGTGAAGTCAACACTCGCCCTTTTGCCCGGTCGGGCGGGTTGCAACCGTGAGGCAAGAACTTTATATTATGGTCCAGCAGAAATTTTCATCCTTCCTACTTCAACCTTTACCCAAAGATCTCTCATGCAAAGCGAACGATTGACGACCGGCGACGGCGACGTACAGATGACCGAGGTACACACGTTGATTATCGGCAGCGGGGCGGCAGGGCTCGCCACGGCCGTGCGGCTGCGCGATGCGGGGGTGGACGATATTATGATCGTTACCGAGGGGCTGCAGTGCGGTACGTCGATCAACACGGGTAGCGACAAGCAGACGTACTATAAGCTGTCGATGTGCGGCGATCAGGCCGACTCGCCGGCGGCGATGGCTCAGACGTATTTCGCGGGCGGCGCGATGCATGGTGACGTCGCACTGGTCGAGGCCGCGCAGTCCGCTCGCGCGTTTCTGCATCTGGTCGATCTGGGTGTTCCCTTCCCGCGCGACCGGTTCGGGCAATTCATCGGTTACAAGACCGATCACGACCCGCGGCGTCGGGCCACCTCGATCGGTCCGTACACGTCGCGCGAGATGTGTCGTGCGCTGATCCGTCGCGCCCAGCAGCTAGAAATTCCCGTTTGCGAAAACCGACTCGCCGTCGAGCTCATTACGATCGGCTCGGACGACGATGCGTACGACCGTCGCGCTGTCGGTGCGATCCTGGTCGATCTTCAAACCGGTGCGCAGGAAGTTGTCTTAGCCGAGAACGTCGTCTTGGCGGTCGGCGGGCCGGGCGGGATCTACCGGACGAGCGTTTACCCGACCGTGCATACCGGTGCGATCGGCTTGGGACTGATGGCCGGCGCGAAGGCGCAGAACTTGACCGAGTCGCAATTCGGGCTCGCCTCGATAGGTTTCCGCTGGAACGTCTCGGGCACCTTCATGCAGGTTGTCCCGCGTATCGTCAGCACCGACGCCGACGGCGGCGAGCCGCGCGAGTTTCTGCGAGAGTATTTCGACGATATAGGGCAGATGTGTTCGCTGACGTTCCTGAAGGGATATCAGTGGCCGTTCGATTGTGCGAAGGCGATCGGCGGCAGCTCGATCATCGACATCCTTGTCTACATCGAAACGGTCGAGCGCGGCCGACGGGTGTGGCTCGATTTCCGCGAAGATCCCGACGGGTATTCGCTCGACGGTTTAGATGACGAGGCGCGCGAGTATCTCGAAAAGTCGGGCGCAACCCAGCCGACACCGATTGAGCGGCTCGCGCACATGAACCCCGGCGCGATCGAGCTTTACGCGGACAATGGGATCGACATCACGACCGAGCCGCTCGAGATCGCTCTGTGTGCGCAGCATAACAACGGCGGTCTGGCGGCCGATCACTGGTGGGAGTCGGCCAACGTCGCACGGCTCTACCCGGTCGGCGAGGTGAACGGTTCGCATGGTGTTTGTCGGCCCGGCGGATCGGCGCTCAACTCGGGTCAGGTCGGTGCGATTCGTGCGGCCGAGCGTATCGCCAATCGCCCGGCGGACGAGGCTGGGTGGAACCGGCAGTCGGCGGTCGACGCGGCGACGGCGGCGCTGTTGCGACTGGGTGATTACCTCGACCGATGCGAGGGCGCGACGACCGAGTGGCGAGCGGCGCTCGATGAGCTGCAGACGCGGATGTCCCGTGCCGGTGCGGCGATTCGCAGTGCGGCCGACATCGATATCGCGCGGGAAGAGGCACGCGAAATGTGGCGACGCGTCGCGACCGAGGGTTTGGCCGCTGGCAGCGATTTGCCTTCGGCGACGGCCGAGATCTTACGCACGCGGTACCTCTGTCTCGCGCATCTGGCGTATCTGACGGCGATCGACTCGGCGATTGAGGTCGGCGTTGGCAGTCGCGGATCGGGCATGGTCCTATCACCCGACGGTGAGCTAATTCACGAGCGTTTGAATGACCGTTGGCGGCTGCTAGCGGAAAATACCTCTTACCGCGAGGAGATCCTCGAAACCACCTTCGACCCTGACGGAGCGATTATCTGCAGCTTGGTTCCCCGCCGCGAGATTCCCGACGTCGACCCCTGGTTCGAAACCGCCTGGGCCGAGTTCCGCGAAGGCGCGATTTATCGACGGGAAAGTTAATCGCAAAATGTTCGCCGCGCTCGCTTGCGACGCTCGCTTACTATCGCAAAACGTTTGACGAAGTTGAAGTGTTAGCGGCGGGATTTATCCCTTTAGCGTCTCGTGATAAACGTCGAGCGCCGATGGGAAAGGTTGTAGTGCCCGTTCGAAGATGCCTAGCGTGTACGCGATCGACAGGCCGTAGTTGGTGATCGGGACGCCGGCCCGTCGGGCGAGCAAGATGCGGGTTAACATTTCGCGGCGGTTCCACATGCAGCCGCCGCAGTGGATCGCCAGTTTGTAATCGCTCAGGTTCTCGGGGAAATCGTGGCCGCGGCAGAAGTCGATCTGCAGTTTGCCACCCACGTATTGCGTCAGCCACCTGGGGATCTTCACCGTGCCGATATCGTCCGTGATCGGATGATGCGAGCAGCTTTCGGCGATCAGGATTCGGTCGCCCGGGCGCAGCGTTTCGATCGTCGTCGCACCGCGCACCATCTCGTCCAGGTCGCCCTTGAACCGCGCGAAGAGGATCGAGAACCCGGTCATCGGGATTTCGTCGGGCGTGTCCGCCGCCACTTTCAGAAACGCCTGACTGTCGGTCACCACCAGCGCCGGCGGCTCGCGGAGCGTACGGAGCGTGTTCGCCAGCTCTCGTTCCTTGCAGCCGATCGCAACCGCGTCGCCGTCGAGCAGATCGCGGATCGCTTGCACTTGCGGCAAGATGAGCCGACCACGCGGTGCCTCTTTGTCGATCGGCACGACCAGCACGGCTGCGCGCGAGGGCGGCACGAGATCGGCAACGATGGCCGGGTTCGAGATAAACTCCTCGGGCGCGGTCTTGATCAACAGCCGACGAAGCTCGTCGACGCCGTCGCCGGTCGACGCACTCGTTCGGACGGTCGGATATTCTTCGTCCAGATCGGGGATAGCCGTCGCGTCGCCCGCCTCGTCGATTTTGTTCTGCACAATGATCGTGGGCGTCTTTAGCTCGGCGAGCTGCTGGAGGATTTCGTTTTCGAAGTCGCCCCACTGGCCGGCGATCGTTACGAGAACCGCCAAGTCGGTCCGCTGAAAGACCTGCCTTGTCTTGTCGATTCGCATTTGCCCCAGCGCGCCGACGTCGTCGATCCCGGCCGTGTCGACAAAGAGCACGGGTCCGAGCGGCAGCAGTTCCATCGGTTTCTCGACCGGATCGGTCGTCGTCCCTGCCACCGAAGAAACGATCGCCACATCTTGCCCGGTCAGCCGGTTCAGCAGCGACGACTTGCCGACATTCCGCCGACCGAAAATACCGATATGTAAACGAAGACCTTTAGGTGTTTTTTGCATCGGGAGTGGGTAGTAGCTAGTGGGTGTTGGGTAGTGGGAAAATGCGACGTTTTTTAATTATACCACCCGAGTCAAGGGGTAGGGGGAAAGCAGCTTCCCGCCACCACGGGGCTCGTTCCCGTGGAGCGCTGACTGATAACTAAGCGATATTCCAACTCGCGGGTTCGCCACCGGGATGAACCCGGTGGTCGCGGGAGGCAAGCACTTCATCCGTCCGCATTCTACCGAAAACCCAGCGCCATGACCGCTTCGGGGCTGACTAACTCTTCGAATTCTTCTTCGGTGCAGATCTTTAGCTCGATGAGCGTCTCTTTGATCGTTTGGCCGGAGGCTTCGGCGGCGCGGGCGACTTCGGAGGCTCGGTCGTAGCCGATTTTTGGGAGCATGGCCGTCAGGATCGCGGTCGAGCTGTCGACGTGGGCGCGGCATTGGCGGCGGTTGACGTCCAGGTCCTCGATCAGGTAGACGCGAAGTTTTTCGCATGCGAGCAGCAGCTCGTCGAGCATCGATAGCAGGTTGTGGGCGATCAAGGGCGTGAAGGCGTTGAGCTCGAGTTGACCGTTCATCGCCGCCATCGAGATCGCCGCGTCGCGCGAGACGGCCTGCATCGCGACCATGCCTGCGAGCTCGGCGATCACCGGATTCACCTTGCCGGGCATCACCGAAGAACCAGCCTGCCGGGGCGGGAGTTTCAGCTCGCCAATGCCGCCGATCGGTCCGCAACCGAGCAGCCGCAGGTCGGACGAAATCTTGAACAGGTTCGTCGCCAACGCCTTCAGGATGCCGCTCACCTCGACCAGCTCGTCGACGTTCTGCGTCGCTTGGACCAGGTTCTCTGCCCGCGCGAGTCCCATGCCCGTCAGCTTGCGCAGCGTCTCGGCGACGGTGAAGATGTAACGCCTGGGCGCGCCAAGCCCCGTGCCAATTGCTGTGCCGCCCAGGTTGATCGTCCGCAGCCGTTCTTCGCACTTGTAGATCCGCCATCGGTCGCGGCTGAGCGCTTCGGCGAATGCGCCCATCTGGCGACCCATCGTCGTTAGCACGGCGTCTTGAAGCTGCGTTCGGCCGAGTTTGACGACGTCGCCAAACGCTTGTTCCTTGTGCTGCAGCGCGTCGACCAGTTCGCTGACGGTCTGCTCGAGCTCGCGACACGCACTGATCGCGGCCACGCGCAACGCCGTCGGGTACGTGTCGTTTGTCGACTGATGCAGGTTGACGTGATCGAGCGGCGAGATGAACGTGCTGTCGCCCGGTTTCTTACCGGCGATGACCAGTGCGCGGTTGGCGATCAGCTCGTTGACCGTCATGTTCGTGCTCGTACCGGCCCCGCCCTGCAGTGCGGCGAGGTTCCGCGGATAGTCGAGTCGCCCGTCGGCCAGCTCCTCGGCTGCGCGACAAATTGGTCCGGCTTTCTCCTCGGGCAGAAACCCGAGCTGCTCGTTCGTCTGTGCGCAGGCGAGCTTCACGGTCCCGTATGCCCGGATCAGTCGCGGATGGACGGGCCCGCCCGCGTCGCCGAAATTCTCGACCGCCCGCGCGGTATGAATGCCCGTTAGTTCGCCCGCGGGCAGCGTCTTTTCCCCAAGCAGATCGTGTTCCGTGCGTGTCGTGTCGTTCTCGCTCATGATCGTCCTCGCCTATATGAGAAGGGTAAATCGACCTTCATCGTAACACAATCGAGCGGTTCTAAACAGGGGGATGATGTGGAAGTTACGGTGGATCGCCCACGAGAACCGGCCCCCTGGCCCGGCCGTCCCTAGGAATCCGCCGCCCACTTAAGTATAATGAATCTACTTGGCCCTTTCGAATTCCCCCTCTGTGGAAGTTAAAGCCGCACCCCGTGCAGGAAACCATCGAATGAGTTCACCTCCAAGCGATCCGCAGTCCCCTTACGATCCTCCGCAAACGAAACCGACTTCGCAGAAACCCTATCTCGAAGCGCCCGTCCCGACGACGAAGATGCCCGGCGGGATTCCCTTCATCGTTGCGAACGAAGCGGCCGAGCGGTTTAGCTTCTACGGCATGAAGGCGATCCTGATGATCTTCATGACCGAGCATCTGATGTCCGCCGCCGGGATGCCGGACAACATGACCGAAGAACGGGCGAGCATGTGGATTCACTTGTTCACCGCGTCGGCCTATTTCTTCCCGTTTCTCGGCGCGCTTTTGGCAGATATCTTTTGGGGCAAGTATAGAACGATTTTGACCCTTTCGCTCTTTTACTGCGTGGGACACGCCGTGCTTGCAATCGACGGGCCGTCGTTCGGATTATCGACACGGACGGTGCTTGGGATCGGACTGGCGCTGATTGCGATCGGCTCGGGCGGGATCAAGTCGTGCGTTTCGGCGCACGTGGGCGATCAGTTCGGAAAGACGAACTCGCACCTGATCGAAAAGGTCTTCGGCTGGTTCTATCTGTCGATCAATCTGGGCGCGTTCACGTCGATGATGCTCACGCCTTGGCTGATGGCAGAGCACGGTCCGCACTGGGCCTTCGGCGTGCCGGGCATCCTAATGGGGATCGCGACCTTCCTCTTTTGGCTCGGCCGGAACCGCTTCATCCACGTTCCGCCGGGTGGCAAAAAGTTTTTCAAAGAAACGTTCTCGAAGGAAGGATTGCAGGCGGTCGCGAAGCTGTCGCTCATCTATCTGTTCGTCATTATCTTCTGGTCCGTTTTCGATCAAAGTGGTTCCCGTTGGGTCGGGCAAGCGAAGCGAATGGATCTCTTCTTCTTGGGCAAAGAGTGGCTCCCGTCGCAGATTCAGGCGCTCAATCCGATTCTGATTTTGACGCTCATCCCGCTTTACAATTACCTGCTCTTCCCGCTGGTCGACCGTTATCTTTTCAAGCTCACACCGCTACGGAAAATCTCGATTGGTCTTATCATAACAATTCTCGCGGCCGCGTTTCCTTGGTGGATCGAGATGCAAATCTTAGGCGACAAGCAACCGTCGATCGGTTGGCAAGCCCTTGCCTATTTCATCTTGACGTCGGCCGAGGTTCTCGTTTCGGTCACCGTCCTGGAGTTTTCCTACACGCAGGCACCGCGAAATATGAAGTCGCTCTTGATGGGCGTCATGCTACTCTCGATCTCGCTCGGAAACATCTTGGCCGCACAGATCAATTATCTCTGCGACACGAACAAGAACTTCCTGCCAGGCGAGCAGTACTACGGTTTCTTCGTCATCATTGCGGCCGTCAACGCGGTGATCTTTATGCTCGTCGCCCGGTTCTATAAACCGAAGACGTATCTGCAAGAGGAATTACCCGAGGTGCCCAAAGAAGTGTAGCGTGCCGAGATGATATCCTAATTCATCGTTAGCCGCGGGGCCTACCCCGCCCTCGTACGACGGGACCCCGATCCCGTCGACGTTTGACGTTGTTCTATGATCAACGAAAAAAACGATTCCACTTCCTCAAACCAATATATTATTAACAACTACCACAAACCTTTCGAACTTATTTCAGCGATATGACAATGCGGCTTTATTGTATTAGACACGGACAGAGTATTTACAACGCGGAAGGACGAATTCAGGGACAGGTCGACATCCCGCTTTCAGAGCTTGGTATCGCACAGGGAGACGCGGCCGGCAGCGCACTTACCGATCTGCCGATCGACGTCGTCTTTTCGTCTCCGCTTAAGCGGGCACTAACGACGGCCGAGCGAATCGCGCAATCGCGAGATCTGCCGCTGCGGACCGATCCGCGGCTGATGGAGATCAACGTGGGCGTCTTCCAAGAGCGGACCTCCGACGAGGTCGCAAAGCTCTATCCCGAAGAGCTCGCGCGATGGAAGAGCGAGGATCTCGATTTCGTCGTCCCCGGCGGCGAATCGCGACGAATGATGGTCGACCGCGGCCGAGCGGCGATCATCGATATGGCACGCGAAGGGTTCGAGCAGGTCGCGATGGTCTCGCACGGACGATTCCTGATCGGCACGCTCAAGGAGATGCTCGGAATGGCACCGACGGACTCGCCCAACTCGCTGCAAAACGGGTCGATCTCGGTCATCGACGTCGAGCCGTGCGGCAAGACCACGCTCGTCGAGTTGAACCGCACCGAGCACTTAGCAGACATCGGACTAAGCGGCTCGGGCGATATGTAGGAAAGGATGAAGTAAAAATGAAAAAGTAAAAAAAGGGGCAGGAATTACCCTGTTCGGTAATTGCCTGTCCCTCCCCTTTTTTTAATTTATACTTTTTACTTTCTACTTTTCTTCCTTTACTCGAACTTCTTCCCCGTGATCTGCTCGAATGCTTCGATGTACTTCGCGCGCGTTTGCATGATCGTTTCTTCGGGAAGTTCCGGCGGGGCGCTTTCGCGGTCCCAGTCGCTGTTCAGGAGCCAGTCGCGGACGAACTGCTTGTCGAACGACGGTTGGCCGTGACCCGGCTCGTAGAGGTCGGCCGGCCAGAAGCGGCTGCTGTCGGGCGTCAAGACTTCGTCGATCAAAATAAGATCGTCGCCCAGTCGGCCGAACTCGAACTTCGTGTCCGCAATGATAATCCCGCGCTCGAGTGCGTACGCCGCACCGCGGGTGAAGATATCGATCGATCGCTGTCGCAGCTCTTCGGAAACTTCGATCCCGACGATGTCGACCATTCGCTCGAACGAGATGTTCTCGTCGTGATCGCCCTGCTCGGCCTTGGTCGAGGGCGTGAAGATCGGCTCGGGCAGTTTGTCGCTTTCCTTCAAGCCGGCCGGAAGCTTAATGCCGCAGACCGTGCCGTCCGCCTGATATTCCTTCCAACCGCTGCCCGACAGGTATCCGCGGACGACGCATTCGATCGGCACGACGGCGGTCTTCTTGCAGAGCGTCGATCGGCCACGGAAGGTTTCCAGATCGGTACCTTCGGGAAGCGGCATTGCGTCGACGTCGGTCGTCAGCAGATGGTGCGGTTCGTTGAGCAGCTCGAACCAGAACTCGGCGATCTGTGTGAGCACGCAGCCCTTGTCCGGAATCCCGGAGGGCAGGATGAAGTCGAACGCGCTAATGCGGTCGGTACTTACGAGCAGAAGTTGCTCGCCCAGGTCGTAGATGTCTCGGACTTTTCCATGGCGGACGGGCAGTGACGGGATCGACGTTTCGGTAATAGCTGCTCGGGTCATGATCGATGCTTCCTGTGCGACGGCGTTAAGCGATACGATACAAGTCGGTCCACCCCGACGGCGGCCGCGTATCCAGTTGGCGGATAATATACCAAAAGACCCGATCAGCGCGAAGGGGCACGGCTATATCGAGTGGATCGAACCGATCGGTCCAGCAAGAAGCCGGCCGAGAAGAATTGACGGAAGTCCTTGAAATCAAAGCACTCCGAGCAAATCCCCCCGCTCGCCAAGTCCATCCCTAACCCTTGTATCTTGATATATGTGTTGATTTCTCGGATATTGTTCAATTAGTAGAGAGAGCCCCGCGGGGCTCTCTCTACGGCGGCGACGAGATCGGAGTAACCCCGGTCATGAAGACCGTAACCGAGCGGGATCCGTTGTCGCATCTTTGGTAATAGTCCGAACAGTCGCCTGGGACGCCAACGCGATCCCGTATTTACAAGGAGGGACAAAACCATGGAAACCTATGTTGGAATCGATGTCTCAAAACGAAAGTTCGACATGGCCATTCTCGAAGATTCAAGTTGCCACTCCTTTGAGATGACCACACAAGACATCAGGAATTGTATTCAACTGCTTAGAAAATACAATGTAGTCCTCGTTGCCATGGAGGCAACCGGCGGCTACGAACACCAATTGTTCATCGCCTTAGCCAATGCCGGCTTTGACGTGGCAATAGCCAATCCACGCCAAGTCCGGGATTTTGCACGAGCTGTTGGAAAACTGGCAAAGACCGACAAAATCGATGCCAGTGTAATAGCACTCATGGCTGCCGCTCTTCGGCCTAAGCCTACGGCATTACCCGACGAAAACTGCATGAAACTCAGAGCTTTGGCTACTCGACGACGTCAGCTTGTTTGCATGCTTATCGCTGAAAACAACCGCCTTGAACACGTCCAAGAAAAACATGTCAAGCAAACGCATCGAAAACTTATTGCTACGATCGAAAAACAGTTGGTAATAATTGATCAACAGATGAATGACATGATCCAGGCTTCACCAGCACTATGTCGCATAGGAGAAATACTCCAGTCCGTGCCGGGAATTGGTGAAAAATCGGCGATGCATATCATCGCCGACTTACCAGAACTCGGCAAAGCTTCTCGCCGAGAGATTGCTTCTCTAGTCGGACTGGCACCAATGAACCGCGACAGCGGAACGATGCGAGGTAAACGCACCACAGGTGGTGGTCGAAAAATAGTTCGAACCATGTTGTTTATGCCAACGCTTGTCGCTACCCGTTGCAATCCCGTTATTCGGGAATACTACCAAAAATTGCTTGCTCGAGGAAAAACGAAGATGGTTGCTCTTGTCGCTTGCATGCGTAAATTACTAACCATCCTCAATGCACTTGTAGCAAAAAATGAAATTTGGGACCCATTAACCACTTGATTTTTAAGACAGTCGCTCGGTTCCGAAGACCGAAAATCAAATGCTCAAAACCCTTGGGGCGCATGGGGTTTGGGATCTCACGCACGGCAAGGGTGCTCGAAACGGTGCTCAGCAAACTGTATCTCTTTGCAGTCCATACGTAGGATTCTGCAGAGATCGCAACGCTTCTTCAGCTTTCCAAGAGATAAGGCTTTTTGAATCGCGAAGCCGATTCTGAAAGCCTTGTTGGACGAAGTGCTTCGCCGCTAGGT
>Ga0180430_10002936_pt1 | contig 14995 bp, 12 predicted proteins | sample SS_ome_9_FD_132999 | JGI IMG/M metagenome (GOLD analysis project Ga0180430, IMG submission 132999) | Hypersaline lake sediment archaeal communities from the Salton Sea, California, USA - SS_1_S_2 metaG | ecosystem: Environmental > Aquatic > Non-marine Saline and Alkaline > Hypersaline >... | reverse complement strand
GCAATTGCCACAGTAGAAGCTGCCCCCGGAACCCGGTATAATCTGTATAATTCTCATTCCTGGTGTTATTATTTAAGTAACTGTTCTTTCCACATACCGGAAAGGCATCTGCCCATCGGGTGCATGTCAATACGATGTGCTTTCACCTGTGCGTTGCCCACTCTCCACTGCGAACAGGAAATCAGCAGCAGCATCACTTTTTCCCAAAACAATAGATCCTGCCGTCCTGTGCTCCTGCGATGATGTAGCCGTCAATCACAGCAGGATTACCAAATACCGCACTCCCCAGCTCATAGGTCCACCTGGTTTTACCGTCGGATGCATTCAGAAGCATGAGGTCACCGCGCATGGTGGCGACCAGGAGCAACTGGTTCAGCAATACAGGTGATGCATCCACACGACCGAGCGTATTCACGCTCCAGCGCAGGTCACCATTTTCCCGGTTGAAGCAATACACGTATTTATCGCGGTTCCCGATGTACACGCTTTTCTCTGACACTGAAGGAGATGCAATGAATGGCAATTCCGCTTCAGGGTTTTTATAACTCCACAGTTCCCTGCCTTCCCTGATATCCAGGCTGGTGAATTTCCCGTCGTAATCACCCACGTATGTGATCCAGTCATCGACAGCCACCGAACCGGCCACGTAGGTGGCGACTTCCTGCCGTTTCTTCAGGGATCCGTCGCTCACATTCACCTGGTGCAACAATCCATCGCACCCCCCGAAGACAGCCACTCCCTTATACACTGCAGGGGTGCCGTTGATAAAATTATCGGCCTCATATTTCCAGAGCCCTTCACCGGTGGAAGCATCAATCCCATGCAAATAATAATCATAGCTTCCGATCACCAGTACACCGCCGTCACCGGCACCATGGCTTTCCCCGGTTACATTGCCGTTCCAGTAATTGGGTGCACCCATGATCTGCCCATCGGTGGCATACGTCCAAAGGGTCCTGCCGGTCTGCAACTCAATGGCAAATACTTTTCCGTCGAGGTTCCCGATATAGGCCACGCCATTCTGTATCAGTGCTGCAGATTCGATACCGTTCCCGGTATTGATCTTCCATTTCATTTTACCTTCCAGGGTGATGCCATATACATTTCCATCCACAGATCCCGCCACGATGATACCTTCGCTTACTACCGGTGATGCCTTAATGGCGTCGCCGGTCTTAAAACTCCAGAGCAGGTCGGGTTGCGCCGGAATATTTGCCCCGGAGGCCCCTGTCAACTGCGCGTCACCCCTGAAATTGGGCCACTCCGACTGTGCCGAAAGAGTGCAAACCGCCCCGGAGCTGAATGCAACCAGTACGACCAGCAACCGAATGATGTTCATCCCTTTTCCCATAGTTTTTATTCTTGTTACCAGTTTCTCCGTTTGTCCTGCTTACTTTTTCGTCAATGCGCCTGTAGGGCACTCTTCAACCACCTGCAAGGCCACTTTTTCCAATCCATTCTCCAGTGCTTCCCCGAAAGGAACGCCAACCACCACATCAAATCCCCTGCCAATAAAGCTCATGCCGAATTTTTCCTTGTGCTCTTCCGTGATACGGACACATATTCCGCATTTTACACATTTATTGGGTTCATATATTACAAATATATTACCGTTCTGTTCAATGGCTTTCAGAATACTTCCCGGACTGCTGCCGTTCCCCGCCGGCAGGCTTTCCTTTACCTGCGGGGATCCGAAATGCCTTTTGCGGACCAGGCGGCGGTCTTCCGACCAATATCTTTTCTGACTGGCCTTGTATTCATCGGACAGTAAGCGCAGTTTACAACCGGTGATTTCCCTGCAATCGCAATGCATGCACCTCGCGGCCTCCTGCATTACCTCCTCTTTTGTAAAACCATTCGACGGGTCGGCCGGTTCCAGGCGGTTGTCCTGCACCGACTCCTTTAAATATTCCAGGAACTCCTCCGGGAGCAATTTTCCAAACCTGGAGTTGAACATGAATGGTTCGCCTTTCACCGCTTCCCCCTTCAGGTACTGATCGATGCTGAACGCCGCCTCCTTCCCTTGTCCAAGTGTACGTATGGCAAGTTTTGAATTCCGCACTGCACTTCCCGCGGCAAAGACCTTATCCTGGGCGGTTGCATAACTGCCTTTATCCGCCGCAATCCCCTTATCGGTCATTGCCAGTCCCCATGTCTCCACACCGGTTTCCCCGCTTCCTGTTGCCACCAGCACGGCATCAAACTTCCCGCATATCTCCCTGAAATGCTCCGGATCCACGTACGTATAGGGATACATCCAGGCCCCCAGTTCCCTGATGCGCCCGATCTCGAAGTCCAGCACAGGTTCAGGCAGGACACCATTCGACACTTCGTTCCAGAGGCTGCCTCCCGGCTGTCGCCCCCTGAAATACACATCACACTGGTAGCCACGCAGCTGCAGGTAATATGCTGCGGCAAGACCGGCAGGTCCGGCGCCAATAATGGCCACTTTTTTTCCATTGGACGGTGCCTTCTCCGGCAGGTAATTATGTGCTGCATCCATGTCGTGATCCCCGGCATAGCGCTTCAGCAGGCAAATGGATACAGCAGAATCGATGGTTTTGCGCCTGCATGCTCCCTCACAGGGTGCAGGACAAATCCTTCCGAATACGGCAGGCAGCGCAATGTCGCGTTTTATCACCTCCAGGGCGGCTTCGAAGTTCCCTTCTGCCAGCAACCGGTTCATCAGGGGGATGTCCATGTGCGCCGGACAAGTCACCTGGCAAGGCGCCTCGCAATCGCCCGTGTGTTCGCTCAACAGCAGCTCAAGCGCTGTTTTCCTGGATTCTTCTATCTCTTCATCCCGCGTGATAATGTCCATTCCTTCGACAGCTTTCACCGAGCAGGAAGGAAAGAGCTTCCCGCTCTTATTGTCCTTTACCATACAGATCATGCACGAACTAAAATGCGGTTTCCCATCCCTGTAACACATGGAGGGTACATCGAATCCTTTCATCCGCGCGGCAACCATCACGGTGATCCCTTCAGGCACACGAACATCTTCTTTATTTATCTTCAGCTTCAGCATTTGGTTCCTTTCGTCAACAATCCGGTTATCAACTCCCGGCTGCTGTTCGTCATAATTGCAGCCGTAAAAACAACAGACCAGTGGATCATATCACGATCACCGCATCTTCAGGACAAACCTGCCGGCAACCGTCGCATTTGATACATAATTCCAGGTTGATCTCATGTTTTTCATGGGGTACAAAGGGTATGGCATCCACCGGGCAATCCTGCGCACACAAGGTACACCCGATGCAATCATCTGTGATTTCGTAATGGATCAGCTCCTTGCATTTTCCTGTGGGACAGGTACCATTGATGTGTGCTTCGTATTCATCCCTGAAAAATGCAAGTGTTGTTTTGATGGGGTTCGGAGCAGTCTTGCCCAGTCCGCACAAGCTTCCCTTCGCGGTCCAGTCAGCCAGGTTCTCGAGTTCATCCAGGTCCTTCATCGTCCCTTTTCCTTCGGTGATCTTTATAAGTATCTCCAGCATGCGCTTGGTGCCGATCCTGCAAAATGTGCATTTACCGCACGACTCATTCTGGGTGAAAGAGAGAAAATATTTTGCAATGTCGACCATGCAATCGGTATCATCCAGCACCACCATGCCTCCTGAGCCCATCATGGCCCCGACCCCGGTCAGCGATTCAAAATCGATAGGTGTATCTGCCAGTCGTGCCGGAATACATCCCCCGGAAGGACCGCCGATCTGGATCGCCTTGAAGGTTCTGCCGTTGGCAACCCCGCCGCCAATTTCCTCCACCACTTCGCGTATGGTAATTCCCATGGGGACTTCAATCAATCCGCCCCTGGCCACTTTCCCTGCCAGGGCAAATACCTTGGTACCCTTCGAATGTTCGGTACCCACACTATTGAATGCATTGGAACTGTGTCGCAGGATATAGGCGATCTGCGCAAAAGTCTCCGTATTATTGACAAGTGTTGGTTTTTCCCATAGTCCGCTTACCGCGGGAAAGGGCGGCCGCATCCGCGGAAACCCGCGTTTACCTTCGATGGAGGCAATGAGGGCTGTTTCCTCGCCGCATACAAATGCACCTGCCCCCTGGTAGATCCGCAGATCAAAACTGAAACCGGAATCGAGGATGTTCTTTCCCAGGTATCCATGTTGATAGCATTTGTCCAGCGCCTCCTGTATCCTGCTGACGGCAAGCGGATATTCAGCGCGAATATAGAGAATCCCTTCATCCGACCCTGTACAATACCCCGCCACGATGATGCCTTCAATGATCCTGTAGGGGTAGGATTCCAGCAACATCCGGTCCATAAACGCACCGGGGTCCCCTTCATCGCCATTGCAAATCACATATTTCTTTGGTCCTTCCTGGTCTGCCACCATCTGCCATTTAGTTGCAGTCGGGAAGCCGGCACCTCCTTTCCCACGTATTCCGCTTTCCCTGATTGCGTCGATGATCTTCTGCGGTGCTTTTCCCAGGCTCTTTTTAAGGGCCAGGAATCCCTGCCGTTCCTTGTATTCTTCAATATCCACGGGATTGATCACCCCGCGGTATTCAGTAGCAACCGGAACCTGCCTGTCGAGAAATGCAGCAACATGTTTCTCCCTGATATTCAATGCATAACGATCCACACCCGACCATTTCCCGTCATCCACCACATTCTCAAGTGCATTGACAACCTGTCCCCGCATGCGTTTCCAGAAACTGGCAGGCCGGAAATGCTGACGAACAATCTGGTCCACATCCACCGACTTCACTTTTGAATAGAGGATCGTCTCTCCCTCTGCCGGGACCACTTCCACCAGTGGTACCTGGTGACACATGCCCACGCATCCCACGTGTTTCAACTTCACATTCAGGCTGTTCCTGTCGATTGTATTTTTAACTGCATCCCGGATCTCATCGCTTCCGCTGGCCACGCAGCAGGATCCCAGCCCGATGCGGATCTCCCCCTGGATCTCTTCCCCGCTGGCCTTCCTGAAACGTTGTTTCGCGCCCCCGTCCTTCACTTTCTCAAAATCGCTGAGCACTCCGCCAACGGCTGCGGATGCGACATGTCCATAGGTAATGTTATCGATCTGGACCACCGGGGCAAGGGTACAACAACCCAGGCAGTTCACCTTTTCCACTGTATATTTCCCATCTGCAGAAGTGTCGGCCCCGCCCTCCATGCCCAGTTTCCGGCGGAGGGCGTCATACACCTGCTCCGCACCTTTCACATGACATGCCGTGCCAACACACACCTTCACCATATGGTCTCCCGCAGGGGAGAACCTGAACTGCGAATAGAAGCTGGCTACACCGGTGATCATCGCAGGGGTGATGTCCGAAACCTCGCATACCCTGCGCAGCGCCTCTTCGGGCAGGTAGTTGTATTTTGCCTGGATTGCCTGCAGCACGGGAATCACAGCCGACTGGTCGTGCCCAAGCTTCTCAACAATCTGTTCTATTTCCCTGTATTGTTCTTCCATCTTCGATTCTTCCCCCATGCTATTCTCCGATACAATATAAACTCTCGCTGCCCCTGATATAGATCTTCCCATCTGCAAAAGCGGGAATGGCATAGGAGTCCTCACCGAGTTCAGGCTGACTGATCAGTGTTCCCGACCTGTCGGCCTTCACGATATGCATCACCCCGTCATTGTCCATGATATACAACTTCCCTTCCACCACCATCGGCGAGCTGTACAGGGTGGTGCCAAAATCCATTTCCCAAACCTGCTCTCCTGATTTGGCATCATAGCACACCAGCACCCCGTAGCTCGTTGCGAGGTAGAGCAAACCGTTGTGGGCCACCGGGCTGGCCGCTTCTGAAAGATAGTCGTAGCTTTCCCACTGCACTGCTGCGCCCGGCTCCGGATTGATCGCCACCAGGCTGGCATATTCATTGTTGGCAAATACAAGCCCGTCAGCATAAGCGCATGAGGGTCCCACTTCACCCATCATCACATCGACCTTCCATATTTCTTCCCCGGTTTCAACGTCGTAGCCGCCCACCGTGGGATCTGTATTTGTCACTACCTGGATCTTCCCCGCAAAATCGACCAGGATGGGAGATGCCCAGGAGATATGGTTGTCGCGGGAAATATCCCACACAGACGCTCCTGTTTTCGAATCCAGTGCCAGCATCCTGCCGCTCTTCCCGGTATCGTACTGCACGATCACCTTTCCGTTCCATACCAGCAGCGAAGACGAATGTCCGTAGTGGTTCTGCGGTACCCCCAGGTTGCGGGCCCAGATCCTGTTCCCGTCGAAGTCGAATGCGATCACATCGCCCGTGGCAAAAATGGCATATACACGGTAGCCATCCACCACAGCAGTAGGTGCCGAAAGCCCGGTATCATCGGTTACCTTGGGCAACGTGGAAGGGGATCCGGGAATATTATCGGCCTTTTTCTCCCACAGCAGCTGTCCGGAATGACGGTCGTAGCAGCTGACGATCCTGGCTTCTTCATCTGCCCCTGCAAGGAACAGTTTATCGCCCCAGATCACCGGTGAATTGTAACCGGGCTTTGAGATCGCCACTTTCCACGCCACGTTGGTCCCTGCCCCGCCGTCCCAGGTGGTGGGAATGTTCTTGTGGTAGGAAACGCCCAGTGCCATGGGGCCCCTGAAACTGTTGTGGTGTTTTTTGAATTCTGCCAATCCGTAAATTTTCTCTGCAGGAGCAGCCTTTGGTGCAGCAGTGGTTTGTCCGCCCCCTGTTTGTGCTGCATCATCCGCGCCTGCAACCTGTCCGGGTTCACCTGTTGCTGTATCCTGAATGGCACCGGCCAGTGCTCCGGAAGCAGAAGTGTCGGCAGGATCGACAATCTCGATCACTTCAATGGTTTCATCCATGGCTGACTGTCCGGTTCCGGCCATGGCTTCCGGGTAATAGTTCTCCAGGTAATTGGTACTTGAGTAGGCAGCAAAGAAGGCCATCCCGAGCACCAAAATGCCGGCGGCCAGCAACCATTTCCACGCAGCCCTTCGGGCCTGCAGAAAATCTTCCTTTGCTGCATCCGGAACCCCGATCCGCTGGCGCAGGTCGGTATAGACTTTCAGGGATGCTGCAAACAGGATTCCCCCGAGCAGCATCAGCAGGGCCCCGGTTCTCACCTGCCAGGTGGAGGTAAAATAGGCCTTGCGCACCATCATGTCAAAATCCCTGATCTCCTCCTTCAGCTGCTCATTGCGCGGGTCCTCTTCCAACTGTGCAACGAGTGTATTGAGTGCCTGGCTCTCGAGGGGTTCATATTTAGTCAACTGGACAAAGTTGATAAGCAACAGTGCTGCCACCACCAGGGTAAATATCCCTGAAATCTGCATCACCTGCCTGGCCAATTTTATTTTTTCTTCCTGGGTCATCCTGTTTTATCCTTAATTAGCGCATGTAAAATATATGTGCTTCCCGCTACTTCACCGCGTTGCTCCTTATTTTTTCAGGTTGAATGCCTTCCTCCTGCCTGGCTACCGGGCAATAATCCATGCACCTGCCACAGCTGAAGCAATCACGCTTGTGCGGTATATAATCTTTTCGTTTCCTGAGTACGAACTGGTTCATGATCATGATTCCCAGTACAAGGCCCAAATAACCACCCAGGTACCAGCCACCAGTCTTGAATTTTGCCCTGATCACCGAGGCCTCTTCCACCAGCTGGTCCATGGATTTGCCTGATTCGAGAAATGCCTGGATATCCAGGTTTTCCGTATCCTCCCGGAGTTCGGGCTTGGCAATCAGTAATTCTGAAAGGTACACATCAGGATGTGCCTTGGAAAGGAATACATGTGCGCCCGAGACTGCAAAACCACCGGCAAAGATCCACACCGGCACCAGCAAGCCAAAGATCACATAATTCCTGAGGTTCTTCCGGATCGTCGATTCGGTGCGCACTTTTTCATCGATGGGGGCTTCGATGGCATCAAACGGACAGGAATTTGCACACAGCTTGCAGTTGATACACTCCGCCGGGGTGATGGTGATGTGCTTTTTTGAGAAATGTGACATGAAGCCCAGCAACACACTGTAGGGACAGAAAACCCGGCAATAAGGTCGTGCAAAAAACATTCCCAGGACAAGAAAGGCAATGCCCAGTCCGATCATCAGGTAGGGACCGTCTGTTCTGAAAATCCCGACAAAGGGATCGTAGCGGCAAATGATAAAGTCGGTCCCGGTTGCTGCAAAAAGTATCGCGAGCCCGATATAGATATGGGGAATAAAAGACAAGGTTTTCCTGACCCAGCTGGAGACTGAAATGGGTTTGATCACCACCAGGTCCTGTATGGCCCCCAGCGGACATGCAGCGGCGCAGAAGGTCCGACCGTAAAAAAGGGCAAAGACCAGTGGCAGCAAAAAGAACAGCAGCACTGTTATGGATATCTTATAGCCCGGATCGAACAGGGCCAGCGTCACATTCTGGATGGACCCTATGGGACAGATGCAGCCATTGCGGTAGAAACCGAAATAAAGCAGGGTGAAAACGGATAACCAGAGGACTCCCCGGCGCGAACGTTTTTTGATGATAAGCCAGGTGGCCAGGGCCATTACCCCGAACAGGACGATGACATCGAACACTTCCATGCCTCCGGCACGTGGTTCCGGTGTGGTGGTATCCGGCTGTTCATATCCACTTTCAAATTCCGGTTTCGGAAACCGTTGCTGGGCATTCAGTGCGAGAATGGCAAATACCATCAGCACCAGGAAGACCAATCTGTAATTTTTCCTTGTCATGTGCCTGCTTCTCCCGATTCGTTAGCTGTGAAATCTCCCTTGATCATATAGGGTTCGCTGGCCGGCACCCTGCTGATGGCATCTGAAGGACAAACCCTTGCAATACTGCATTCGTTGCAGTTGACACAGATATCATGCCTGATCTGCAGGTGCAGCGATCCGTTGCCAAATGCACTGCATCCTTTCACACACTTGGCACACCCGATACACAGTTCTTCGTCGATGATATACTCGAAATAGGGTTCCTCGATGAATTTTCGTTCAATAGCTGCAGCAGGACAAAGCTGTTTCTCTGCTCCTGTATCCAGGTCAGTGACACCAGGTTTGAAATAGCCGCCACAAAGGTCGCAGTATCCGCAGATATCGTATGCATGCACCCGCTTCACTGCCGATGGGGACAGCACACAATCGGTGGCACATCTTCCGCACTGGGTACACTTGAACGGGTCGATCTGCCACAGGTATTTCTCGCTGCCGGCATTTACCGCCGCCGCCACGCCCACACCTGCCAGTGACAGTCCGAGGGTGAGCCGGGCGCCCTTGTTGATAAATTCACGCCTGTTGTATTCTTTATCCCTTGCCATTAACCTTCGCTTTAAGTGCTCCCGGGAGGGTGCAGTTATTCAGTTTACCGCAATCATTACAGTATTTATTAAGGGTGCAGGCTGACTGAACTGAGACTTTGTCTCGGTAGACAAAAACGCCTACCATTGCTGCCATCACAGAAAGAATGGATATCCTTGCCAATGCTGTAAAAAACGCTCTCCTGTTCATCATTACATACTTGTTTTTTCAAAAATTCTGATAACGCTCCTGTCGAAATCCAATGCGTAAACAACATCGTTTTCATCCACAACCACTTCCGGAGCCTGTCCTTCCTCCAGGAATTTGCGGGGTGGTGCCACCACTGTGTTCAATTCACCGGAGCTGTCATATATCTTGATCCGCACCATATGTTTTTCACTGGTCACGAATGAGCCGTCCTCCTTCACTGCAATATGTGCCGGATTACAACAACCGCTGAATCCTTCAATGTTCATGGAACCCGCTGTCCAGTATCCCCTCAGCTGTCCTTCGTACGTATAATTCTCGAGGGCGTGCCTCCCGGGATTCACCACCCAAAGCTCGCCATAGCTGTTCACCACCAGGTCGAAACTGGCACTGGGTACGATAAACCCATGTCCGGCATTGCTCTCCGCCTTTCCTTCGAACTGGCCCAACAGTTCGCCCTCTGGGTCATAGCGCAGTACGCGCCTGTTTCCTGCATCAGCCACAAACAGGAATTCGCCGGTAGACGCCAGCGACGTAAATACGCATTTACTGCCAGGGGAATCCCATTCCGCTATGAGGGCACCCGCATGGCTGTATTTTTTAACATGATCCTCGAAACCGATAAAGACGGCCTGGTCATTGACCTCAATACAGGTGGGAACACCCTGGATTTCGGTTTTCATTTGCTGCATCCCGGCCGGAGAAATCACCTGCAGGACCTGTTCTCCGGCAATCCAGAGCAGGTTATCATAAAGATCCAGCGCTACCGGCCTGTACCCTCGTACCGGAAAATTTTTGGTTTCCCGGTAACCGATCAGCGAGGTGTCCACCTCCTTGTATTCATCAAACTGGTATTCATACGGATTGTCTCCCAGCCGGTCCGGACGCTTTGCTGAATAGTCAAGCACGATCACCACGATAATGGCGGCGATAATCAGTACGACGATGAATGAGATTGATTTATTCTTCATATTCTATCAGTTTCGGCTGGCAGCCATGTCCATGCAGATCATTGTTTCAGAATCCCGCAGCACCATGTATCCGTCTGCCACGGCAATAGGAGCCCAGGCATCAGCGCCATTTTCGATTACGCGGTACCGGTCGAGTTCGATGTACCTGGTGACGGACGGACGTGTAATGATCAGTGTACCGTCATCATCCAGGATAAAGAGTTTATCGTCAGCGATCATATAGGGTCCAAGACCAAACCTGACCGTTTGTCCGCTTTCCCAAACGATTTCAGTAAAATCGTCCGGATGAACACAGACCAGTTCGTTCCTGAGCGGGCCGGCGTCCTTGGGCAGGATACCCAGCAGGTGTCCCTGGAACAAAACGGGGGTTTGCTGTTCAGAAGCCAGTCCCTCTTTCGGACTGTACTCACTGATCACTTCGGTCGCAAATCCATCCCCGCTGCGCGACAACTGCAATACCATGGAGCCGGCACCATATCCTGCGGTGAGAAAAACTGTGCCGTCGGGGAGACATACAGGTGACGGGGCCACTACATTGTGTTTCCAACCGGGAGCTGTCCAGAGGATCTTACCTGCATCACGCCCCTCCGCCGCGATTCCACATGCTCCGCCAATAGCGCTGTATACATACATTTTCACCCCATCAAGCTCGTAAGGCATAATGGAGGAGTGCGACATACCCCAGTGGTGCTCATTGGGCGTTTGCCAGGCAATCTCCCCGGTTTTGCAATCCACTGCCACGAACAGGTTTTTACCGCCCGTTGCAATGATCGCAAGGTCGTTGTCCACGAGCGGACACTGACCCGTGTACCAGAAAGGCACCTCCGTTTCATAATCCTGTTCCACGTTCAGTCCCCACCTGAAGTCGCCATCCTCACGGTCGACACACATAACGTGGCCGCGGGGACCGATCGTGACAATATAGTCTTCAGTTACGGCTGGAACGGTTCGTGACATCCCATGGTTCCTTTTGATCGGAATTTTGTACCAGCGCCTCCAGAGCTCTGTTCCCTCCACCAGGTCGAAGCAACGCAGCATGTCAGCACGCAGTTCCTCGTCGTAATCCAGTACGTACACCTTGCCTTCATAAATGGCAGCCCCGCCGTGCCCTTCACCCAGGCCGACCTCCCACAGGATCTTCGGTCCGGTTTCAGGAAATGCGTCGATGAGGGCTATCTCTGAACGTGAGATATTGTCGAAGTATTCTCCCCTGAAACGGGGCCACGTGCCGGTGAGGTCGGAACCCTTGCGTTCAAACCGCTCAAAGAACTCCCCGATCTCAATATCCAGGCTGACAGCAACCCCTTCCCCGCGGTTGTCCATGCCGGGCACACTCTCGACCAGGTCCTTCACAGGATCCCTGGTGATCCACCAGGCGATGGACACTACTCCTGCCAGTGTCAGCAGGTACGGAATCAATATGTGCGGTTTTAATTTCAACTTCTATCGTTCTTTAATGTCATATACAAGCAATACATCATGGTGACGCAGGAACAATTTGTCATCGTAAATGGAGGGATGCGCCCATCGCGGGCCCCTGCCATCACTCACCTGGAAGGAATTCACAACGTTGAATCCTTCGGGCGTTGCCTCCACGAGTCCCACATGGCCCTGTTTCTCCTCAAAAACATACAACATGCCATCGGCATAGATCATAGCACCCTTGTTGTGCCATTCCTCATCGTACATCACTTCTCCGGTATCCCAGTCAAGACACACCCAATTGCCCTTACCGTTGCTGATCCAGTTGGAACCGTATATATACCCGTCGAGCAGGACCAGTCCTCCATGGTGATTGTCAAGAACGTCGTTGGTCCACTTTACTTTAGCAGAACGGACATCATCGGAAAGTGATACCATGACTGCTTTGTCATCGTAACCGCTTGAAACGAATATCTCCCCGTTGTGATACAGTGGGGTATTGGTACTGTTCCTCCTTCCCTTTTCGGTTAAATCCGTTATGAGGTCCAGTTTCCAGAAGACCTTTCCTGTAGCCGGATCGATTCCTACCAGGTGTCTGGACGTTGTTGCCACCAGGAGTTTGCTGCCATTGTGTTCGACCATCAGGGGAGAAACATAGGAGCGGACATCCCCGGTGGGTTCAGATTTCCAGATCACGGATCCGTCCTCCTTGTTCAGTGCAACCATAACTGTCTCGTCGCCGACCGGGGATGAAATCACTGCGTCTTCAGTGAGCAAAACAGATTCGGCCATTCCCCACCTGTGGAAGCCGGCATCGAATTCATCGTGGGTGTTCCTCGACCAAAGGATTTGCCCTGTTTTGGCATCGATACAGTTCACGGTACCCATGCCACCGGTGATATAGATCCTCCCATTCTCGATGGCAGGGGTGTTCCTTGTTTCCTGGAAGGATTCCATCCATGGACGTCCATACACGGTTTCCCAGTGCACCGAACCGTCAAGGCCTACTGCAGAGATTACCTCCAGCGTATCCCTTCTGCCCGTTATATAAATGATCCCATCGTACATAACGGGTGTGGAATAGCCTCCGCCCAGGCCTTCTTTTTTCAGGACCAGGTCGGGACCGTTTTCCGGCCATTCCTTCAGCAGTCCTGTTGCAGGGTATTTACCATCCCTGCCAGGCCCCCTCCATTGTGCATCCTGTGCACTAACTACATTGGATAATGTCAACATTACCAGGATAATCAGTGTCTGAAGGCTTCTGGGTATATTTATGCTTATCATTTGCAATGCTTTTTCTGATTTTACGCTTTACTGCTGGTTATACTCTGCAGCTACCTGGGGGTAGCTGCGATGGTTTGCAGATGATCCTGTCCCTTGAGATTGTATACCATCAGTGCGTCACCGTGCCTGACATACAGCCTGCCACTGAAGATGGCGGGCCGCGCCCAGAAAGGACCTCTTCCTCCTTCTATCCTGAATGAGCTGACGATCTCCATGCCATCTTCGTTTGCCCGGACCAGGGCCATGTTCCCTTTCTTTTCATCCATCATGTACAGCATCCCATCGGCTGCGATCACCGGCCCCTTGTTTTCCCAGTCGACCACCCACATGATCTCACCATTTTCCCAACGCATGCATACCCATTTACCGAAATTCCGCTCCAGGAAATTGGATCCGTACACGAATTCACCCATCTGAACCAGGCCATGATTCTGGTTATCGAGCGTATAATTCTCATACTTCGTTTTGACCGATCTGCCATCCGGCGCCAGTTCCAGCATTACCAGCGGCACATCCCAGCCATTGGATATGAGGATATCATCTTCATGGAATAGTGGAGAATTGGCCAGGATCGTAACATTATCGCCGTTTTCGTCCAGCTTGTTATAGTGGCGGGTCCAGAGAATTTCACCGTTTTCCGGATCCACTCCGAGTACATGCGTACGATTCATGGCGATGATTTGCTGCAATCCCATGGTATCGTTTTCGAAGAACACCGGAGAGCCGTTGGACCGTTCTGTCATGAGTGGTTCCGATTTCCAGATAAGGTCACCGGTGTGCTTATCCAGTGCAATCACGGTTGTCTCGTCGCCTCCCGGCGTGACGATCAGTTTGTCACCTGTCAGCAGCAGGGATTCGGATACTCCGAACATGTCCCACACACTTGCATATTCCTTGTGTATGTCGACCTGCCAGGTGGTTTCGCCTGTTGAGGCATTGAAGCATACAAGGTTGTCCTTTCCGCTTAACACATATATGCGGTTCCCTTCAAGCGTCGGGGTACACCGGCTTTCAGGAAAGGACTGGTCCCATGCCGGTCCGTATGATTGCTGCCATCGGATCTGCCCGTCATGACCAAGGCAGGTCAGTACCTCGAGGCTGTCGATCAGTCCGGTAACATATACAGCCTGGTCTGTGGCAATTGCAGATGCATAGCTTCTTCCCAGTCCTTCTGTCATATAGATGAGTTCAGGTCCGGTTGCCGGCCAGGTCTTCATCAGCCCTGAATCGGGAAACACGCCGTTACGGTCGGGACCCCTCCACTGTACTACCTGGGCAGCGAGAGATGCAGAAATTGCCAGGGTGAAAATGACGATAAAAGGTTTCATCAGTGTAAATTCATATTGTTCTGGTTGTTCAAAATATCCTGCTCACCTGGTGATTGACAGGACTTTTTTTCACCCGGATATGGTCCGGCTTATTTCACTTTATAGGCGATCAGTGCTTTCCCGTGGCGCAGGTAGAGTACCCCGTCATGGATGATGGGATGTGCCCAGTGCTGTTCTGATCCAATGGTCACCCGTGTTTTCCCTGCAAGGTCGAACTTCACCGGGGTAGCATTCACCATAACCAGCTCACCTTTGTCGGAATAACCAAACAGTTTATCATCAGCCGCAATTGTAACACCCTTGCCAATCTCCATACTGGTCCATTCATCTTTTCCTGTTTTCCAATTGATACAACGCCACTCGCGGTTGTTGTCCCCTGAACCATATACATATCCGTCAATCAGGACTGCACCTCCCATTCTGCTGTCGAACGGAGTTGTCCAGGCCAGCGCCACACTGCTTCCGTCTGCATTCAGTGTCAGTTTCCCGCCACCCTGGCCATAGCCACTGAAAAAGAACAGGTC
>Ga0180430_10002935_pt1 | contig 14997 bp, 11 predicted proteins | sample SS_ome_9_FD_132999 | JGI IMG/M metagenome (GOLD analysis project Ga0180430, IMG submission 132999) | Hypersaline lake sediment archaeal communities from the Salton Sea, California, USA - SS_1_S_2 metaG | ecosystem: Environmental > Aquatic > Non-marine Saline and Alkaline > Hypersaline >... | reverse complement strand
CAAATCAACTCTCCTTGGTCAATGCGATTTTGGCGCATGGCGGAATTGATCAAATTCGACAGCAATTTAATCAATACATCGAACCTGCCTGATTAGTTTCTACCTGTGAACTTTTGTTTCTACAGCTAGAGTTCACTTTTTTCCCAACTCCAGGTAAATACTCTAACTGCCATAATTCGACCTTGAAATGCTACTTTTAAGGATTCAACTATTTTTTCGCGGTGATTTCACGGTTGAAATTTTTTAAATTTTCTTTAAAAAATAGCAGGTTAATACTCACTATTTGACCCTCGCTGTTTGTTCAACTTTTCTCTTCGCAGGAAAAAGGTGCATTGTTATGGTTTCTCAATCCACCCATTAAAGATAGGACAACTCACTGTCAATGGATGCAACCGGCCTTCTTGATCAAGATCTGCGCCAATGAGTCTATTAAATTATTATTTAAATGCCTATTTCTGACTGATTTTGTCATTTTTATTCCTATAAAAATAGATAGATGTAATTTTATATGCTATTTTTGACAAATAATGCCATTTCACCCCTCTAAGGAAAAATCTATGCTAATCGAATTCAGCGTGGCAAATTTTCGATCACTGCGCAATCGCCAGACATTCAGCCTAACCAAGGCCAAGGGTAGCGAACTAGCTGAAACGAATACATTTACTGCATCAGCGGTCAACGACTTTGAACTAGTCCGCTCCACCGCAATTTATGGCCCAAATGCCGGAGGAAAATCCAATTTTCTGCGTGCGATGCAAGCAATGAAAAAAATTGTATTGGAATCTGCAACAATCCTGCAACGTGGTGACAAACTACCAGTTACTCCATTTCGGTTGAACAAGACAACAGCTATTGCACCAAGCGAATTTGAAATTACATTTATCGTCAACCAGGTGCGCTATCAGTATGGATTTTCAGCCACGGAACATCGTATTCACGAGGAGTGGCTACTAGCCTATCCTAAAGGTAGACCACAGCGATGGCTTGACCGAGTCTGGACTGAAGAGAGCAACACGTATGACTGGGAATTAGGCAACAATCTTGTCGGTGAAAAACAGCTCTGGCAGAAATCCACACGCGATAATGCGCTGTTTCTATCAACCGCTGTACAGCTCAATAGCGAACAACTACAGCCCATCTATGACTGGTTCAAGAATACACTGCGTATGGCAAACCTAGGCGGATGGAGCCCCGGCTTTAGTGCTTCATTATGTGAAAGAAAAGAAAAAAAGCTGGTAATGGATTTCCTGAATGCGGCCGACATGGACATCGAAGACATTTTGATTGAGAAAAAACCATTTGATACACATGCTCTGCCAAGCGACATCCCTGAACCACTTAAAACTCGCATTGCGAACGATTTTAGAGACAAGGAGGTTCTAAACATCAAGACCGTACATAAAAGTATTGATGGTAAGCCTGTAATCTTTGATCTGAATGAAGAATCAGATGGCACACAAAAACTATTCTCTTTTGCCGGCCCTTGGATTGATGCTCTAGCCAACGGGTATGTGCTATTTATCGATGAATTACACGACAACCTACATCCTCGTCTGGTGCAGTTTTTGGTGCAATTGTTTCACAACAGCGAGACTAACCCGAATAACGCTCAATTGGTCTTCACTACACATGAAACCTCTATTCTCAATCAGGAAGTATTTCGGCGCGACCAAATCTGGTTCTGTGAAAAAGATGAGGACCAAGCTACCACAGTCTATCCCCTTACCGATTTTAGTCCGCGCAAAGGTCGTGAGAATCTGGAACTTTCTTATCTCTCAGGACGATATGGCGCACTGCCCTATATTCGACCATTTAGGAAAACAGGCTGATGGGCACGGATGATCTGTTCCATAAACGTAAGGCAAGAAAAGCTAGTGATTTAGCGCGTCGCAAAGCGCATAGAGCACCTTATAGCAAGGTGCTAATAGTCTGCGAAGGAGAGAAAACAGAACCATATTACTTCAAAAACTTAAAAGACCATTACGGACTCAGTAGCGCCAATGTGGAAATTTGTGGTGACTGTGGTTCAGCTCCAAATAGTATTTTCAACTACGCCAAGCAACGCTACCGTGAAGAAAGAGATGCCGGCGACCCGTTTGACCGTGTTTATTGCGTATTTGATAAAGACACGCACAGCACCTACCAACAAACTGTGGAGAACATTTCAAACACAACACCTAAAAGCACGTTCTTCTCCATCACCTCAGTACCCTGTTTTGAATATTGGCTGTTGCTGCATTTCAATTACACCACGAAGCCCTATGAATCCTTACCCAATAGTAGTAGCGGACATCAGGTACTGACGGAACTAAAGGGATACATACATGATTATTCTAAAGGTGATAATGACACCTTTTTGTTACTTCTAGAACAACTAGACTTTGCCAAGAATAATGCTGGGCGGGCTTTGCAGGCTGCTAAGAATAACCACACCGACAACCCAAGCACACGCGTTCATGAACTAGTGGATTTCTTGCAGAATATCAAAAATGAATAACTGATATATAACGACTCAAAAAATCATATGGAACAGGGGCTCAGGCATTTTTCAAAAAACATTAACTCCTCTTTGTCATTACATATGGTATGCATCGCTCAAGATCACAAGAAAACTAGATAATGTCTCCTGCTAGAGTTACTCATATTAACAACATACAGCCCTAAATTTGTTGTTAGGCGTTATATCCTACTCAAATGCCAAATACACAATGTATTGCAGAATTTTTGGCTTTTAAAGATTCAACTATTTTTTCGCAGTGAGTTCGCGGTTGATGACACTAAAATTATCCTTAATAATTAACAGCTTAAAACTGATACCGTGACACTCTCTTTCGACTCAACTATTTTTTTCGCAGTAATACCGTCAAATCCCGCTAAATCCATAGAAACTAGAAAATGCTACGTGTTCTGCAGACGTCGTGCAGAACACGTAGGAATAAAATATGGGGCCACAGGGGCCTCATTGCGCTGATTTTGGTTGAAATTTACGGTCTAGGTGTCGTGCACGACACCTGCAGAACACGTAGCAGGAAAAATCGAAAATATGGGGCCACAGGGGCCGCATCAAAATCGCATTTTTGGCCGTTTTCTATTGACAGATATTGAATACGTGTAGGAACGCTTCTGATAAGAGCATTTATCAGGAAAAATGAGTGAAAGATTTAACCAATACCCATAGCTCTCTGATTGAACAGCTTATTAAATCGCTGCTATCTCTTCAATGCGACGCTGTATCAGTGATACACGTGCTTGGCTCGCCGCATCGCCAGGCATATGTCCTGGAATAGAATCTACAAAACCACTTTCAAGTAACAAATATCCCAATCGCTCTGTGAGAGCACCTCGAAGATCTGATTCAGATTCTTTTACTTCATCAATAAGTTCTGGTCTTCCATCTAGCACCGCGATGATATCTTCTATGTCATGACTCATCACGTAATCACCCGCCCCTCGTCCATCGAAAGCTTCTAGCTTTGTAATCAGAAAATAAGGAGCTGCAACCATCTGTATCTGTTTTCCAGAAGGCAAATGAGTTGTTATAGAGTTCTTGATAGCTGGAAGGTACCAACGATTACCAAATCCCAGAACTGCGCTATCGGTGGGCATCACATCCAGAATGATTTGATCTGCCACCCAGCGACATACCGGTGCTCCATCACTGGTATCTTCTTTGAATCCACGTTCACGTAATTTATCCGACAGTCGATGATACTCAGCCAACGAAGTGACCTGCACAATGGTATCGACATCAATTGTCGGACGTATTGGTGGGGCAGCTTCATCGGTAATTAATAGTCCTGTGGCACATCCCCCCAGAAAAACCATCTGATCAGCCAGGTCACCTAATCGCTCTACCGCCAGTTCAAGAATCTCGAGATTAGGGTTTTGACTTCTTACCATGCGTAGTGTTCCAGTCTTTTCCGAATCTCTTTGATAGCCAATTCACGCTCTCTGGCGCGACCACCACGGATGGCATCCACCAATGCCAGTAACTCATAAAGAGCAGGATCTTTCATGGCTGCCTGCGGAGCGGATTTATAGAGTGGAGAAAACTCTATCCCTCTATCCATCCCCTCAGCATCAGGCCACACTGGCGGCGGCTCCTGATCAGCAATGAAATGCTGTGCTAAAGGAGGCCCCGCATGGGCAGTCAACCTACCCCGGCTCATCTGACCTCGTTCAGGGATGAAAACATAGCGTATACCATGAATGAGAAACTCTTCCAGATTGCGGATATTCGGAGAAATAGTATCGGCTTTTTTTACCGCCAAACCGGCCACTAACGCTCGCTTGATGGCAGAATGAACCTCCGACGGACTCATTCCTAGATCAACAGCCAGGCTATTGTAAGCCCATGGCTGCTCACCGATAGCCACCAGTTTCAGTAGTACCAATACATCTTGAGGTTTAAGGTTCATCCGCATTCTCTGTTCGCGATTCGCGAATAAAGAATAGCACAGCGGTAAAATTTGGCAAGATTTTGCTCATGACACGAATAAGAGGCGATATTCGACTCATTGGCAGCGTACATAGAAGCTGGCAGTGTTCTTAAGAACAGAGCGGTTGTAATTATCTTTAGAAATCGAAACCCGAACCGCCTATCTACATATTGCAAAAAGGAATTTTTCCCCTTCTCATTGCACTGGCTAACTTCTCAAAAACACTAAAACAATCTTTGGAAATATCTAGTTATTCTTAACCTATGAAATAGCCTCTTCAAAATCACTATCAATCAAGCACTCAACATTAGATAGATCAATTTCATATTCTATATGTGAGACACCAGAAGGTATATTTAGCGACCCCGGATCTAAGCGAGGAAAGTTTTCATCAACCCGATAAAGTTCAGCTGATGCAACCAGAAATTTCAATTTGGCATAATCTTGCTCAGATTCCAGCCTGTACCCAACTGCAGCCAAACACTCATGGAATTTTTCTAGCGCATCAAGATCGTTTTCCAAAAGTAGTTCACTTCCTTTTATTAAATCCGGCAAATTTATTGAGCCGGCACTTTCATGCCTAAGCATTAAACCAGCAACATATAATTGTTTATCTTTAGGAGCCAACATCTGCTCGAGACTGGAAATATGGAAAATAGGATATAGCTTTTCGGTTACTTTGACCTCAATATGAGAAGTTTCTCCCTGAAAATCATGCCTTTCCCCCTGTGGACCACTCCACCTGAAAACCGCCTTGGAACCTAAACTTGGAATAAGCACCTCTTTTAAAAACCACACTTCACCAATCAATCCAATGATTTGATTATGTGTTAGCTCCTTCTCCTTCTTCTCAGACCAGAAATTTCGCCACCTCCGAATAGTATTTTTTACTGCTTGAAAAGGCATAAAGCCATCTTCAACAACAAGCCCTGCTATTTCTTTTGTTACCAATGTAAAAATACGCTCATGAGAATCATGTGTACTTAAAGCAAGATAGAGCTGAGGATCAGTTTTACCATCATCTAGGCGTAATTTGCGAAGTTCTACTGTCATACCTTTAAAGTTAAAAGGAAGATCAGTTTGTTCTTCCCCCCCCTCATAAGGGATGAAAAGGTTTAGACTTCCATCATATGATATCCCCATATAGATATTGGTAGACTCTCCCTTATATCTCAACACCTGCGCTGCATAACTACCCCAGTCATCATTCACTTCACCACGAAGGTCAGCCCAGAGATCAGCGGATGGCCCATCTAGCATTTCATAAATCATGCCCATTTCCGCCCTACAACATATTCAGTGCCTTCATCAAAATCAATATGGGGAAAACTTAAACAAAACCCTATCAATGTCTCAGGCTTTTCCCAAGATTCATCAAAAAGAACAGTACGACCACTATTTTTTTTCTTAGGCACGGAATATGGATTGATCGGATAGATAATTAGTAATGCACTGCTGGCATCTCTGGCTTCTCTCATACGCACTGCATTGAAACTATTATCACGACGATAGGTATCAGGGCCACCGGGAAGATCAATGCCCTCATGTTTCGGATCCACTAAAGTACCAATACTGTGGGACTGAGGTAGTCTAGAGCGATTAACCATACCAAGTGAATGTCCACCTAACTGAAATACCCGACTATCCCTGGATACCAGACTATCAACGTAAACGCTCCAATCTCCTATATAACCTGCATTGACTTTTTCTTCTATCCAATTAGCGAGATTATCTTTATTTATTGTTTTAGTTTCTGGTGCATATTTATAATTTCTGACAAAACTAATAATTTTCTCAGGAGATACTGTCCTAGCAAGAATCCCTCCTTCTGACACAGAAGCAAACGCAAGATCATCAAAATTGGTACGTACCAAATCAATATTTGCATCCAGCATATCTTTCTGATCGAGTGGGAATACAATTGTCTGAGGATGGCTACCGGAATACCCTGTCCTAATAGTCACACCGGTTTTCATTTTTAGCCGTGATGTCAGAATTAGAGAAGAATGACGACGTATTTTTACTCCAACCTGATCAGGCATAATCCCCAGTTCATTTAAACGGTAGATTTCATCCCTTAAATCTTCCTCGATTATTGCAATTTCAGAAAACCATGAGGCGAGCTGCCTAGTTGTATAGATTCTTATTAGGTCATCGAAACCTTTTCTGTGGCCATACCAGCGTCCCATTTGAAGCAGTGTATCAGCCATTGTGCTAGTTCTTAGAAAGTAGCTAACCGTCAAACCTTCCAACGTCAGCCCCCTAGATAACCTGTTACCTCCTACTGCAATTATCTGTCGTTCACCCTTTCTATCGTAATCTAGCTCATCACCAGCGACACTGTTTAGCTCTAAGACTTCTATAGAATTAATAACCTTGGCCAGATGGGGTTCTATGATTGAGAATGAAACATCCTCCAGACCATCCGGAAAAAAGCGATATTCTTCATCCCAATAAATTGATAATTTGTTATGCAGACTTCCATCACCGGTTCCTGAGAGGTTCCAAGCCCCTTCAATACCCTGAACAAATTCAATTACTTTATCTACTATCTGACCTTGAGCAGCTGTCTGGTGAGTTGTATGAATCAGCATTGTATTAGGCTGATTCAATTGCCCTCTTAAAAGCCTGATAGCACCTGCAAATAGAAAATCATACACAGCCTTAACTAGGCTTTCTGTTATTTCAGCCCTGAATCTTTGCCTGCCTCTAGGACGAAGTTGGTCTCGTTCTTCTGCTCTGACAAAACGTAAAACATCTTTACCTTCATCCAGGTAATCACCAAATAACTCTCTTGTGCCCGTGTATCCTTTCGGCCTTGGCAGTTGTAGAATAAAGTCTTTCGGGAACAACCCTCGCCCGACTTCCCTATCGACTGAGTCAGGATCTATTAGTACATTGGCAAATGGTGTCGCTGTGTATCCAACGTAAGAAACTCTGGGAATTAACTTCAATATTCCACGTATCAGCTCATTAGTTTTGGATGGGGCGGTATCATCATCCTCAGCCTCAATATCTGCATCAGTATCATCGAATTCTGCAGGTGGTCGATCATCACCTGTATTTACAGAAGCCTGGTCGGCCTCATCATCAATTATAAGAATGGGAGTTGCTTTTAATGCTTCAGGATCTGCTTCTTTTAGCCAAGCTTCAATCTTTCTCAGTGTATTACATGTCTTTTTGACAACTGCAAGCTTTGGTTGACTAGCCTGAAGTATCTCAGTACCAATTGTATCTGGAAAATCGAAGTCCTGGGTTATCCTATACCATTGCCTTCCATATTCTGGTTTTCCCACTCCAACCTCAGCCTCCCCTGTCAGTTCCTGATCAAGCCTGTCCTGAGCTTGTTGCCGAAGAGATACATGAATTCCAGAGAGAATAATTATGAAACGGTAGCCTGCATCTGCAGCTCTTGCAGATAAAGCTGTGTAATTAGCTGTTTTTCCGGCTTGAACATACCCAATTACGAGCCCCTGCGATCTAAATGTTTTAGTAATAGGATCCGGCATCCTTGCTAGAATTTTTTCAGACCAATGAGCTATTGAATCAACCCCGTTAATTTCCCAACCTTTGTCATGAACTAGGTAGTCATACAGTCGTTTCCAATAAAACCAATCATCTTCCGTTAATCGACTGGTCCACTTGCTATCTTCCTCAGTTTCATCAATTAGTTTTTTGGGTTGTACCGCATCTCTTATATCAGCTTGCCAAGCAAGTTCGACTTGGTAATATTCAAAATAATCCTCTAAAGGCCGGCCAGACCGAAGATGGAACCTCGCAGCACTGATGGCATCAGATAAAGTTGGAAAACTCATAACTCATTCCTTTGAATTTTCTATTTCGGAAATAAGGAGCTCCTGAAGCATCTCAGAATCCTCAATTACATTTTCAAGTGAACTTAAAAAAAGTGAAATCGCTTCCTGACCAACAGGATTGAGTCTAGAGGCTTCAAAAAGAATTTTTGAAAATTCATGATTCGCATTTAGAGTGATTATTTCTTTGCCCTGAAGATCCTTCCTAACTTTCCACAGATGATTTTTATCTAGTTTTTTTAGCTCAAGTCTATGCTCTTCAAGTAAAAGGGCAAGTTGTTCATCATTAGCTGTATAGCTGGAATCTACTGCACCTGTTTTTTTCCCAGTTATATCTTCCTTAAGACCTTTTGAAGTATTCCCTTTTTTCTTAGCAGTAGGCCCACTCCTTTTTGGCTTTTTATTGGCGTTCTTATATGCGAGTCTTGCTTCTTTACGGGCCTCTTTTAGCTTTGTTTTTAGTTGGTCTCCTAGTATAGCTGGAAGCTTCACTTCCATTTTAGCTACATTGATATCAAACGCCTCATCAAGTGAAGGATCAAAATCAATACCAACACGTGATAATTTCACATGCTCATCATTTACCCACAACCCGCACCAGTCTCCAGCATGAATAATTCTATCTGCACGATAAACATAAAATCCCTGCATATCATTCCACTGACGATTATGTCCTGCCCTTTTTCTCTCCTCATCGTTCAAAGATGTTGTAGGAGGTAGTACATATGGATTGACTGTCACATGATGTTCTTTGTCATCTCCACCCATTACAGGAACTGTGAATCCATCCAAAGAAATTGTGTATTCGTGATCTGAAAGAAAAGGGTCCCACGGCTTCAACTCTTCTTGGTTAAGAGTCATCTGTAGCTTCTTATATCCTTTGGCATCACCACTGAGAAAACGATGAAATATCATTTCAAGATGCAATGATAGTTCCAGCAGCTCACGGCCATAGGCAGTATCTTGATCAATTTTTTTCTGCTGTCGAGATGACTTTGGGGTGGTCATATCAGACCATAAAATAACAGTCCCTGATTTTTTTCTTTTTAGTAGGCCTTCTAGATATTCCTTCTCCCAATCATCCAGGTCCGGAATCACCAGTTTCCATTCATCTGCTTTCTGTATGAGATTTAAATCCCAACAAAACATATGAATCATTCCATTTTGTTTTTTTGAACTGACACTGAGCACTTTTGTCTGGCTGAATGAAGCAGCCTTCATCCCTATTCCGAACTTACCCAATTCATGTTTTTCATAATCTCTGATTGATCCAATGGTCAATGCCTCTAGAAGCTCATCTTCATCCATACCATTACCATTGTCGGCAATCACAAGATGTCGCCCTTTATTCCCGATTGGTGGTGGAAATAAAATATCAATTCTCGTAGCGCCAGCTGCGATAGAATTATCAATAAGATCTGCAACAGCAACCTTTAACGAATGACCTAAGTTGGCAAAAATATTCATTGCCCTTGCTGGGTTTGGCGGCCTGATGAGAGTTTTTTTTCTTGCTCCCATTTTCTTATTTTTTCCTTCCTTTGATTTATTTTGTTTCTCTGAATATGGAAACAGTTCTTCGTCATACTGATTTAGAATATCGAGTAATGATGAGCTATCGGTTTTATCACGTGCAATCATCCCGTGTTTCACAAGGTCAGATGTTTCATGCAAAGACAACAATCTCAGATAGAAACCATCTTTCCCTGATATTATGTCAAAGCATCCTGAGGGTTTCTCACCTGTATTATCTAAAACCAGGACAAATAGATCACCTGGTTCAACAAAGCTGAACCGATGATCGTCAATCTTATCTCCTGTTAAACGCCAATTTTTTCCCTGTTTTTTTAGATATTGTTCTCGTTCAAACAGCAGATGATTATCTCCTCTGTATTTGAGACGAATAGGGATAATGTCAGTTTTCTTTGATAATGGAAAAACCTGGTCCACAACATGTGAATCGAAGTTGATTGCTCTTTGTTTGCTGGTTTCCTTACCTAACCTTCTGTATTCAGCAAACCAGCCAAGTTCAGACTGCTGGAGGTTACGTAGTATCAGATGTTGCATTCGCTTCTTTGAACTCCCTTCTTGAGCGTTTACGTTTCTTTACCCAGAGATAGCCTTCCCTTATGTCAGCTAAATTATTAATACCTAGGCTCGAACGGATATTTCTTGCTATCGCATAAGCTACAAGAGGCGGCACTGCATTTCCAATCTGTTTAAATGCGGCATTCATACCCCCTGGAAAAATAAAACCATCTGGAAAGGATTGTAGTCTCGCCGCCTCCCTTACCGAAATTGTTCTGGCCTGAGAGCTGTCATAATGAATATGACTATAAGTATCTTTACCAAGATGGGCCAAAAGCGTTCTTGAAGGTTCTGAGGATAATAGCTTCCACCATTTATTCGGAAATTTAGAAGGATCATAGGGAAGAGTCCATTCACGAACAAATTTCTGGAATTCTTCATCAGATGATGAGACGGTCTTCCCTTCTTTAATTCTTTTTTTAATCAGTTTTTCCCGCTTCTCTTCAATCCAGTTCCATATCTGTGGGTATTGCCACCCCTCCTTCATATTCTTGAAAATTTTATAATCCCTGGGAAGATAGCGGATAACATGAGCAGTAACCCCTCTTTCCACATCAAAACCCGGCCACTCTCTCATCAAAGCTGAATATCCACTATGTGGGTTACTATCATACGTAATAGTCTGATCCAGTTTTGGGGCTCGTCTTTTCAACCTCCCTGTACGTAGATCTTTGAGTGCCATTATCCTAGGTAAATCACCCAGGGCATCTCTGGTTGTTACTGCTTGTTCAAGCTTGTCATCGGCAGCTGGTATCTCAAAATGATGGAAATTATGACGAATATCTTTTAGTAAACTCTGCTGCTCTTTATTAAGAACGTGCTTTAGTGCCGTAGCCCTGGTTCCATCATATCCTTTTGGGAGTTGACAGAAATGAGTTGGCTCAGGCCATGTAACAGGTATCCCGAGCTCCGAACGGTGAGCTAAAAGAAACATTCTTTCTCTGGTCTGAGGGACACCGTAAAATGCTGAATTCAATAGTGTATAGCCTGTAGTATATCCCAGATTAGCTAGTTCATCGCATACTAGCTCCGCGACATTCTGGCCGCCATAATTAAGCACGTCTGGAACATTTTCTATCAGAATTGAGATAGGTTTCAGTTCACGTACTATTCTAAGATATTGCCAAACCAAGTCAGCCCTTTCATCCTGAAGAAATGCGTCATCTGCATAATCAGATTGTTTTTTATGGGCCTCTGAGCGTAGTTTTGCTCGTCCAATTCTGGCAAAGGCCTGACACGGAGGCCCCCCAACCAACACATCGACTATTCTATCGGACTTATTCTTTAGTTTCAGATCACTGAAAAGATTTTCAGGTTCATCATGAACATCCCGAGGGATTGAATGATGTTCCTGTACTTCTGCTGTTTCATTGCGAAAGAAGTTGACTCCATGAGTTGATGCAGCATCCTTATCAATTTCCGCTGCACCCAAAATTTCGAAACCGGCTGTTTTAAATCCCAGACTCAACCCTCCGCAACCAGAAAATAGATCTAGAACACGGGGGGTATCACCTTTTCTAAGTCGATTGATTTTCCATGTAACTGCGGCATCTTTCTTGGTTTTTGTTTTATTCATTCTACTACCTGATTAGTCACTTTTTCTGACCGTTTTCGGTATTCCTTCACATCCTCTTTTTGACCAAGCAAATCTACCAGGATCCACTCCTCCAGACCAGGCTTAACCTGCGTCACATGAATAACACGCTGTCTATTTAAGTAGTTCTCATTCGCCCCTTCGAGTACTGAAACAACAGCATCAGCTACAAAATTCAAACTGTCTTCAATCTGGTGTTCCCAAAAACGCAAAACTGTCCAACCATTTTCGTGAAGATATAATGTCTGCTTAATATCACGGATAACATTTTCTCTAAGTTTATCAGACCAATACTTTTCCCCATCAGGCCTACAGGGTCTTGGCCGATTATAGTGATCCGGACAGCCATGCCAGAAACATCCATCAACAAAAATCGCAATTTTTTTTCCTACGAAGACAATATCTGGCCTTAACCGTTGTATCCGATAATTTTTCCTGTAGCCTTTGCAACCACGCCCCCACAACTCCTTTCTCAGAAGATTCTCTGGCTTGGTATCTTTACCAAGTATTCGGGCCATATTCTCTGATCTGCTTAGCGCCAAAAACAACCTCATTCAAAATAATCAAAAAGCATATTTGTAACTACCATTTATTTTACTAATTATAAATTTTCCTCTAGACACACGTCGTACACCTAAAGCACCTAGAGAATATCCAGTAAAAACAATATTTAGAACCATCGATTTTATTATTTTTGCTACATATCTGTTTATTAACAAGGTCTAACAGGCTTGCTTATGCCTGATAAGTAGGAGATGACAGGCCTAAGTTTCCGTAAACCCGCACTCCAGAACCAATCTACTTCCCTCCTCTGTGTTTCGTCGCGAAACAAAATCTAAAAAAATGCGGATGTTCTGCGCGGAACATTACGATAACTATCAATCATTCTCAGACTAATCATGGCGGATCTTAATGATCTTTACACCACTAGGTATTTTCATTGTTAACACAGTTTTTTCGTGCAACCTGCTTAAGTCCTGGATTTATGGGTATTTACTAGCGCAAACAATAGCGCATAGCGATAAAACTTCACCATTTCATATCACCATACCCTATACACATATGCTTAAGTAACTGATTCTTATGGATATTGTGTTTATCGACTTAAATGCTTTTGCTATAACTTTTCCAAAGCTAGCTCACACAACTAACGACATTTAATTAATTTTTTGGATTGAAATACAGAGAAGTAGTATGAAAAATGAAATTGATAAAGTTTCAAAAAAGGAAAAAATTTTTCCATTGATTCGTCTTCTTGCTGAGATCACAGCGAAACGCCATAAGGATAAAATTGATAGGCACCCTATGATCATTCAAGAAAAAATCAAAAAGGAAGATACTAGTAGGTAAATCATGAAAGCTATTATTTACGCTCGCTACTCAAGCGACAAACAGTCATGTAAATCTATTGAAGATCAAGAAAGACTGTGCAAACAACGTGCAGAAACCGAAGGAATTCTTGTCTTAAATACCATTTCAGATAGTGAAGTCAGAGGCTATGTCCCGGTTGATAAACGACCCGGTGGAGAATCCCTTTTAAAAGCTATTCAGCAAAATACTACTGATATGATTTTAATTGAAAGTCTAGATCGCCTTTCACGTGACCCTGTTGAGCAAGAAAATATTATTCGAATGATTGAATTTCAAGGTATCCGATTGATTGGGGTGAGCGATGGATATGACTCGAATTCAGACAGCAAAATTATTCTTAGGGGTATGCGTGGAATCATGTCTGCTGTTTACCTTGATGACTTAGGTGATAAAACACACCGAGGGTTATCTGGGCAGGTCGAGAGGGGACATTTTGCAGGCGGACTCCCCTTCGGTTATCGATCTGTAGATGTTGGTGGTGGGTTCAATTTGGAAATCATACCCGAACAAGCCGAGATTATTCAGCGGGCATTTGAACTTTATGCTTCTGGAAAATCACCAAAGGAAATTGCTCACCTGTTTAATAATGAAGGCATTCTTTCACCTCGCGGTAAAAGCTGGGCACATGGTGCACTTTATGGTCATCCCAAAAAGAAAACCGGCATTCTAAGGAACCCAATTTACCGGGGAAAATACATCTGGAACCGGAGTGAATGGCTCAGAGACCCAGTTTCTGGTAAAAGAAAACGTCGAGAACGCCCTGAATCCGACTGGATTGAAGATGATCGACCAGAATTAAGAATTATTAGTGATGAACTTTGGAATCAGGTTCAAAAACGTCTTCAAGCTTCACGCCTTGTTAGGGGCAACTCTGGTTCAGGAAGGCGGGCCAGAACTCTACTCGGGGGCCTTATTACCTGTGGGACTTGTGGTGGTGCAGTTACGGCTGTTAACGCCAAAAAATACGGTTGTAGCCATCATAAAGACCGTGGACCGGCAGTCTGTGAAAACTCTACGCTAATCCGACGTGACAAACTTGAAAGTGCAATTTTATCATTACTCCAGGAAGAGCTTCTGACACCAGAAGCGATTTCAGGTTTTATCTTTGAAGTAGAAAAAGCCCTAAACGAGGGTAATGAAGAGAAACACTCAGAACTTGAACGACTCAAAAACAAAGCATTATCACTAACCAATGAAATTGAGAATCTTCTTGATGCGGTAGCCGCTGGATCCTTTAAACTTGTTGAAAAAAGACTTTCACAAACAGAAAAAGATTTACTTGAAATTGAAGAGAAAATTTTATTTTTAGATGCTGAAAATGAACCTGATTTGACTTCAATTCCGAATGTAGCAGGAGCCTATCGCGAGTCTGTAGCAGACCTTAGATCCACCCTTTCGGGTCACATACCTGAAGCTAGAAATATCATTCAAGAATTGCTCGAAGAAATTACAATTTCAACTGAAAGCCACGAAGGTATTCGTATCGAAATTAAAAGTAACTATTTGAATTTAATAAGAAAGGTGAGACACAACTCTGGCTCCGGAGCAGTGGAACCAGAGGTGTTTCTAAAAGTGGTAGCGGGGGCAGGATTTGAACCTACGACCTTCGGGTTATGAGCCCGACGAGCTGCCAGACTGCTCCACCCCGCATCAGAGGCGCGTACTATAACCGCGCATGCGTTTTTCTTCAAGATTT
>Ga0180430_10002934_pt1 | contig 14997 bp, 9 predicted proteins | sample SS_ome_9_FD_132999 | JGI IMG/M metagenome (GOLD analysis project Ga0180430, IMG submission 132999) | Hypersaline lake sediment archaeal communities from the Salton Sea, California, USA - SS_1_S_2 metaG | ecosystem: Environmental > Aquatic > Non-marine Saline and Alkaline > Hypersaline > Sediment... | reverse complement strand
TGGTCATCACCGACGATACTGTCGCGATCGATAGTAAAGCCAATCGACTCGGTGCCCGTGGTCGAACCTGAGGTTCTTGTGAGCGTCAGCCAAGGAGCGTCGGAAACCAGGCTCCATGAGAGAGACCCATCTCCCGCATTGGCGATGGCCACTGAACCGGTCGTCACACCCAGTGGAATCAGAATCTCTGTAGACTCAAGCGAGAGAATTGCCGGACTGACTGTACCGTTGTCATTCGAGCAACCGGCTCCCAAGCTAGATAGAAATCCCAAGAAACTGAAATATATAAGTAGAACCCAACTCGCATTTCGGCGAGAGGTGCCGCAGATCATCATTCTCATTCTCCCCCCCGAAATAACGGGAACGAAATCTGATATTTATGTCAAACAAGTCAGATATGTAGTGTAGCCATTTCCTACAATACTGGTAGGTTTGAACAGGTAGTTTTACATGAAACCGATTGATAGTCAAACCCCCGTTCGGCGCTAATCATCATCCAGTCAATTAATTAGGCAACTCCGCTGCAAATGATGCTCGGTAATTTCTTCCCCGATCCACCCAATAATGGGAATCTGGCCCAGTAATTCTGGTCCCAGGTGCATACAACTGTAATCGCGAACTAGAAACCCTGAGGATTGACACCCTTGGGGCTACTGGCGTAACCTCTGCTGCTGTTGCTTGTAGCAGGAGGATAAATGATCAGTTCAATGACCGGTTTTGGTCGGGCTGATGTTCAGAACGAAAATCTGCGCATCAGAGTTGAGATTCGATCCGTTAATCATCGTTTTCTGGAAGTCTCAATTCGCGCCCCCAAGTCTTTCTCTTCTCTTGAACACAGAGTTCAGGAGTTAGTTCAGAAAAGAGTCAATCGAGGCAAAGTCATTCTCACGATAAACCTCGAAGGGGACAGAGACTCAGTGGTCTCACTGCAACTTAATGAGGACTTGGTCAACCGATACCGTGAGATCGGTGATGACCTGAGGGCCAATCATGGCGTCTCGGGAGATCTCGACTTGGCAACGCTGCTCTCGCTCCCCAATACAATTATCCATGACAGTGAAGAGATGACCGATGAATCGGGCTGGGCGCTAATTAAGCCACCGATCGATGAGGCCCTCGACTCTTTTATCAGCATGCGTATCAGGGAGGGTGCCGCATTGGCAACGGACCTGCTTAGCCGTGTTGAAGAAATCCGCTCTGCGGTTGACAGGGTTGAGGTCTTGGTCCCGGAAGTGGTTGATAAAATAAAAACGAGACTTCAGAACCGTCTGGCCGATATTTCCAACGATTTGGAATACAATAAATTCAGGTTAGAAAGTGAGATCACTATCTTGGCCGATCGTTCTGACGTGACCGAGGAGTGTGTGAGACTGCGGTCCCATTGTGAGCAGTTTCAGAAATCCCTGGAAGGATCTAAACCGGCAGGGAGAAAACTCAAATTCATCCTGGAAGAGATGCATCGAGAGGTAAACACCATCGGCTCCAAGGGGCAAAACACGCATATCTCGCAGGAGGTCATCTTCATGAAGGAAGAAGTGGAGAAGATCCGCGAGCAGGTGCTGAATATTGAATAGGGGGAACGATGGCTGAGACTTTACCGGAATGTCCTCGTCTAATTGAGCGTCCATTTCCAATTGTGATTTCCGGCGCTTCTGGGACGGGAAAAACATCGGTGGTCAATAAATTGCTGGCTTCTGACGGTCGCATTGTCCGGGTTCTAACGGCCACTACCCGCCCGATTCGAAGGGGCGAGGTAGAAGGGCAGGATTACGAATTCTTCTCGGAGAAGGAGTTCGAGAAGAAGAGAAAAATGGGCTACTTCGCCGAATCCGCCAAGGTCTATGACAATTGGTATGGAGTGCCCAAGGCAAATATCGCCAAGGGGCTGAAGAATGGCAAATGGGTAGTAGTTAACGTAGATATTCAAGGTGGGCTCACCATTCAGAAGGATTTTCCCGAAGCGATTCTGATCTTTGTTCTGCCGCCCTCGATGGAAGCGCTGACAGAGCGATTGATGGGACGGGGCACAGATAGCCCCGAAGTTATCAAAAAACGACTGGAAATAGCCCAAGCTGAGATGAGTATTGCTCCCAAATACGACTATGTTGTAGTTAATGATGAAGTCAAAGACTGCACAAAGAGGCTCTTATCAATTATACTCGCTGAAACCAGCCGGACAAACCGGGGTTTAACGATGCCGAAGGGATGAGAGGCTAATCGATTCGCCCGAGTGGCCAGAAAAAAGTAGCGTAATTGAAACTTATACTGGACATCCAGACCTCGCACATGTAGTTCTAGTCAGATCCACTTTATATTTTGAGAGCGAGTGCTCTCGATGATCTGGGAGGCGCCTAAATTATGACAAAAGATAAAGAAAACCGGGATGATGTTGCCATTGATGATCGTTCCGAGAGTCTTCAGCTCGACCCCCGGCGTAAATATGAGCGGATCATGCTGGCCGCTGCCGAAGCCACTCGACTCAACGAAGAGGTCAGGCGCAAGGGGATCAAACTCGGATCGAAGGTGACGATTGAAGCGCTCAAGAGAGTTGATGAGGGCAAGGTGAAGGGTGAACTCAGGGGATCGATCTCGATGCCGCCAGAGGAAGAAGCACCCGCCGATCCCATTCCAGAGATTCCCAGCAGCACTCTATTTGCTCCTTCAACTGAAGAGGTATCTCCTGAAGGGGAAGAGGCGACACCTCCCGAAGAGGACTAGGGGTCATATGTGTCAGGCCGGAGTATGCTTAGCGAGCGAGTAGTCACACTTGGTGTAACTGGCGGTATTGCCGCATATAAGACCGCCGAAATAGTTCGGTTGATGCGCAAAATCGGGATCCAGGTTCAGGTTGTAATGACCAAAAGCGCGACCCGGCTGATGTCACATCATACTCTGGCGACTCTGTCCGAGAATCCGGTGCTGACGGAGATATTTGCCCCGGATCCCAACCTGAACGAATCAGCGATACCACTCTCCTACCCGGCCGGTCAAAGCTCCCCTTCGAATGGCATCTCCCATATCCAGCTCAGCCGAACCGCCGATCTGCTGCTGATCGCACCGGCAACGGCCAATATCATCGGGAAGGCCGCTAACGGCATCGCCGATGATCTCCTTTCGACGACGATTCTCGCAAACTCAGCGCCAATCGTTTTCGCTCCTGCCATGAATGATCAGATGTGGATCCATCCAGCGGTTCAGGCCAATATCGCCAAGCTGCGGGAATGGGGCAGTCATATTGTAGGACCATCTAGTGGAGAATTGGCCTGTGGCACATCAGGCACCGGACGGATGAGTTCTCCGGAAGAGATCCTAGATGAGGTGGTGCCAATCCTGCTTGATCAGACCAAAGGCAAGCACTTCCTGGTGACCGCCGGACCAACCGAGGAGCCGATCGATCCAGTGCGGGTTCTCTCGAACCGCTCAAGCGGCAAGATGGGATACGCTATCGCCGAGGCCGCCAGAAACCGGGGCCACCGCGTAACTCTCATCACCGGACCGGCGTCGGCGCCGCTGCCTTTTGGCGTTAGGAAGATACAGGTTCAAACGGCCAACCAGATGCTAGCGGAGGTGACGGCGATTGAACCAGAGGCAGATGTTGTGATCATGACCGCCGCCGTGTCCGACTACCGGCCGGCCAGTCCTGGTAGCAATAAAATATCCTCGGGACAGACGGATCTGTCACTCGACCTCGTGCCTAATCCCGATATTGTTGCTTCGATTGCGCCTGAGCGCTCCAGACGCGGCCTGATCACCGTTGGGTTCGCCCTTGAGATAGGGGAATCGGGTGAAGAGCGGGCCAGAAAGAAGCTGGAGACCAAGGGGCTGGATTTGGTTGTTCTAAACGATGCGACCGTCCCCGATTCAGCCTTCGGCGGCGATACGACCCGCCAAACATTTATTTTCAAAGATCGATCGATTCAGCAGCTACCTATGCAGTCTAAGGCTGATTCCGCAAGGGAACTCGTGTTACGATGTGAATCCCTGTTGGCGCCACCTGTAAAATAACAAGGAACCAGCCATGGATCGGAATCGGCTCCTGAATGAGTTGATCTTGCAGATAAAAGGCGAGATTAGCCGCGGAATCACTTTTTGGCCTGACTCGGCTTGGAATGAGGCCGCGCGAAGTTTTCTCTCGGGACGACCAATGGCGCCGGTGGCTATCTCTGAGGCCGGATCTCCAGTGCCAAGGGCGGCGGCATTCACGGCGAGGCCGGCCGGCGGACAATCGAATAATCCCGCATCAGGTACGGCGAAACCGAGTAAGCGTACCGCCGGAAGTACGGACCCACAGCCCCAGTCTAAGCCGGTCCAGCGCAGCACCAAAAAACCGAAGCCTGACTTCGGCCCCCCGCCGGCGGCAGAGAACCGAGCGCCTGATTGGGAAAATCAACTCAGCGCCGTGGCTGAGGAGATTCACGCCTGCTCCCTTTGTGATTTATCTAAGACCAGAATCAATACGGTAGTTGGCTCTGGTAGCGGCAAGGTACCACTTGTTTTTGTCGGGGAAGCCCCTGGCGCCAACGAAGATGCTGAGGGTGAAGCATTTGTCGGGCGGGCCGGGAAATTACTCACCAAGATAATAGAGGCGATCGACATCAAGCGGGAAGATGTTTACATCACCAATGTGCTCAAATGCCGACCACCGAGTAATCGCAACCCCGCCCCCAACGAAATCGAGCTCTGTTCGCCTTTTCTCGAACGACAGCTGGAGATTCTAAAACCGCGGGTGATCTGCACGCTCGGTCTCTTTGCGACTCAGCTACTCCTTGACAGCAAAGCGCCGATGGGTCAGCTGCGGGGCCGGGTGATGCTTTACCGCAATATACCGGTGATCCCCACCTATCATCCAGCAGCCTTGCTGCGCAATCCGAACTGGAAACATAAGGTCTGGGAGGATGTGCAGGTATTAAGAAAGGTGTTAGACGAAGGCCCAGAGGCGTATACTCCAAAGATACAGATGAAGGATACAAAGCAGGAGACAGCTCCCAAAAGTGGAGATCTCTTCTGATTACCGGCACGAGATAATGGACGGTCAGTTTGAATCAAAAAACTAACACTAAAGAGTTCACACGCTTCAAAAAAGAGAAGAAGCCATCTCGTTCAATGGCCAGTCTACCCGTGCCCCCCCAGAATCTCGAGGCGGAGCAGGCGGTGCTGGCGTCGATGCTGCTAAACCCGGCGGCAATTGACCGGGTCGAAGAGCTAGTGCCGGAAACCGCGTTTTATCGTGAGTCTCACCGCAAGATCTTTCGCGCTATCTCATCACTGAGCGCACGTAATGAATCGGCCGACCTGATTACGGTGACTGAAGAGCTGAAGAAAAACAGCGACCTCGAGGCGGTTGGAGGGGCGACCTTCCTCCAGTCCTTGCTTGATTCGGTGCCGGTGGCGGCCAACGTTGAACAGCATTGCCGTTTGGTAGTGGAAAAATCTGTTTTACGCACACTGATCCAGGTCTCTACCGAGATTATCGACAATTGCTATGATGGAACCGACTCCTGGTCTGACATTCTTGATGAGTCAGAGAAACAGCTCTTTAACATTGGGCAGAATACCCTAAAAAAAGAGTTTATCCCCATCAAAGAAGTCCTGCGCAGCACCTTCGAGATTCTTGAGAATCTCTATGAAAACAAGCGATCGGTCACCGGAGTGCCTACAGGATATGGTGACCTGGACCAGATGACCTCGGGGCTGCAACCATCTGATCTGATTATTCTCGCGGGCCGGCCGTCGATGGGAAAAACGAGTTTGATGCTCAATATTGCCGAGAATGTATCAATCGATCATAAAATTCCCACCGGCATCTTTTCGTTGGAGATGTCGAAAGAGCAGATTGTCCAGCGCTTCCTCTGCTCGAGAACCAAGATCCCCGCCCAGAGAATGAGAACCGGATATTTAAAAGAGAGTGAGTGGCCCAAGCTGGTTGAGGAAGCTGGGAAGCTGAGTGAAGCACCGATATTTATAGATGACACGCCAGCGATCGGCTTGATGGAGATGCGGGCTAAGGCAAGACGGCTCAAGGCGCGGCACAACCTCGGTCTGATCTGTGTCGATTACTTACAGCTCGCCAAAGGCCTGGCCGGCGTGGAAAGCCGCCAGCAGGAAATATCGCAAATCTCCCAGGGACTCAAGGCGCTGGCCAAGGAGCTTTCGATTCCGGTAATAGCTGGTTCACAGCTCTCACGTGCGGTTGAATCGCGGGATGTCAAGCGCCCGATTCTCTCCGACCTGCGTGAATCGGGAGCGATTGAACAGGACGCCGACCTAGTGACCTTTATCTACCGCGAAGAGATGTACCAGCCCGATAATCCAGATGTCCAGGGACGGGCGGAGGTGATTGTTGCCAAACATAGAAATGGACCGGTGGGTACTGTTCACATGAGGTTCTATAAAGAGCACACTCGCTTCGAACCATACACCGATAGAGTCGAGCCCTATCTCCCCGCACCACAGGGCTAGAAAACAGTGGCAAAAATCATCGGCATCAAGCAGCCAGATTCACTGATCGCATGGCCCTCATAAGCCTCAGCCTGGCTCTTTCGTAGACATACCGAATGGGCACTCGCTTTGCTCGAATGAATTGTGGGATTCGCTTGGGGATCTCCCGATCTGGCGAGCGGAAAAAGCGATCGATATCATCGATGTAATGCTCCATCTGATATGATCCTTCGGCTATCTCTTCCAGCTTATCTTTTTCCTCGCGATGTTCCTGAGCTCGATAACAGAGATGATTGTTGGTCATGATGCGATCTAAGAGATCAGCAGTGGCGACAATTAGAGATGCGCGGGGGTTGTTGATTCGTGATTGGTCCGATGCGTTCTCTACGTGGTGAATCGTACCAACCTGTGCAATTGGCGGCATAGACCAGTTCTGGCATAGCTCATAACCGATCACCCCATGATCGACCTGAATCAGCTCGCGCTCTGTAGCTGTTACATCATAAAACTCACCATCTTCAGTCCAGATGATACAGTGATCATCGAGTACGACCTGATATTGCTCTGGAAAATGGTGAACCAGAAATAGTTTGCCCACGTCGTGAAGCAAACCGGCGCTAAAGATGGCGTCAGTATCGCGTTCGCGGACGAAGCTGGCGATCTCCTCAGCCAAACAAGCCACCATCAGGCTATGCCGACAGAAATGGGACAGCATGAAATCGCGAGTTGTCTTGGGAATCTGTTTGCGAATTTTCCATGAATTCAGAAACCGCTGACTGACCTCCCTGCTCCCGACCCTCTGAATTGCCCTGGCGAGCCCGGAAATGGTATCGGTCGCACGAAATTCAATGGAGTTGACCTGGCGTAAGATCCCGATGCTCAGATTGAGATCTAAGGCGACAATATCTTTGCTTAACCCACCACCGGCGATATCACCAATGACCACATCCATCCGTGACACTTCACTGGGGATACCGGGAATTGGATCACCTCTTTTAACCGCCGCCCAGATCTGTTCGGATAAAGCGCTGGTTGATCTCTTGGGCGCTGCCTGCTCACTTGGTGGATCGTCGACTTCCGGTGGCTGATGGAGAACCGGCTGTGACGAGATGATCGGCCGAGACACCATGCTTGCGTCAGGTTGGTCAAGTTCATCATTCGTATCTTCCGGCTGAATTGGTGCGAGTTTGCTCGTCGTCTGATCATCTGCATCGTTTGCCGCCTGCGCGGCGCCCTCTGGAGTTGTCGTCAACTGGTTAGAGTCCGTTGTTTGTTCTAACTCACCATCCAAGGAGATTAATCTACGAATCTTATCTATCAGTTCCGGGAACGATATCGGTTCGGTTACCAGCTCATTGGCGCCAACCGATTTCAAGGAATGCTCAAGAGCTCGATCCAGTTCACGGACAATCACTATGATTGGAATGCGCGCGGTCTTCTCTGAAGATCTAATGCGGGAAATTGCGTTGATCGCATCTAGGCCGGGTGTATCAACATGTAGAAGCAGACAATCGAAGTCATCGGTGAAGATTTCCGCCGCAGCATTGAACGGATTGCAGGCCATCTTCGCCCTGAACTCTCCGGTTTTTAAAAGGGGCGAAGCCACTCTTTTACACGCAACTGGACCGGTGTGAACAATCAAAAGCTGTCCTAGATCCATCGCTCGTCCTTCCACCCCGAATCTATCTGGGATGTGACCTATTCCAATATCTTGATGTAAACCCCACTGGCCGCAACGCTGTAGAGATATTATGATGTATACTTAGATGGTCGTTCGTGTAAACCGTGATCTCGCCCCTTAAGGTTGATATCGACATACAAAAACGCCAACTTGAGGTGATATATCGACTTATTTATGCGAGATGAAGTCCAGTCAGGCTAGAAATCCGATAAATTAGACGTCACTATTAGGTAGACCCAATTAGCGAACCACTACCCTTGTGTCAGGAATGATTCTTGGTTTGTAAGCTAAAACTAGTAACCACCAAGCCCAAAGGAAAATCCAATTGTGGCGTCCGCGTTTCGTTCGAACATTGGCCAAGAAGCTGCCTTTCTCCGCCAGGACAACTTCAGCCAGGCGCCGGCCCTAGTTTGAGAGGGCAGAAAGCAGTGAAAGCCCAGAAACCCTGACAGTTGCTCATCGGCTTCGCTATTGAATCTCCAGGCACTCACCGATCCGCAGTTATCTTCATTGGGAGAACAGCCTGTGTGAAGAGGGAACCAGGGCTGGCCAATCTGGCCATCGCCGTGGCGAATATATTCAATCTGAAAGCGCCCGCCCCAGGTCGCGGTGGGATCGATGCGGCAGCGGGCTAGAAACATCTCCACATCAGGACCGCGCTTGAATCCGATTGGTTGTCCTTGATGTTCCCAATCGCAAAGGCAGAGATCCTGATAATAGACCGAGTAGGTGAAATTGGAGATGCGCGTATATTCGGCCCCCAGCGTCCAATCCCAGCCTTGCCAGGCGGGCGCCAGTGAAAGTCCGAGCTGATAACCGCCTCGGGTCGGCATCTTCGATGATTCGGTGGCGATATCATCAGCGAGGAGTTCGCAGTAGAGTATCCGATCGGGTCCAAAGCGCCAGACGGCATCGAGGCTCCATAGAATGTTATTGCGCTGTTGCTGGTTATCTGGATCGTCCAGATTATCTTGGAGATCCAGACGTTCTACCAGCGTGTAGGGTACAATCCCTGAAATGTACATGGGGTGGAGGCCATTGGCTTGATAGCGAGCGCCCTCCGACATTGAGACCGAAAGATCTGACCTGGGAGTCCAAGTCAACCGGTGCAAGGCAATGTATCTTTTCTGGTGTAGCGATGTGAGGCCGGTCAGAGCGAGGATGCGGAATTTATCGCCGAGGCGAAGTTGGTACTCGGCAAAGTTAAAGGGCTCGGCCGATCCAGAGAAGAGCAGGGTGCCGCCGGCGCCAGGGCCCCATTGATGCCGATCGCGTCCCAGCCGAAAGCGTAGTGGCCCCCACCGAGCGGAGATTGTCGCCGATGTTTCATGAAGAATAAAATCGGTCCCGGCAACAAGAGGATCGGCAAACGCGCGAGCCCGATTGACTTCGGCAACGTGAAGCCCTCCCGAGAAAACAACTGAACGACCAAGATATAAGACGCCGCGCAATCCCACTTTCGTAGAATCGGTCCAGGCCACTTCATGGCCTTCATCGGCCCAGGGATTTTTCCCGCCTTCACGAATGACGGGAGCCAGTCGCAAGTAGGGAGCTATCATTAACTGAGTTTGCTCATCGCTGTATAAGCTTTGATACCCCGGGCGATCTGGGAAGCGGGTTTGATCGGAGATAGGTTTTAACCACCGCTTATTTTCCCAGTCGAATAGCTCTTTCAATCGGTTAAATGAGGCGCCGGTTCGATTAGCTTGGTCACGACCGGTGTCAGATAAGCGCCGCTGGTAACTTTCCATCAACCAAGCGGTGACTTCCCCACGATCAACAGGCTGAAAGGTCATAACTTCGAGGGGCAGGTCTCCCCGGATTGCCAGTCGTTCCAATTCTGATTGGATATCACTTAGGGGCCCGAGCGGTTCTGGCGGGGAATCGGTCTGAGCGAGCCGGGTGGATGTGACAAAAGATCGATCCGCCGCCGAGGCCGGCCAAGCGGCGAATGCCGGAAGAAATATTGCCAGCGTAGCGATAAAAAGCAGAACCAGGTGCGAACGAGGCGAGGCCTGATGGCCCCGCCTTTTCACCCGATTGCTTAGGCATAACCCCGTCCCAACGCTGCGATCCGGGTCAGATGCAACTAACACGATCGACTTACCGCAAGGCTTCACTGGCAATCTCACACGAACTCCGCACTCTAATCGATTAGATCGAGGGCTTCTCGCAGGGCGCGATCTAATTGTTGATCAACGCCACGAGCCAGCTCACCTGGCAGTTTTCGAACTGATATATCAGGTGGGCAGCCGGTGCCCTCCTCATTAAACTGGTTATGCAATGTTATCCACTTCCGGAAAGGTTTACGCACCCAGGAGCCATCAGCCAAGCGCCGACCGCCGGTTGATATAACACCGCCATATGTTCGCTGCCCAACCACTAGACCGCGATCCAGCGCTTTGATCGACCAGGAAAAGATCTCGGCATTAGAGAAGCTGTGCTCATCGCACAACACCACTACCGGTTTGGTCCAGGCGTAAAAGAGGCGACGGCCTTCTGGATAACCCGGCTCACCATCACGAGGTATGGTGACGGCGTGATTGCCGGCAAGCAGACTCGTCAACATTAGATCGGTAGTCCACCCGCCGCCATTGCCGCGAACATCGATAATCAGGGCCTCCTTGCCATTGGCCTCGGCGTATAGATCGCGCTCAAAGATGTCGAGACTCTCCTCATCCATCCCATCGATATGGATGTAGGCGACTTCCCCTTTACCTCGCTCAGCGACAAATCTCCGGCGGGCGCCGAGTTCTTCTTCATAAATCAACTCGCGCATGGTGGTCGTGCTGTTGGGCCGGATAATCACTTCACGCCGCTGACCCTCTTCATTAGCAACATCAAGGATCACTTTATCACCGGGCGTCTGTTCTAGAATCTGGGCAATACAAACCTGTGGCGAGATCGGTACGCCAGAGATTGCGTGAACAACCTCGCCCACTTCAAGGCGACTGCTGATCCGGTCGGCCGCTGATTTCTTTACGACATGCGCGATCTTCATTCCCGGGCCTGTGTAGTGAGCGTCAAAGAATACGCCCAACTGCCCCGAGCGGGCCTTGGGCTGATCACTGCTCCAATCAGTCGGTCCGCCCCAGTAGCCCTGATGAGATGAGTTGAGTTCACCGATCATCATCTTGACAACGTCCTGGAAATCAGCATATGTCGAAGCCGCACGAGCCCACTTTTTATACTTCTTCCTCATCGCAGGCCAATCGACGCCGTGGAATTCTGGGTCATAGAAGTTCTTGCTCATCATCCGCCAGGCTTCATCAAAAACAAACATCCGCTGCTCGGCCCGATTAAGGGTCATCTTCGAGCTATAGGAGTAGCTCTTCGATTCACCGCCGGAGAACGGTACTGAAGCGATCGTGCCGCCGCTCTTGATATAGAACAGCTTGTTGCCCTCTTCATTCAGTTGAACAGAGAGGGGGTTGGTGCCTCCCTTGGTGATTCTTTTCGGCTCGCTGCCGTCCCATTCGACATACCAGAGATCGGTTTCACCATCGGCGGATGCGCGAAAGACAAATCCATCGCCATCATTGGCGACATAGACCGATGTCTCATCGCCGGTTAAAGTGGTCAGGCGGTGAAGACGCTTGTGGATATCATCGAAGTCGATCGTCACGACCAGCGCCTCTTCTTCCTCTTCGTCGTCATCGGCGTCAGATGACTCTTCCCCGTTTTCATCGCCCTCTTCCTCATCGTCATCTTGATTTGACCCTGAATCGATTGTCGACCAGCCGGGGGAGCGGGATTCGGAGAACTCGGCTAGGCGATCTTCTTCGGCCCGCTGCTCATCTTCTAGAGATAGGCGGACATACCAGATATCACTCTGATTCAGGAATGTTCTGGTGGAAGTGAAGGCGATGATCTTCCCATCGCGCGACCAGAAGGGGGAGCCATCATAATCGGGGTGCTGACTGATATTATGAGGTCCAACCTGGCCATCGACGGAGATGATCCAGACATCTGAGTTGAAGTTGCTATCTTCGCGCTCAAACACAATCCACTTATTATCCGGTGACCAGGCGAATCTGATATATGACCTGCCATCGACTAGGATTTTTTGATCCGAGCCATCGGGCTTCATGGTCAGCAAGGTTCCCTGATTGCGAACAAAGGCGATCAGCTCTCCATCTGGGGAGAATTGGGGCTGAGATTCATCTCGATCGTCATCGGTAATCTGGGTGATTTCGCGGTGCAATGAACGGGCCAGCCGCTCTTCATCTTCGGAGGTTGATTTGACTGAATAGATATCTTCGTTTCCACCTCGATCAGAGACAAAAATAAGCGACTTCGAGTCGGGAGCCCAGCAGATATCGTAGTCACGGGCAGCCGTATCGGTCAGACGGTAAGCGGTAGATTCATCCTCGCTGGCCTTCATCGCGAAGAGTTCCTGGTTACACACAAAGGCGATCTGCTCCCCATCGGGCGAAACCGCAACTTCCGAAGCGCCGCGATTAACATTAATCCGCTCAACGTCGGCGATGCGGGTGTCGATCGGGATGACAATCCGCAGCCGCTTGGCCTCGGGTGGGCGCCTATCCCACTTTGAAGCACCGGCCTCGGGCAGCTCATCGGGAATCTCTACGGTGTAGATGCCATCCTCATATTCAAAGGCGGCAAGGCTGCCATCACTCGAGAGGCGCGGTAGCCTCAAGCGGCCATCCTCGAATCGAGTGATCCAAGCCCGGCTGCCGCCGCTGATAGACATCACCTTAAGGTTACTCACGCCGTGCCATTCACTGAGGTACATCAGATGGTCGCCGTCAGGGAACCACTGGGGGTCTCTATTGCTACCGGCTTCGCGTTCGGGATGAGACCAGGCGGGTGGGCCGGTGAGATAGGTGTCGAGATAACCATTGGGAAAATCACCCCAGAGGATATCTGATTCGCTGCCAAGTTCGGTGAGATTGAAGTGACGGCATTCTGGATATAGTGATGTTTGAGCCATCATGCCTGCATTAGTCGACATGGGGCCATCCCATTTGGCCTGATCGGCGCTATCGATTTGATTCAGATCGGAGCGATCGCTTAGCCGCGGCGCGGTTGATTGTGAACTGGACCGCGCGTGAATGGACTCACCGGAGGGGAGTTCAGCTAACCAGAGTTTGTATCTGGAATTGCCCTCATATCCGCGTCGCCACCACTGAACGCTCCCTCTTTGATATAGAAGCCGTGTGCCATCGGGGGATAAGACAGCGCTAGTGCCGCCGGTTGGAAAAATCGCGACCGGCTCATTGCCATCAAGAGAGACCATAAAGGTCCCCCGCTCACCTCGCTCATAGATCTGCCGGTAGCCGGAGAAGAGCACCGCCTTACTATCCGGCGTCCAGCCATTAATATATTCGGTGCCTGTGAAGTAGGTCAGGCGGCGGATACGCCCACCTTCGACCGGCAAGGCGTAGAGATCCTGATTGCCATCGCGTTCGGTGGAAAAGGCGATCCATTTGCCGTCGGGCGACCAGATTGGATGGGCGTCATAGGCAGGATGGATGGTGAGCCGTTTGGCTTCGCCACCTTCTTTAGGTACAGTCCAGATATCACCCTGGTATGAAAACGCGATCACACTGCCATCGGGGCTAGGCGCAGGGTGACGCGCGAGGCGAATCTCTCCGGAAGAGAAGATTTCATCGCGAATATCATCTGCCGCGGCCACTGAACTAAGTACCGACAGCGCCGGCTGACCGGGGGGGATCAGGACTGGAATCATCAAGAGCAGTGACATACAGATTGTTCGTTTTATACCGAGAGAAGTGAGCCCGATTAGCCCGGAAAATAGAGCGCTCATACAAATATCTCCTTCCACATGCGCCGCTGCGCCATGGGGATAAAGAATGTGGTCACCTTCACCAGAGAAGAGCAACCAGCTTGATTCAATACCCCTGACACCCGAGGCTGCAAACATCTACAGTCCGCTGGAGATGTCCACCCGAAATTCATCTGACCATACAACCAGCGTAGGTGCATGCATCCGATTCGCATAGTTTGAGGGGGATCTCTTTACTAGATCGTCTGCAAGAGCCCCGGAGGGTAATGCCGAATTCCCACTTGGGTAATCACAGCTATGGATGATTGTCCCCCAGGACGCGAACCTATTATATGACTGAGGGCAGTAAACAGAACAGCTAAATCTGCCAGTTTATCGATTGTTCTGCTCCCTGATCCGGCGTCCATACAGCAGGTCATCGCCCCAGACCGACACCTGCCGGGCAAAGGCAGAACGCCTCAAACCGGTGCGAATCAGGTTGTGAATAAATGTTGGCGGGTGACTGTATGGGCAAACCCGCATACATAAACCACAATCGGTACCGGCAACTCGCCAGTAGCGGTAGCACTGTTCGATATCAAGCTGCCACTTATACACTCCGCGGACCTCGCTGACGCCATCTTGCGGAATCGAGGCGGAGGGACAATTCTCGGCACATTTCTTACACCGTCGGCAGAAGTCCTGGACACCGAAGCTGACAGGATGGTCGATCTCAAGGGGCAAAGAGGTGGTGACCGCTCCCAGCCGCATCCGAGGTCCGAGTTTTTCCGAGATGAGATATCCCATCCGGCCAAGTTCGCCCAACCCGGCGTCATAGGCGACCGGTGGCAGCATTATTTGATAGTTGCTGCCAGCGACGTGAGCACGAGCGGAGAAGCCCTGCCGACGGATCAATTTGGCCAGGCTGGTGGAGATCTGAGCGCCCTTCAGATATTGAGTGGCGGATTCCTCTGAGATCGGTAAACCTGGCGCGGCCTCGACAGCTTTGTTGTCCATTTCGAGGGTGAAAACGATAGCATACTCGTGAGTGTTATCGATTTGCTCACCCCACTTATCAGGACCGCGGCCGACATGAGAGTAGAGATAGGACGGATTCAGCCTCGCGATA
>Ga0180430_10002933_pt1 | contig 14999 bp, 13 predicted proteins | sample SS_ome_9_FD_132999 | JGI IMG/M metagenome (GOLD analysis project Ga0180430, IMG submission 132999) | Hypersaline lake sediment archaeal communities from the Salton Sea, California, USA - SS_1_S_2 metaG | ecosystem: Environmental > Aquatic > Non-marine Saline and Alkaline > Hypersaline >... | reverse complement strand
TCGCCCTCAAAGCCAAGCACTTGATATTGAACGAGTTCCTATTCCAAAGAATATTCCAAATACCCAAAAATTGTTTTCAACAAAAAAATATGTAACAACGGGTCAACTAGAAAATATTGAATATATCGTGTATGTACAACCTGAAGCATATGGTGCATTGGAAACACGGGAGGATATGCATAAAATTGCACGTATCGTTGGTGATTTGAACACGCTGCTTCCAAAACGAAAGTTCATATTAATGGGTCCTGGCCGATGGGGGAGTAGAGGAGATATAAAACTTGGGGTACCAGTGAATTATGGTGATATCAATAATACGTCTCTTCTTGTTGAAATAGCAAAAGAGAAAGGAGAATATATTCCGGAATTATCTTTTGGTACACATTTCTTCCAGGATTTGGTAGAAGCCGACATTAAATATCTTCCGTTATACCCTGATCAACCTGATAGTCTTTTCAATGAGGATGATTTACTCAACGCACCGAATCATCTCTCTGAATTCTTAACAAATAATACACACTATCGAAAGGTCGTTCATCTTGTGAAGGTATCAGATATTATCTCTGGTGGTACTCTCTCAGTGATTATGGATGGTGAAGCAGGAGAGGCGCTTGGGTTTCTAAAACAGCCGGATCATTCAACATGGCGATTGAAAAAAACTGAAGAGATTGCACAAGCTTTAGATCCAACATTATATGGCGTGAAAGCATTGTATTTAGTAGGGAGTACAAAAGAATCAACAGCTGGTCCAAAAAGTGATATTGATCTTATTGTGCATTTTCTAGGTACTTCAGATCAAAAAGAGAAATTACTTCACTTTTTCGAAAATTGGGACAAAAAACTAGTGAAAGAAAACAAAAAACGGACTGGGATTGCTCTTGAAGGAATTCTTGATGTTCACTTTGTAACAAATGAGGATATACGAAAGAAATCCCCATGGGCGGCACATATTACATCCCGTTATGGTAATGCCCGTCGTATTTCACTTCAAACAACACTGATTTAATCCTTTATATCAATAAGCTCTATAGTTGCATGATTTAATACAGTAGTATCAAAACGAATTAAAGATAACTCTGGACCATCATGAGCGGCAGAAAACATAAATGTTTTTCCAATACGTTGTTTCCATGAACCAGTTATCCGTGTTGATTCATGGACATGGCCATGGAGGGTAAGGAATGGTTGAAATTTTTCAATAAACCGTTTGATAGCGATACTGCCGATATGCACATCAAGAGGTGCATGATCAATCATTTTTCCATCAAGAGCTGCACGGTCTAGAACAGTATCATATGGCGGTGAATGGAAAAGAAATATTGTTTTTTCAACAGGTGAATTTTTTACAAGAATTTCAATATCATTTTTCATGGTATTATCCATAATTTCCTCGGTAGTAATCTCCCTTGTATATTTTCCTTGTTCAAGCGGAAAAGCACCTAGATCAACATATTTGGATATATCATATCGTTCCCAGTCCTTAAGTGAAAATGGTGTTGGGGGAACATAGTTATACCCTGTAACATAAAGATTCCAGAATGGTATGGTTTTATTGTGAATATATTCAAGAATCCCATTTGATTCAGCTTCAAGAAAATATTGCTCATAGATATAGGGATCATCATTTCCCATGATTAAAAAAAAACGAGTTGCCACATCGAAATCTTTTTCTAGGTGTGAAAGAGGTTTGAGAATTTGTTGTTTTATAAATGATTCAATAAATGCTTGTCCTTTCATATGTATGGGGAGGAGATCTCCTCCAAGAAATACTGCATCAGGTTGTTCATGTTTTATGTGTGAGAATAGGATGCTATATTTTTTTATATCTCCATGTAAATCAGATGTAAAGAAACATTTCACGTTTGTCCACCAAGAGTCTTTATTTAATGTTACATTGATAATTAATTGGGCTATAAATGTATTCTTATATACCCTTGATATATACAGGACATATATTCAAATGAAACTTGTGAGATTGTGATTGGTGATTGTATGAAGGGTATCGTCTATCACCCGGATTATAATAAATATGATTTGGGTTTGGATCATCCCTTAATAGGGGATAAACCAAAAAAAATTATGGATAAATTGAAAGAAAAACAGCTACTGGATTACTTTGAATTGTTTAAACCATCTCCGGCCAAGGAAATAGATTTAACCCGGGTTCATGGTAAGGAATATGTTGAACGTATAAAACGATTAAGTGAGGTTGGAGGAATGTTGAGTTTTGACACGCCAGCTCCAAAGCATATATATGAATATGCAACGCTAGCGACTGGGGGGTCAATAGTATCAGGTTCAAAACTTTTTGAAAATTATTCAATAATGATTAATCCATTAGGTGGATTTCATCATGCAAGTATCAATCATTCATCTGGTTTTTGTTTTTTTAATGATCTCGCGGTTGCCATAGAGTTTATTAGGGTGGCACAAGATGTTAAACGGTTCCTAATTATTGATATCGATGTTCATCATGGTAACGGAACACAAGATATTTATTTTCTGGATCCAAGCGTGTTAAACATTTCATTTCATCAAGACGGTAGAACTCTTTATCCTGGAACGGGAGCAATAGACAAAATTGGAGGGGGGGCAGGTGAAGGATTTACGGTTAATCTTCCGCTTCAACCAGGAACCGGTGATAAAGGATATCTTGCAGCGTTTGATGCGATTATACCACCTCTAGCGAAGCAATTTAAACCAGAAATGATTCTTTTTCAATCTGGTGTTGATGCCCATCATTTAGATCCTCTTGCAGATTTAAGTCTAACCTTTCAGACCTATTATCACTTAGCGGATAGAGTAAAGAAGTTATCCAAAGGATCTTGTAATAAACTACTCATGCTTCTTGGAGGGGGATATAATAGTACAGCGTGTATTGAAGCATACTACAATGAATTTTGTGGAATTATTGGAACGTCTGACTATATCAAAGAATCTGATGATTTTGAACTTAATCAATATAAAACGGTAATGAATCAAGTTGAATCATTAAAAGAGATATTACATGATTATTGGAATCTCTAAAATGTTTGAAATCGTCGATAATTATATTAACCCCTTCTATATATGGGGCCGCAATAATATTTCAAATCTAGGGTGAAATTAGAATGGGCGTTGAAAACCTTGAAAAAATTTTCAAACCAAAAAGTATCGCAGTTATAGGTGCTAGTAACAAAATAGGATCTGCCGGTTATCGAATATTTAGAAATCTCATTGGTTCAGGTTATGGGGGTGTTGTTTACCCAGTCAATCCAAGATATGAGAGTATCCAAGGGGTTGAAGCATATCAAACAGTCAAAAAACTACCAAAAACCCCAGACTTAGCAATTGTGGTTACCCCTTCAAAAATAGTCATCGATGTCGTCGAAGAATGCGGAAAAAAGGGAATTCAAGGGCTCATCATCATATCTGCAGGTTTTAAAGAAATAGGGGAAGAAGGAAAGAAACTTGAGAAAAAACTCTCTGATTTAAAAGAAAAATATCATCTACGAATTATTGGACCAAATTGTGTTGGTATCATCATGCCATATCTTGAGATGAATGCAACATTTGCCGGTTCAATGCCTGAGAAAGGCAACATAGCTTTATTTTCTCAAAGTGGAGCGGTCTGCGGATCAATTCTAGATTGGGCAGCATCAGCAAATGTCGGTTTCAGTTCATTTGTATCCGTTGGTTCCATGCTTGATGTTGATTTTGGAGATCTCATTGACTATTTTGGAAGAGACATGCACACTCGTAGTATTGTCATCTACATAGAAAGCATTACCCATGCACGCAAATTTATGAGCGCAGCTCGAAGTTTTGCACGAGTGAAACCAATTATTGTCATTAAATCAGGACGATTCAAAGAAGGAGCAAAAGCAGCATCTTCACATACTGGTGCAATGGCAGGAGAAGACTATATTTACGATGCAGCATTTAAACGCGCAGGAGTTGTTAGAGTCAAAGAAATTGGTGATCTTTTCAACTGTTCATCGATATTGGCAAAACAACCCAGACCAACAGGGCCAAACCTTGCTATTATAACAAATGCTGGTGGACCTGGTGTGCTTGCAACAGATGCGATTGTTGAAAATGGAGGTAAATTAGCTGAACTATCTCAAGAGACAATGGATGAGCTAAACAGTTTTCTTCCAAAACACTGGAGTAAAGCAAACCCTATTGATATTATCGGGGATAGTGATGAAGAGGTATATCGAAAGACCATCGAAGTCTGCCAAAAAGATAAAAACATCGATGGATTAATCGTGATAAGTGTTCCCCAGGTTATGGCAAATCCAAAAAATCTAGCTGAAAACATCATTGATTTATCAAAACAATCCTCAAAACCTATTCTTACCTCTTTTGTTGGTGAAGAAAGTGTCCAATATGCAAGGCAATTATTAAATCGAAATAATGTTCCAACATATATAACTCCTGAAGAAGCAGTTAAATCCTATATGTATCTCTATCAATATGCAAGAAACCTTCAGTTATTATATCAAACCCCCGAAGAACGAGATGTGGAGATCAGTTCCACTCATAAACAAAAAATACGACATATTATAGATAATGCTGTTTCAGAAAAACGAACGATACTTACAGAGACGGAAGCAAAGGAGATACTAGAATACTATAATATCCCTACAACCAAACCGAGGATTGCATCAACTGTTGAAGACGCAGTTAAAACTGCAGAGAAGATTGGATACCCAATTGTTATGAAAATTCATTCACCTGAAATAACTCATAAAAGTGATGTTGGTGGAGTAATATTAGATATTTCGGATTCAAAGTGCTTAAAAGAAGCATATGCAAAAATGATGAAAACCGTGAAGAAAAAAGTTCCAAAAGCAACCATTGAAGGCGTTACTATTCAAAAAATGATTGAACATACTGGTGCCGAATTTATCCTAGGATCTAAAAAGGATCCATTATTTGGATCAGTTATTCTCTTTGGGATGGGTGGTATTTTTACTGAATTATTCAAAGATAGAGCAATTGGTTTTCCTCCATTAAATCAGGTCTTAGCACAGAGGATCATTGAAAAAACAAAGGCATACACGCTATTGAAAGGTTTTAGAAATATTCCACCTACAGATATGCATTATGTGGAAAAAATAATGATACATTTCTCTCAACTTCTTGAGGAACACCCTGAGATAGCTGAGATTGATATTAACCCATTAATACCTCAAGACAATAAGCTCCTTGCTGTTGATGCAAGGATTATTTTAGATGAACATTCTGAAGATAAACCACATATGATTATCTCTAAGTATCCCAGTCACTTTACGAAGCATGTGACCTTAAAAGATGGTACTAAGGTGACACTTCGGCCAATAAAACCAGAAGATGAACCACGATGGTTAGAGATGTTTAAGAGTTTCTCTCTTGAAACAGTGCGATACCGGTTCTTTAGGATCATAAAAGACACCCCCCATGAAATGAGAACCAGGTATTGTAATATTGATTATGATAGAGAGATTGGAATAGTTGCTGAAATAACAGAAAATGGTCAAAAACGATTAATTGGTGTGACCCGTATTATTGCAGACCCTGGAAGTATGGAAAAAGCAGAGTTTGCATTGGTTGTAAGCGATAAATGGCAACATCTTGGTTTAGGTGCGGAATTCATTGATTACACCCTAGAAATTGCACAAAAAAAGGGTTTTAAAAAGATCTTTGGGCCTGTACTGAAAGATAATGTCCCTATGATTAATCTGTGTAGAGAAAAAGAATTTACATTCTCAGAGGGCGATCCAGGAGAATATCTCATAGAGTATCCTTTATAATCCTTTTTTTTCCTTTTTTAATTTTTATGCATATATCCACATAGAAATGTATATATATGCTTGAAATGAACCATCTCATTACAACAAAGAAAGGGGAATAAAGGCGGCGTATATGAATAATGACAAAGGGGCATCAATAAAAGAAGCTACCAATGAACTCTTACAAACACGTATTTTTAAAAGTATTGCACAAAGAAATACAGCTTCGTTTGCAGAAAAACTTGCTATCTGGCTAGTTAGATATGTGTTGATTATTTCTTCAATGAATGAATCTTTACATATCAACCTTGAGCAAATTCTTATGAATCTACATGGAGACCGTTTACGAAAAATAGTTGAGATAACTAACAATTCTTTTAATACTGCAAGACAAGAAAGGGACGATTCACAAAACTATATTTGGTAAAAAAAATAGAAAAGAATGGAAGTGTCAAGTCTTCCATTACAGATTTTTTTTTATTTATCAAAATGGAAATTATAGTTGTTTTTCCAGTATGCTTTGAGTTCATCGAGGGTTTTATCGAGGGTAATGGTGTCTTTGACATCATAGATGTAATTTGTTGGAAATGGCATCATAGTGTTGTATGGCATGTGCCAGGTATCACAAAGATATGGATCAACAAAGCAACCATAGTTTTTGTATGTTCCATCACTTTCGACCCATGCATAGAATGTTCCAACACGGGAATGGTTTTTGTCATAGATTGGTTTTTCGACTAGTTCATCAGTTGGGCAAGTGGTATGACCGCAAGGAACTGCTTTATGCCAGAATCGTCCAAGTTGTTCAGTTGTTTTGTTCAAAGTGACATTGTCTTGCCAATCTCTAATATAATCGCTATAGATTGGTATAAGTTTGTTTGTTCCTCTGAACCAGGTGTCTTTAGTGTTTTCATTTGGGCGAATACCAAAGAACCAACCTGGATATTCATCATTCCAGCTTTTCCAAGTTTTGTCAATTCGTCCTACTGAATTGCCATTACTATCGAATACTTCTTTTCCTACTAACTCATATGCGTTTTGTATTTTCATACGTCCATCTCTCCTAGTAGTGAAAGGACATAAATAAGGAGGTATTTAAATTATTCTATTTTATTAACCGATTTTTTAATTAAATGTTTTATTTTGCTACTATTTAGCCTTAAAAGCTTATCAATTAGTATATCTACTTATCAAACATCAAATGGATAATGTTATCTTGTTGTTATATAGGGGTCCTTTATGATAGATCTTTTAATGTTTTTTTTAGAGAAATATACCATTCATCAAGACATCGCTCTGCTTCTTTTTTGAGAATTTTCATATTACAACATTCATAGACGTGGTAGTACCCACCCTTAGGAATAGTCTTTGTTTTTTTTATGCAAATACCGCAATTTTTTAATTTTTGAAGTGATCGATATACGGTACTTCTCTCTTTATTAAGACTTAAAGCAATTTCATCTGTACGGACGGGGCCCAATTCTCTGAGTTTGTTCAATACTAATATATCTAAATTATTTAGGTTAAATATGCAGGTTACAGCATCCTCGCAAGTGAGTGGTTGGGACTTTTTAAGATTCATCTACTTATCTAATATGAAAAGGAGTATTTAATGGTTGTGTAAAAATAATACACAAACGTTATATATCATGAACTCTATAACATTAAACAATGGATGATGAATTAGCGATCCTAAAAAAGAAAAAGCTAGACGAACTAAAAAAACAATATTATACGGAAGGAAAAAACATGGAAATTGAAATGCCAGATTCACCAATAGAAATTAATGATGCTGAATTAACAAACACGATAGGTAAATACAAAACTGTTGTGATTGATTGCTGGGCCCCATGGTGTGGACCATGTCGAATGATACATCCAATTCTCAATGAACTTGCAAAAGAAATGAAAGGGAAAATCGTCTTTGGAAAACTTAATGTTGATGAGAACCAACAAACAAGTGCTCAATATGGAATTATGAGTATACCCACACTTCTAGTTTTTAAAGATGGTAAACTTGTTGATAAAATAATTGGAGCTTTACCAAAACCTATGCTAAAAACCAAATTAGAAACATACATTTAAATAAAATTAAAGAAAATTAATAGATATAAAAAAAGGGTTTTTCTATGAGCAAACACCAACCAAGCAAAACAAAGAAAAACAATAATACACTCATTTATGGCACCATTGCTGTAATTGCAATTCTTGTACTCATTGTATCAGGTATCGCAATGACACAAAATACATCAACTGATACAACAAATCCTGATAATACTTCTTCAGAAAACACAGACAACGAAGGAAAATGGTTGTTTGCTATGGATACCGACAATGTCCAATCAAAATATCAGGCTTCTGCCATACCAACACTAGCTATTGTCGATACAAAAGGAGATGTTATCTTTTACAATAGAGGATTACATTACAAAGAACAATTACTTCCATATATTGAGTCTGCTTTTGATGGATCTGGAGAAATCATTGCTGAAGCACCAGATTTTACCGTTACAACATTTAATGAGAAAACTTTTAAATTATCAGATAATGAAGGAAAAGTAGTCATAATTGATCTCATGGCGGAATATTGTGGACCTTGCGTGAGTCAAATGCCTGAACTTAAACAAATAAAACAACAATATGGAGATGATATTATTATCATTTCTATTGATGTTGCTTATCCAAGTGAAACCGAAAGTGTCGTACGTGATACCTTTGGAGAATATATAAAGGAGGATTAGAAAAAAATGCATACAAAAAATATCAAGATTGGAATTATAGCCGTAGTAGTTATGTTATCAATATTTTTTGCAAGCGTATCAACAATATCAGCAGTGCCAACTGTGACAGTATCTCCATTAAAACCTAAACCTGCTTCAACAGTCACATTTACTGTTACTTTAAGTGGTATATCAGATATTTCTACCGTTGCTATTAACGTACAAGAATGTACTGCAAGTCTTTGTTTTGTAGATGATTTTAACCAAACAATGACTGAACAGAGTACAGATACTTATACAACCTCATTAACATTGAAACATTCAGATGCCACGGAAATAAAATATCGCGTTGGATATCGAACCCCAACTGGATGGACCTGGGATCCTGCGGATGCAAATGATATGGTTAAAATCAGTCTTGACACAAGCTCTTCAGATTCATCGAATAACACACCTGGATTCGAATTAATATTTGGAATACTTGCTGTTCTACTAGTCGCGGTTGTTCTTTACAAGCGTGGACGATAAAGGATGAAACTGCAAGCAAAACGCTTAGTCTCTCAATTCTTCTTTTTTTTCATAGCTAATTTAAAACCGTTTGGTGTAAAAACCGGATTTTGTTTTCCATTTTTTTACTGCAATTCATGTCCCACCGCTACATCGGCCTGTCCATTACGTGCACTTGAAGTTGGTGTCTTCCAACAAAATTACAAATGGAAGATTTTTGTCTATCCGTTTTTAATTCTTGGAGCTGTTGGTGCAATAAGTGGCCGAGCAGTTTGTGGTTGGGCCTGTCCCATAGGGCTTCTTCAAAGAGGAACTGGAAAGGTCGCTCGGAAACTCAAAAAATATCCTTTAGTAAAAAAATTAGGAAAACACCCGATTGAAACATACTTACGATACACGAAATATGTTTTACTGATTGGTCTGGTAATAATATCAACAGCATTAATAGGTTTTATGTTCACTAATGTTTGTCCAATTGGTGTGCTCACAGGCACATTTCCTACCCTATTATTGTACCCTGGAAAATTTGTTCCAAATCCAATATTTTTTTGGCCTGCAATAGTTATCTTTGCCCTATTCCTTATTCTTATCTTCACCATCGAACGAGGTTGGTGTCGGTATTTCTGTCCCATTGGAGCAATTTTAGCACCCTTTAATAAAATAAGCATGTATCATGTTGAACGAGTTCCTGAAAAAATATTTCAAAAAGAATGCCTACATTGCAATGCTTGTTCCAACATCTGCCCAATGGGAATAGATGTTGTTACCATGCATCGAGACCCTGAATGTGTTCTCTGTGGAAAATGTATTGAAGTCTGCCCGAAGAACCTTATCCAATATAAGAGGTAAACGTTCATGAACAACAAGAGAATCTATCAAATAAGTGCAACAATTCTTATAGCTGGTTGTTTCGTTGGCCTAACCGTTGGAACAGATGTATATCATCTTGTTGAAGAAAGTATTGTAAATACTCTTTGTTTAAGCTGTTTAAAACTAGATGTTAAAACAGATACAACATTTACTTTTCAAACAGCCAATGGTAAGCCACACCCAGATTTTATTATTGAAAATTTAACGACGGGTGTAGTTTTTCTTCATTTTAGCGAGGATGCTTGTCCAGGCTGTGATATTATGTTGCCGGTGATTCAGAACCTGTTTTCAATTCAATTTGCAAAAACAGATATGGTCTATGAAACCCTGAATTATTCAAATGCAACCGTTCATTTCTTTTATACAAACATTGATCATGCAACACAGGAACGTAAGGATCTTTTCCCGATTTATGACAAAGAACATCTTTATGGTTTACCAATGTTTACAATGATTACACTTGGAAAAAATAAAGAAGAAGAGATCAAACCCTATTATGCAACACTCTACGGTACCCTTGACCGTAGTACGGATGCAGAACGAACACAGCTTCTTCAGAATATGATGTCAGAAAGTATTCGGCTTTGGAATGAAAATACGTAAAATATTTTCGTTATGAACTGATAGCTAACATCAATTGAGCATAACAATACTTACTTCTACACTTAGTTATTGGATATTTCCTCTTCTTCTGCTAATATATTTAATCTTTCAAGTACAGCATCAAGTGTTGATTGTATTTCTTTCTGTTTTGTTTTTGAGAGTTGAAGAGCAAGTTTTCTTATTTGAAGGATTGTCATAATAATATCTGATTTTTCCTCGTTTATTATTTCGGAAAGTATATTTCCAAATTGAGTTATTTTTTCTTCCATCTCTTTTGCATGTTTTTTTATATTTCTGAGTTGTTCTAATCCTTTTGTGGTTGTTTCATAAACAGTTTTTGATCGTTGTTCTACTTGTTTAATTTCGATAAGTTCATCATTTTCCAATTTTGAGAGTAAGGGATATAATGTTCCTTTACTGGGAGTCCATGCTCCTTTTGTTTTTTCGGTGATTTCTTTTAGAATGTCATATCCGGATTTGGGTTGATTTTGAAGACTATGGAGTATATATACCGCAAGGATGCCTTGTTGTTTTCCAGATTTCGTTTGAAAATTGAAGATGGAAGTCATTATTTCTCTATATAGCTCACCGTATTATTTATATATTTCGATACAGAACAGTTCGATAACGAAATATTTATATATTAAGTATAAATAATAGATATGATACTAATAAAAATAAACGCGCGGTCAGTTACGAATTGAATTTTGGGGACAATACCTGATATGTTAGATAAAATCGGAAGAAAAGTGGAAAAACATCCTTATCTTATCATACTGATTACCATTCTTGTCACTCTTGGGTTTGTAATCAATATCCCTTCCATGAATATGAATACCTCAACAGAGGATTTCATGCCTGATTCAGATATCGCAAACGCTAGTTCAAGAGTCACAGAATATTTTGGTAAAAACCAAGATGTGGTCATGATACTCACAGAACATGAATCACAAAAAAATATTCTTACTGCCTCAAATATTCGCGATATTCATGAAATAACCCTTCGATTATCGGAACATGAGGATATAGAAGGAATAATTGGTTTCACTAATTTCATTGAAATGATCTGTGGTATGGAATTCAACACTACCATTGAAAACAGTACTGATGAACAAATAATTACGGTTCTTCAAGATATTCTTACCGATCCCTCCTTTCAGCAACACCAATTATTCACAAATAATGATGACAATGAAGATTATGATTACAGTCGATTTCCCCGCATTTCAAAAGGAAGAGTGTTTGATGGTGGAGATATTAAAAACGCCTATGTTCAACAACACAAAAATGCAATTACATTTACTATAGAAGTGTATGATTTATCTGGATTGGAAGAAGAACTCAAAAAACCTCTGTTTCCTCTCAACGTAATGGAATGGTCAATTGCTTTTTCCAATCAAATAGGGCCAAAAGAATTACAGGAAATAGATTATCGAATCGCTGTTCATTTAGAGCCAAAACATGAACTATGGACTATTGGAAATGGGTTTCTATCAAATATAAACAACCTGATTTCTCAACTCAAACAACGGGAGCTTCGAAATACTTTTAACACATCAATTGCTCTTTGGATAAGTCCACCAGGAATTGATACTTCATTTCCAATACAACTTAAACATATTGAACCTTCATTTGATACACAAAAAAACACGATATCATGGACTGTGAATAGAACTGATCTAGGAACCTTTGGTATTGCTCCAGAAAATGACGGATTTGGTCTTCCTGCTAGACTAGGTAATTTCACTGCATCATTTCGATACTATCAACTCCCCCTTTTTCATCTACCCTGGTTACGGATAAATACTGAGATGGAAACCGTTCAAAACATTATGGAGTTTTTACAACGACGACCATTTCTTTCTCAGATCTCCTCAAGTATCCTAAAAGATTTTGACTCATTCTCCTGGGAACAATTTGATGAAATGGGAGCAATGCTTTCTAAAAATGATACAATACAAGACATCTCATTGACTAGTATTGAATCCTGGTGGGTAACTGCAGATGTTGCACCTGATACAGGGGTTTCAGAAGAGACCATTTTCATTAAACCACAGTTCATGGATGATTTACGAACATCAACTCTTACGTTTCTTCCAAAACATTATGAATATGGAGAGGAAGTAACTCAGACCCTTATTCTTGCATTCATCAATGGCAGCATCCCTGAAGAAGAACGAAAAAATATTGTCGAAGCATTTAACGAAGAAATTAATACCATTGAACAGTCCTCTGCTTTTACTCTCCGAACTGCAGGAAACACACAACTCTCAATTGAAATAGATGAGATTGCAATGTCCTCAAATCAAATTATTATGCCCTCTATTTTCATTGCAATTCTCATTTTGTTATTTATTACCTTTAGAAAAATCAGTTATATGTTTCTGCCACTCATTGGTTTAAGCCTATCAATTATTTGGGTGTTTGGATCAATGGTTCTTCTTGGAATTAATTTCAATATGATGTATGTTGCCTTAGTGCCACTTATGCTTGGTCTAGGTGTTGATTACTCAGTACACATGTTTCATAATTACCGTGCTGAACTCTCCAATGGAAAAACCGTGAAGGAAGCAATCATTCTTTCAATCCAAGAAATAGGAACAGCTCTTTTCCTAGCAACCATTACAACTGTAATTGCGTTTTTATCATTTCTTACTGCAACGATACAACCCATTAAAGATTTAGGACTTCTTTCTGCTTTAGGAATTATTTTCACCTTTATCATTACACTTACCTTTCTTTCAGCGACCCGCTATATATTAGATAGAAAAAAATCACCAAAAAAAATGAAAACAACATTATTTTCATTGGAACCTTCATTAAAGAAACTCTCAATTCTTCTCATCCGTCATTCAAAAATCGTCATTATAATCTCAGTACTTATCTCTGTTTTAATGGGATTTGCCGCTTTACAAGTACAAACCTCCTTTGATATGGAAAGCATGCTACCACAGGATAATCCAACGGTTGAAGTATTTGATGTGATTGGAGCAGAATTTCCTTCTTCTGGTATGGATCAGGAATACATCCTTATAGAGGGAGACATTGCAACAACTCATGTTCTTCAAGATATGAGAAAAACAGTTCGAAATATTTACGATAATGATTATATTGCAATGAAACCAACGGGTGAACCAAAAATCGAATCGATCATCTCTATTATTGACTCTGCTGTAGAAAAAAACATGAGCCTTCAATCAACATATAATCTTAATTCTTATAATATTCCTTCAAGTGATAGTGACACCTATGAGTTTCTCAACTACCTCTACACTCATGAAACATATCAAGAGGAAATAAAAAATGTGTTGCATAAAGAAGACGATTCATTTGATGCAACCGTCGTTCGCATTTATACAAATAGTGAAACTAATGGGGATTCTAATCAAGTAGGAAGTGGAAAAGGACAAAGGCTCTATGAACAACTTACCGCAGATATTTCAGGCATGGAATCTGTTGATGTCACCATCACTGGTATGGAAACATTGATGTTTGTTACCGCGCAATCATTGACAACAAGCCAGATTAATTCTACTGTGATATGTATAATTCTTGCAGCAATTGTTCTTATCATTGTATTTAGAAACCTTATGCTTAGCCTTCTTACGTTACTTCCCGTGCTCTTATCAATAAGCTGGATTCTGGGTACCATGTATATTATTGGTCTTGATCTTAATATTATGACAGTGATGATTACTTCGATTACTATTGGATTAGGGGTCACCTATGCGATTCATGCGGTGCAACGATTTCGATTAATAGCTGATGAAACCGGTGATATTGATAAAGCAGTATCATCAACGGTGAGCCATACTGGTGGAGCATTACTTGCATCAGCGGCAACCACCGTTGCTGGTTTTGGAATACTCATTCTTGCACCGATTACGCCTCAACAACAGTTTGGTTTTATTGCATCCATTACTATCGTCTATTCCCTTCTTACTACAATCCTTGTTTTGCCACCGTTGCTGAAAGTTTGGGCTGAGTGGAGAAAAAAACACAAAGGTTTTATCATTTCAGATCCAAAGAAAAAATAACACTATTATAAAAAAAATACTATAGTAGTAAACGATTCCAATCAATTACTACTTACTATCTATTTTTCTATTAAGCGTTGTATTGTTTTCTTAAGTTCTTCTTGTAACAAGACAAGATTTTTCCTTATTTCAATTGAAAATTCTTGTCCAAAAGAGACATTTTCTGGTTGGATTCCAAAAACATAAATGGGTTTTATATCAGAATGGATTTCTTTAGCAAGTAATACAATGGATAACACATCTTCACTATGACTTGATAAAAGATCTTTTTTTTTATTTGATTGTACCTCATCAATTGAAAAAAAATGAAAGGAGCCGGGTTTTTTTTTCATTTCAACTGCATCGACAAGAAGAATCTTATCAAATCGATCAAACAAATGAATAAGACCTATGCCGCGAGTGCCACCGTCAAGAAATGAAATTGATGTGTTTTGAAATACCCCAATATTTTTTATGGAGTTAACAAGGTAAATTCCAATACCATCATCACATCGCAAAGGGTTTCC
>Ga0180430_10002931_pt1 | contig 15003 bp, 6 predicted proteins | sample SS_ome_9_FD_132999 | JGI IMG/M metagenome (GOLD analysis project Ga0180430, IMG submission 132999) | Hypersaline lake sediment archaeal communities from the Salton Sea, California, USA - SS_1_S_2 metaG | ecosystem: Environmental > Aquatic > Non-marine Saline and Alkaline > Hypersaline > Sediment... | reverse complement strand
GGTGAAGGAGTCCTCCACCCAGGCTCCCGCCCCGTTCTGGTCGGTCGCACGGATGACAATGTCGGCCGAGCCGAAACTGTCGGCCGCGTACGACAGCGTCAGCGTCCCGCCGGTCAGATCGACGTCGACCAGAGGGGGGTTGGAATTGCTCTCGAGCGTGAACGCCAGCGTATCGCCGGGAAGATCCGGATCGTCAAAGACGGTCGACAGGTCGATAATCGTATCGCCGGCGTCCTCGTCGACGTTGAAGTCGACAATGGGATTGGCAACCGTCGGGGCGTCATTGACAGGATCAACAGTCACGGTGAAGGTGTCTTCTATCCATAGACCCACCGGATCCGTAGCCCGGATGGTGATGTCGGCCGATCCGTTTTGATCGGCGGAGTATTCCAGCGTCAGATCCGTGCCGGCCAGGCTCCCGGAAACAAGAGCAGTATTAGTGTTGTCGACGATCGACAGGGTGAGCACGTCGCCGATATCGGGGTCGGCGAATACGCTCGACAGGTCGATCAGAGTGTCGCTCGCGTCCTCGTTGACGGTGACGTCGGAGATCGGATTCTCGACGGTTGGAGCATCGCCGATCGGATCAACAGTTACGGTGAAGGTGTCTTCGACCCAGGCCATGTCGCGATCGGCGGCTCGGATCGTGATATTCGCTGTTCCGTACTCGCCGGAGGCGTACGACAGAGTAAGTTGCGAGCCGACGACAGAGGCTCCGACGAGGCTGACGTTCGTGTTCCCGGAGACTGAAAACGTAAGCGTGTCGCCGGGATCGTTGTCGGCGAATGCGCCTGACAGGTTTACGACACTGTCCGGATCGTTCTGGTCGACGCTTACGTCGTCGATTCCGCCCAGGACGTAGGGCGCGGTGTTGTCTATCCACGGGCTCAGTCGATTTCCGGGAATCGGTCCCTCAAACGTGGAATCCGGCAGGCGCCAGGCGACGGCAATGTTGTCGCCTCCGCCGCCTTCCTTATGCAGCGCTTCGATGTAGTACCGCTGTCCGGCCACCAGGCGGATGTCCGTCGATTCCTGTGATGAGAACTTGTACCACTCGCGCGAGCCGGCCCAGCCGGTTACCGAAGCGATAAGCTGCTTGTTCGCGGGGTCGTCGTCGGTCGACAGCCACAGTTGGCCGTTGTCGTCGGTGGCGATCCAGAATACGTAGTTCCCCGTCTCCGGCGGATGCACGTATCCCCGCATGCGCGTTCCATAGCTGTCGTTGAATCCCGACGGCCCCTCGAAGCTCGTCATCTCCTGGGTTCCCGTCGGATTGTCCGGGTAGTTGGGGCTCGACGTAAGCAGCGGTATCTCGTTGCCGCCGATGCCGGTCCACCATTCCCTGAGAATCGTGCCGGAACCTTCGAGATGGAAGACGAACGACTCCTGCAGATTCGCCGGCATGACCCCGCCGAACACCGTCTCGATATTGTTGATCGTAAGCAGGTAGCTTTGTGCGGTCTGAAGTTCGGACGTCGCCAGGGCGACCGTCACGCCGTTGGGCTCGAGCGAGGCGTCCAGGATCGTCGCGGCGTCCAGGACGTAGTTCGCGAGGTTCTCGGCTGACGCAGCCTCGACCGGCTCGCTGAAAGTGACGCGTATTTCGAATGCGCTGACGGTCTCGACAAGGACCACGCCGGGGATTACGACCAGTTCCTGGTCGGACATTTCACTTTCGTATCCGTCGCGATTGATCGCCGTGACCCGATAGATATACGGCTCGGTCGCCTCGACGCTCGAATCGCTGTAGTCGGATGTCGCCGACGTGCCGATCTGAATGCTGTTGCGATAGATCGCGTAATGGTCCACGTGACTCTGCAGATCGCCGGAATCGTCCCAGTCCAGGTTTATGAGGACCCCGTCGACGTTGGCTGACGTCAGGTTCGCCGGGATAGTCGGCGGCGTGGTGTCGAGGTACACGTTTTCGACGCCCGGTGTGCCCAGGGCGCTGCCTGTGGCCCAGGAGCCCGCATCGTTTCCGTATGCCTCGGTTGATATTCGGCTCAGCGATGCTCCCTGTCCGTCGGCTTCGACCGGCCAGGGCAGTTCGTCGCCGTAGTTCACGTAATCGGCGCGGTAATAGGGGATGAATCTGCTGATCACTTCAGGCGTCCCGGCCCGGAGGAGCTTGAGCTTCTCGCCGTCGTTGGCGAGTTGTCCGCTGTATTCGCCGGCGGGGCTCAGGGCGCCGTAACGCTCGGCGAACGCAGCGGCATTGCCGACCAGCAGGAGGTATTCGCCGGGCGCAAGCGACGTTATGTCGCATTCGCTGGCCGTGAAATCGCCGGAATCGTTGTCGACAATGACGGTTGGTCCGCCGGAGGTGCTCACGAATTTGATCTGGTCGGCGATCGTCCACTCGTCCGGACTGTCGGTCCCTCGCGTCAGGTCGACTGTCGCCGCCCCGTTGAAATCGTATGTGTTCAGCAGGACCCATCCGTCTGGATCGGGATTCACGTTCTGGTCGAGCGTGACGGTGTCGGTCCCGCCGTCGTAGGCGATCTCGTAGCCGGCGGCCGAGTCCAGCGAGCGTGCGCCGCCCTCGCCGTCGAGCACGCTCCATCGCGCGTAGACCTGATACTGGCCCGGGACGAGAGTCGCCGTCCACTGCGCCGTGGCCCGGGCCTGCAGGGTCCGAATTTCGTCACCGTCGGCGTCGGCGCCGTACCAGCCGAAGCTGAATCCGACACCCTCACCGAGGTAGTATTGCGTCAGGTCGACTGTGGTCGATCCGCGGTTGTAAAGCTCGACAAACTCGAAGTCGTCGGCGTCAGTGAATCCCGCAAAGATCTCGCCGGGCGTCGGGGCCGGCGGGTTGTACATGACCTCATTTATGACGATGTCGTCCATGAGGGGCGCCGCGTTGACATGACCGGCGGCCAGCGGCCCGAAGGTCGGGGCCTCCAGCAGGGCGAAGTCCGTGCCGCCGGTGGTTTTCACGTGCACTCCGAACGTCACGCCGTTTGGCGACGCGCCGAAATCAACGTGTTGGCGGTATCCGCCCGGGATGATCGTCGGGACGCCCTCTATCTCCACTTCCGCGTATGACGACAGCCACAGATCATCGCCGAATTCGCTCAGGGCGAACGCCGCGTTGGAGCCCGGATCGCTGGCGGCGGCTCCGAAGTTGTCGTCTTCGGTCAGCAGCAGGTGCCCTCCGGCGGGGATGATCACGCCGGCGGCGATGCGGTACTTCATCAGGTCGTCGTTGGAGTCGTTCGAGTCGCTGAGGAACCATCCGCCGACGTCTATGTCGGTTGCGGCGGAGTTGTACAGTTCGACAATGTCGTTGGGGTATCCGTCGGAGTGGGCCAGGACTTCGTTTATTACGATCGAACCCGGCGCGACGCCGCCGTTTTCAGTGCCGGGGCTTCCGCCGACCGGTCCGCTGGCGGTCCAGTTGGACTTGTTGTCCCACTGGTCGCGATCGGCCAGTTCATCGACGATTGTCAGCGAGAATCCGCCTCCGTCGGTTGTGTCGTACCAACCGTCCTTGTAATCGAAGCTCTGAATGATCCCGTCGGCGGTGTCGGAGATTCTGAGTTTTTCTCCGCCGTTGGACAACTGATCGGGATATCCGCCGACTACGCTGAGCACGCTGGTGTCGTATCGCGAGGCCAGCGCGGTCGGATTCTTGGCCACGATCACGAACTGACCCGGGTCGAGGCTTTCGACCCCGCTGGCGGCGAAGGAGAACGTGATTCCATCGGTGAAACTCACTCCGGAGATGTCGATCGTCTGATCGCCGACGTTGCGCAACTCGACGAATTCGAACTCGTCGGGGGCGTAGTCGCCTCCCGGCGGCGCCGCGGCGGGATTGTACATGATCTCCGTTACGCGAAGCGACTGGGTCAGCGGAGTCTCGTCCGATTGCCCGCAATGGAACTGGACCGGATCGGACCAGCGGCTCCATCGCCCGGTGTCGTCCTTGATGCGGACCCTGGCCCGGTAGGCCGCTCCGACCTCGAGCCCCGCCGGCGGAGCAGTGATCTGATCGTCGAAGACCGCCAGTTCGCCGCTGTTCCATACGTCCGTGATTTCGTAATGGACCGGCGCGTCGGGATCGTAATTCGGCGCCGTCGGATCCGTGACGCGTCCGATTCTCCACTCCATCGCCTCAAACGCGGCCCCTGACGGGCTGCTGAACGCCGAAGACTGGAACTCGAGGCGGTTTATCGGGAAACCCGGCGTTCCCAGATAAGTGATCGTCGGAGTTTGCGGCAGATCCGGATCGCTCAGGTCCGTGGCGAACGAGCGATTGTTTTCGGTCACGTAGTCCTTCATCAACTGGACCATTCCCTCGAAGTCTCCGGTGGCCGAACGCTCGTAGAATCGCCCGTGTCCGGACTTGCCGGAGTTCACGTAAGTCGAGATCATGATCGGGTTGTAGTCCCACATCGCACGATCGGCGTCTATGATGCTCAATCCGCCGGTCGGATCGTCCGGCACGCGGGCCAACTCGTCCAGCAGCGCGAACATCTGGTCGTCGTTGTACAGCAGGTCCTCGATTTCGCGGAGCCGATTCTCGAATTCGATCTCCAGCGCCGGGACGCCGAGTATGGCGCCCTGCGCCCGGAAGGGATCCTCCCCGTTTCCGTACATGTTGTTGGCCCAGGTCAGGTCCAGGTCCCATGGCAGCATGGACCAGAGATCCGTTTCCGGGTTGAGATAGTAGAAGTAGTTCTTGCCGTAGGCGATGTCGCCGTGGTGTATGCCCTCGACGACGGCGCGGTAGGAGTAGTACTTCTCAAGCTCCACGTTGTCTCGCCACCACTGCTCGCCGGGATTCGGATCGCCGTACAGGATGTTCCTGAACGCCGCGTGGTCGGAAGTGTCGGCCACCGCGGTATGGCCCTGGTTGTTCTTGGGCAGTTGGGCGTTATGCCCTTCGATCTTGTAGAGGTTCCCGTCGGGCAGGTTGTGTTCGTCCAGGAACCGTCCGTCCATTTGCTCGATCGCCATGTAGAGTCCCTGGAAGTCGCCGCTGTACTGGTCGGGGCCGTTTTCATCGGCTCCTTCGACTACCCGGAAATGGACCCAGTTGGTTTTCGGAGCCTCCACGCCGGTGAGATTGAACATCTTGAATCCGGCGGCCTCGAACATCCCCTGTTCGCCGCGGTGGAGGAAGTTGCCCTGCTGGATCAGGGCCGAGAAGTTAAGCTTGTCCCACTTCGTGTCGTAGAGGTTGCCGTAGTCGTCGCGCGCCTGGAATGAGTGTCCGCGATTGAAGTCGAACTTCCACATGTTCTTGCCCATCGCGTATCGCCATACGCCGCCTCGGGCCCGGTAGTGGATGTTGTCGTAGACCACTCCGTCGTAGATCAGCGTTCCGGTCCAGAGATAATCGCTTCCGCCGTACGATCCGGATGTGGGCAGTTCCTGGTCGCCCTGCCCGTCGCGGTAGGGCACGTGCTGTGCGTTGAGGCGGTCCTGCCGGTTGGTGATAAGCGTATAGACCGGGACGGTTGTCAGGACGTCCGAACTGTAAGTAACGTCCGGTTTGGTTCCCGGCTGGGCCGATCCTGTCCAGTCCGGCACGCCGTCGTAAACGTAGTACGCGAAGTTGCCGGCCTCGTCTTCGGCGTACGGCGCCGTGCGCGACAGGGCCGCCGGCGAGGCGTCGGTCGCCGTGATGCGGTACCGCACCAGGCGGCGATTGGTCTGAATGGCGCCGGGGATCACCACGGTGTAGATGTCGTCTCCGGCGGCCGCATCGCCGCCCGTGCCGTCGTCGACCATCGCCAGATCCGCCCAACCGGTCTGGTATGCGGCGTCTTCATGAGCGATATAGGCGCCCGGATCGACCAACTGGTAATGCAGCGTGACGTCCGCTACGCCGTGGACGTCGGTGACCTTGGCGGTCACGGTTACGTCCTGCCCGCTGACCGGCTGATCCGGCCCGTGGGAGACCTGGCGCATGTGCGGGGCGGTGTTGCGATCTGCAACGAATACGGAGTTCTCGGCGCCGGGAGTGGGTCCCGACGCGCTCGGGCGCCACGAGCCGCCGAGATCGTTGTCGAGCGACGGATTGACCAGTTCGATCGATCGGCCGGGCGAGTCGCCCACGATCGGCCAGGGGAACCCTCGCCTGTATTCGACCTGATCGATTCTCGCGCCGTCGGCGTTACGCAGGACCAGTTGCTCGCCGTCGCCGTCGAGGCTCCCGGCGTAGGGACCCAGCACGCCGGAGATTCCGAACTTGCTCTGGATCTGTGCGACGTTCTGCCCGATTACCAGATACCCTCCGGCGGCGATTGAAGCGCCCGGTGCGAATGTGTAGTCCACACCGTCTGAGAAGAACCAGCCGGACAGGTCGACCGGCGAGTCGCTTCCGTTGTGGAGTTCGATGAACTCGACCAGTTCGGTGCGGACGTCCGGATCGTAGTGTATCTCGTTGATCACGATCCCCGGGAAGCCGCCGCCGGAGAGGTTAAGCGCACCGGGCGAAGGCGTGGTGAACCAACTGGCTTCGGCGTCGTAGACGGTGTTGCTGGCGGCCAGTTCGACCGAAAGCAGCATGTCCGCGTCGGCGGCGGTTTCGTTCAGGGCGTGTATCGCCAGCACGTTGGACCCTGCGACAAGTTCGCCGAGGTGGGCCGAGATGTTTATCGGCTCGAAGGCGACGGCCTGTGCGTTGTCACGCGCCGCCGAGGCCGATACGTCGTACGTAAGCGGATTGTCGGCGTTTCTGCGTGCGACCTCCACGCCGTTGAGATATGCGATGAACCCGTCATCGTACTTCACGTTCAGAGTCAGGTTGCCCAGGTGCGATACGTCGCCGGCGTCGAATTCAATTCGCGTCCAGACCGAGGCGTTGACGCCTTTGGCCTGCGATTCGATGTCGGTGACTATGATGTCGTCGAAACTCTGTTGATCGTCGCTGAAGCCGATCCCCAGCAGCGTGTCGGTCAAGTATCCGAACGGAAGCGTGAGCCCCGCATTCTGCACGTCTTTGTCCGGCGCGTCGGTGGCCTGGAAGTCACCGGCCGCATCATTGTCGCTGTCGCCGCTTCGCTGGAGCGCGCTGCCCGGCGGAAGCGAGGGTTGCCCGAACAGGCGCATGGCGAAGCCCAGGTCGCTGCTGCCTGTCGAGGCCTGGTGAAGCGAGACAGCTATCCAGTGCGACCCGACAGTCATGTCCGGTATCGAAAGGGTGATCGTGTTGTCTTCTGTTCCGCTGGCGTCGTCGGCCATCGCCATGTAGCCGTCGGGGCCGGTTATGTTGGCCCGCGCGACCTCCACGCCGTCTATGTAGACTATCGCTCCGTCGTCGCAGAGCATCTCTATCCCCGCGTTGACCAGGTTCTTGTCGAGCACCAGTTCGCGCCGGAAATACGCGGAGTAGCGTAGCCCGCTATTCGGCTTGCCGATGTCGGTCACCACCGGACTGTAGCTGATGTTGTCGTATCCGAGCACGCCGGCGCCTGGCGGGGCGAACGCCGGTCCGTCGTAGCCCGTCGGCTGGGTCCAGGTCGTATGGAAATCGGCGTCTCCGGTCGCCGGATCGACTCCGTCGGTCGGATGGAGCCAGGCCCACTGAGAAGAGAACACCAGCTTGTCTTCCTCCGGCTCGGGCACTCCCGATCCGGTTCCGTCTCCGACGATCGCCCCGTCTCCGGTCCACTGCCCATCGGCGTCGATCGTATGAACCCCATGAGTGAAGCTCATCGACGCGATCTCGGACGCATCGTATCCCCAGACGACGAAATCGATCACTTCGCCGCTGTCGCCCACGATCATCGCCCACCCGTCCTGTCCCGCGGTCCAGTCGATATCTCCGCCCCAGTAGTCGGCGCCGTCGACCGGATCGTCCGAGCGGAAAAGCAGCTCTCCCGGCCCGATCGAAGCCGGGAGGGACCACTCGATTGCGTTTACGCCGTTGATCCCGCCGGTCGGATCGTTGACAAGCACCGACCATCCGGTAGTCGAAATCGCCGAATCCGAAGCATTCTGGATCTCGACGAAGTCCGTGTCGCCGGAGTTGATTTCGGTGATGATCATTCCCGCGGCGTCCAGTCTGATCTCGCTGTTCCACGACGAATCGTCGAACGCCGCCGCAGTCCAGCCCTCGCTTGCGCCGGGGTCGGGCAGGTCGCCCGCATCGCCCGGGGTCGGCACGCGGAACGAAACCGCCTGATCGTCCGACACCAGCGTCTCCAGTGCGGTCGTCACTCCCGTAAGCCCGTACGACACGTTGGGCAACTGCTCGGGGTAGTCGATGAATGAATTGGCGACGGTCACGCCGTCGGAACGCGTGAGGACGACCGATTCGCCGTCGGAATCGAGAGCGAAATTCGTGTGAAGGTGTCCGCCGGCGTCAACGTAGTCCGGTGCGGCCTGGGATGATGCGAACACTACCAGATACTCGCCCGGATCCAGCGTGACCGCCGGGAACCGCCACTTGATCTTCACCGCTTCGTCGTCGCTGAGAAACCACCCGTCCAGATCGACCGACTCGCCGCCGGGATTGTGCAGTTCGATCCAGTCTGAGAACTGACCGTCTCCGTCGGCATGCGCCGAGATGTTGTCGGCCATGAATTCGGTGATAACGACCGAACCGCTCAGCAGCAGACGCGGCTCAAGTGACTCCAAGACTGCACGGTCCCCGGTCATGCCCGCATTCTCGTTCGCCATCGTGTCTCCTGGGGAGTGTACAGATCAGCCATGTGAAGAAATCAGCGCCTCAGAGCTTCAGCAGCTCGCGTGTCCTCCGGCCTCATTGTGACGGCCTTGAGCCTGAGACCCGAGTATACCACATAAGCGCATTTTGCGGAGGGGAATTCCGCCTTCTGTGTTGCTTGTTTTGTCACCGAGGCGATTAGGCGTTGCACGCCGGGTCGAGGGGCAATATGATGGTTGTCGAGGTTTGCATTCCCGTATTCGAAGACGCGAAAGGTCGCGCTTATGGCCCCTGACGGCGCCAACGGCGAAATCATGACTCTGGCGGAAGTCGCCGAGTATCTGCAACTGGCCGAGCGGACCGTCCTGCGGATGGCCCAGCGGGGCGAGATACCCGCGGCCAAGGTCGCCAGCCAGTGGCGGTTCATGCGCCCGCTTGTGAGGGAATGGCTTGTCGGGCAGATGCAGGCGTTCGGCGACCAGGAGATCGCGCCGTCAGGCGACCTGAAGGACCCGCTGCTCCCGCTTCGGGAGATCCTGCACCCCGAGTTGATGACCTTCGATCTGGAACCGGGCCCCAAAGAGAGCATACTCCGCCAACTGCTGGCTCCGCTGCTGAAGACCGGTTTCGCCAGGGACACCAATCTCCTTCTCAGCGGGCTGCTCGACCGGGAGCGCATGATGACCACCGCGGTGGGGCACGGAATAGCGATCCCGCATCCGCGGAGGCTCACCCCCGGCATGTTCCCCGAACCGGCTGTCGGGCTTGGAATCTGTCCCAAAGGAGCCGATTTCGGAGCGATTGACGATCAGTTGGTGCACATATTCTTCCTCATATGCGCCACGCGGGAGGAGATTCATCTCCGTCTGATGGCCAACATCTCGCTTCTGGCCCGGCGCGAAGATACGATCGCCGGACTGCGAAACTGCACCACGCCGGACGAGGTCGTCGCCCTGGTCTCCCAGCCAGCCGCCAAATCGTAGAACGCCCGCTGTTTCAAGCAGTTGTTGCTCTCGTCGCCCAGTATTTCATCACTATCCCTATGTCTGCATATTGCGGACTATGATGTACTATAGTGTAATATGGCTCCGGATATCGGTTGACGCAGACCTGCGGCGGGGATATACTGCCTATTCTGCGGTGGTGGGAGCATGAGAGGTTTATGAAGCGTTCATTCATACTCTGTTTGGCGGTCTTCTGTTGTCTGCTTTGTCCGATGACAGCGTTTGGGTCGAGCGCCGACGTAGGCCATGAAGTCCCGATGACTCACCGAATGATGATGCTGGTGATCCAGGTCGGTCTGATCCTGTTTGCGGCCAAGCTTGGCAACATCCTCTTCGAGAAGATCAAGCTGCCCGGCGCCCTGGGCGAGTTGGTCGTCGGCATAATCATCGGCCCGTACGCACTCGGGCATCTGGGGTTCGTCGGATTCGCCCACGGTTTGTTCCCCATGCCGCCGGGCGGCGGGGTGGCGATTTCGCCCGAACTGTACGGTCTTGGGGCTATCGCCGCGGTCGTGCTGCTGTTCAACGTGGGGCTCGAGACTGATCTCAAGCTGCTGCTTCGCTATTCGCTGGCCGGCGGACTGGTCGGCCTCGGCGGAATGCTCGCCTCGTTCTTCCTGGGCTCGGCTTGCGTGATGCTCTTTTCCGAAATGCTCCTCGACCGATCGCTGGGTCTGTTCGCTCCCGAATGCATGTTCCTCGGCACGATCACAACCGCAACATCGGTCGGCATAACCGCTCGGATACTGTCTGAGCGCCGGAAACTCGATTCGCCCGAGGGCGTGACGATCCTGTCGGCCGCCGTCATAGACGACGTTATGGGCATCATTCTCCTGGCGGTCGTGATGAGTCTGGCCGCCGCATCGAGGACGCCCGGCGATGTCGATTGGTCCCATGTCGGCGTTATCGCCGGAAAGGCCGTCGGTGTCTGGCTGGCGGCGACGATCCTGGCCCTGGCCGCGGCTCGCAAGATCAGCTTCCTCCTCAAATGGTTCGGCGAGCGGACATCCATCGCCGTGCTGGCTCTCGGCCTGGCGCTGGTGATGGCCGGCATGTTCGAAGAAGCCGGCCTGGCTATGATCATCGGGGCCTACGTTATGGGGCTGTCGCTGTCGCAGTCGGACATCAGTCACGTTGTCCAGGAAAAGCTCCGCCCGATCTACGCGCTGCTGGTTCCGATCTTCTTCTGCACCACCGGCATGCAGATCGACCTGAGCGTTCTGGGCGACTGGCGAGTGCTGCTGTTCGGTTTTGCTTATGCATTCGCCGCCCTGGCGGCGAAGGTCGTCGGCTGCGGAGCCCCGGCGATGCTGGCTAACTTCAACCTTCGCGGAGCGGCGCGGATCGGGTTCGGAATGGCGCCTCGCTGCGAAGTCGCTCTGATTATCTCCGGTGTCGGGCTGGCGGCCGGACTGCTCAGCCCGATGATATTCGCCGGCGTGATCATCATGATTGTGATCAACACCGTCGTCGCGCCTCCGGCGATGGTGTTCCTGTTCCGCTCGCCGGCGCGCGGCACGCGCAAGTCGGCGACCGTCGACGACGGCGTGACCGATATCGCACTGGAGTTCCCCTCGATGGCGATGGTCGATTTCTTCGCCGGCAAACTAAGGGGCGTATTCGAGGCCGAAGGCTTCTTCGTTCACAAGATCAGCCCGCGAAATCACCTCTACCAGTTGCGGAAGGACAAGACCGTCATCGACTTCCGATATTCCGGGGTGACATTGACGTTCAACTGTCAGAAGACAGATGCGCCGCTGGTCAACACCGCGGTCCACGAGACCCTGGCCGAGTTGGACAAGGCGATCAGGGAGCTCAAAGAGCCGCTGGACGCGATGGAAATGCGGGCCAAGCTCCAGGACGCCGGACCGCTGGGTCCGACGACGCTGAACATGAAGAAGTTCCTGACCCGCCGGCTCATAATCCCCGAACTGCAGGGCGTCAACAAAGTCGAGATCATAGACGAGTTGCTGTGGGTCCTTTCCACAAACGGACTTATCTCGAACACCCAGGCCGCACGCGAGGCAGTCTGGGAGCGGGAAAACAGCATGTCCACCGGCCTGCAGTTCGGCGTTGCGATCCCGCACGGCAAAACCGACGCCGTCGATCGCCTGGTTTGCGCGGTGGGCGTCAAGTCGGGCGGGGTGGACTTCGATTCGATGGACGGCGAGCCGACTACGATCGTCGTGATGACGCTGTCGCCCAAGAGCAAGCCGGCGCCGCACATCCAGTTCATGTCGACGATCAGCCAGGTCCTCAACAAGGCCGGACGCGAGCGGATCGCCGCATGCACCACGGTGGAGCAGTTGTACGAGGCGTTTACTATTCCCGTTGACGACGACCCCGGCGTTGGCGGATCGGATGAAGATTAAACTCAACTGAGACGTAAAAATGCACGAAGCATTATACAGGAGTGATACGATGAAACTTTCGGACCTTATTGTCACCGACGCGATCGTCCCGCATCTGGCCGCAACGAACCGCGACGATGCGATCGCCGAACTGATTGCGGCGCTTGTCGACGCGGGGGCACTGCCGGCCGACGGAGCCGGCGACATCTCAGCGGCCGTTCTGAAGCGAGAGGCCCAGGTCAGCACCGGCATCGGCAAGGGGGTCGCATTCCCGCACGCCAGGATCAAGGGCGTAAGAAGGGCCGTAGCCGTCATCGGACGCCGACCCGAGGGCATTGACTTCAAGTCGCTCGACGGACAGCCCGTCGAAATGGTTCTCCTCCTTTTGTCCAACAGCGAAGACCCCGACGAACATCTCGAGGCGATGGAGACCATCTTCCAACACGTGCACCGACAGGCGTTCCGCGATCAGCTCAAGGCGTGCGAAACCCGCGAGGAGATCGCGGCGATGGTCCAAACTGCCGACTCGGCCGCGGCGTAAGGCCTTTCGACGCCGCAATCAAGAATTCAAACACCGCAGGTCCAACATCCCGCGGCCGGTGCATAACACCCAAAGCCGAAACGAGCCGCCGCAAATCGATATTATGGATCCCTGTTCCTGAACCGGGACGGCGGCGATACTCTACTGGGCGCGAACTATCGGAGGCCTGTAGTGATTATTGTTGCGATCAAGACTGAACACGAATGAAAAACACAGAGCGTCCCAAAAGGCCTTCCACTATAGACCCAAACCGTGACGGAAGAGCGATGGGGTTGACAAGAACCGGCCCGATGTGTACGATTAATACGTACGGGCGAGGTGTATTATGAGAACGAATGTTGTGATAGATGACGAGTTGATGTCTCGGGCGCTGCGTTTCAGCGGCTGCACTACAAAGCGGTCTGCAATAGAGTCCGGTTTGCGGCTGCTGGTTCAAGTCAACAGCCAGAAGAAGCTCCGCCAGCTCAAGGGCAAAATCAGTTGGCAAGGCGACCTGGACGAAATGAGAAGAGACTGAAATGGTCATAGTCGACACATCAGCCTGGATTGAATACCTCAATGGAACCCGCAGTCGCGCCGTGGCCAAAGTCGACCAATGCTGGGGCGGGATCTTGTGGCCGTTGGAGATCTCATATACTGCGAAATAATTCAGGGCATTCGCTCTCGGCGCCAGCGAAATCAGGTGTTTTCTCTTCTGCTGTCTCTGCCTCAGTTTGACATGGTCGGGTTCAGCATCGCCGAGAAGTCCGCGGCAAACTACCGACTCCTGAGATCGAAGGGCGTCACGGTCAGCAAGACCATCGATGTCCTGATCGGAACATTCTGCAGCGAGCACGGTTTTCAAATTGTGCATCACGATTCAGATTTCGACTTGATGGCGAAACACATAGGTCTGGACGTGATTTAGCGGCGACACGATGAACAACGACAGCCAGGACAAGAGGATTCTCCAGGGACAATACGCCAAAACTCCGGGGCCGGGAGGAATCTGGTCGTGCCTGGATTGGAAAGGAGTCTCTTTCCCATCAGATTCCATCGCCGCAGAAGCGACGCCCGGCCCCAAGAGCTATTGTCCGCTACTTGCTGTTCACCATTCCCATCCGACGCTGACGCCGCCCCAGAACTCGTCATTTATGTTCGCCCCGAAGTTCGTAGTGTCGTCGGTCACCGCGTCAGAGTAGTTTACGAAACCGGTGACCCCGAGGCTTCCGTACTGTTCGGGCAGATTCAGCGCCTTGCCGAGATCGTATCCGACTGCCAGGCCGTACTGGGTTGTCGCCACCCGCGTGCCTGAGCCGAGGTATCCTATGTCCATCGTCAACGTGAAAGACGGGGTAAGCGTCAGGTCCTTGACGACCGGGACCGAGCCCATCGTCGGGCATTCGGCCAGTTCGAATTCGTGGCTGATTCCGAACTCGAGCCACGAGCCCTGTCCGAAGCAGCCGACGTCGTCGAGGTCCTGGTAGTAGGTCAGAGTCGGATTCAGAGCGAACCATCCGTCGCCGAAGAGCTTCTTGTCGTCCAGGGCCAGGCCGATGAAGTACTCGTTGGTGAAGCCGGCGTCGTCGCTGAACTGCGGGAAGTCGTATCCGATCCACCCCAGCGTCAGTTCGACCGGCACGTCGGGGCAGAGCTTCGACAGATCGTAGGTCCACGAGAAGGTGTAGTCGACCTCCTGGAGATTTCCGTCACTGTTTACGCCGGTGGTTTGGTCATTGGCGCCGTACCACTCGAACCAGACCGAGAAGTCGAACGTTCCGAAGTCGCCGGCGTCGTAGTTAACGCCCGCAGTGAGCTGGTGGTTGAGTTTCTCGCGTCCTTCGCCTCGGAACTCCGAGAGGTTGATCCCTCGCCAGACGTATTCGGTCGCCAGCGTGTAGTCCAGGTAGAACCCTATGGGAATAGGCTTGGTCCAGCCTTCGGCCTTTGGCGGCGTGGGCGCCGCCGCGGGGGGCGCCGAAGGGGGCTGGCCTATCTCCTTGTCCATCGCCGCCAGCCAGACGCCGTCGGTATCCTTGGCGTCTTCGGCCCGGGCTGTCGTGCCGACTCCGGCGGCGACGAGCATCATCAAGAGTAAAACGGTTGTTCGGTTGGTTGCTTTCACTGTGCTTCCCTTTCAGTTTCAGGCTGTCTTGCATGTTCCGCCGTTTAGGTCTCCCTGGTCCGTCCAGGCCGGCAGGGTCCTTATCGGCGAGTTGTTCTTCTTCAGATCACAAACGTATTCATGGCGTTGGCTGTCCGGTCGGTCGGATCATGCATCGATCCGACCGACCGGTCGCGGGATTAATCAGGGTTTATCCGATTGCGTCGTTGCCCTCCTCACCTGTGCGGATCCGCACGCATCTCTCCAGAGGCAGGACCAGGATCTTCCCGTCGCCGATATTGCCTGTCCTGGCGCCTTTGACGATCGCCTGGACCGTCGGCTCGACGTAGTCGGCGTTGACCGCGATCTCGAGCCGCGTCTTCTTCAGGAGGTTGACCTCCACG
>Ga0180430_10002930_pt1 | contig 15013 bp, 9 predicted proteins | sample SS_ome_9_FD_132999 | JGI IMG/M metagenome (GOLD analysis project Ga0180430, IMG submission 132999) | Hypersaline lake sediment archaeal communities from the Salton Sea, California, USA - SS_1_S_2 metaG | ecosystem: Environmental > Aquatic > Non-marine Saline and Alkaline > Hypersaline > Sediment... | reverse complement strand
TCCCCCACGTCAGGCTGTCCAACGTCGCCAGGGCACGCAGAAGCATGTTCTGGCAGACTACGATGATGGCGAACGGGATGTAGAACAGGAATTTCTCGAGCACCCGGTGCACCGCGCTCAGGTCCAGCCAGCGGGCCAGCATGTCGGCGGCGATGAGGATGAGGATGCCCACCAGCATCTGGGCAGCCCGCGTCCCCCGGACCTGGCGGAGGAGCACGTACACGAGCAGGGAGACCGCCAGGATATCCACGAGATCCCTGAGCGAGAACCCATGCACGACCAGGCTGTTCCAAAGGTCCGCCACGGTTTCCTCCAGAAGAGGGTCAGTATGCGCCCAGGTGCTGGACCGGTCAAGGGTTCGCGCCTGCCTCCCCCTTTCGCGCCTGCAGCGACTGGACCTCGCACCGCCGGGTGTTGACTCCGCCCCCCCCGGAATGTACATTGGGGAAAATGAGGGGATTGGGATGGCTCATGTCAAGGGATCCGCGGTCAAGGCGTCGATTCAGTATCTCGAGGAGCAGGTGGGGCCCGCAACCCTGCAGAAGATCCTCGCCTCGCTTCCACCCAGCGAGGCGGATCTCCTCCGCGTGCCCATCCTGCAGAGCAACTGGTACGACACCTCCATGCTCATCCGTCTCATGGAGGCCTCCACCCCTCACGTCCAACTCCCCCTGGGGAAAAGCGTGGCCTGGGAAATGGGCCGCCATTCGGCCGAGTACGGCATCAAGACGCTGTACAAGATCTTTTTCAAGGTCGCGGACGTCCACTTCATTATCAAACGCGCTCCCCAGGTCATGGTGACCTACTACGACTCGGGATCGATGGAGGTCATGAAAGTCGGTCCCAAGGAAGCCCTGCTCCATCTGGTGGATTTCGATGAGCCGCACCTGCTCATCTGCGACCGGCTGCAGGGGTGGATGGAGCGCGTCGTCGAACTGTCCGGGGGGAAGGACGTGAGCCTGAAGCATCCGAAATGCATGGCCAAGGGAGACCGCGTCTGCGAATACAACGCGACCTGGAAGTAATCCCGCCCCCTCCCTCCGTTGCCCCCCCCCCGCAAGTGGTGTAGACTGATTTTCTGTTTAGGAGTGCGGAACCATGGCCGATCCTCGTCTTGACCAGGCAAAGGCATTCATGGCGTCGGGCGACCTCCAGGGAGCCATGTCCCTCCTCAAAGCCCTCCTCAAGGACGCCCCGAGCGACAAGGAGGTGCGCATCCTGCTGACCGCGGTCCAGGAACGCATGATGCTGCAGATGCAGATCGACCAGAAGCTCAAGAAGGCGGAGGAACTTCTTGCCGCGGGGAACCAAGGCGAGGCGGAAAAACTGCTCCAGGACGTACTCAAGACCGATCCCGCCAACGCGAAGGCGCTCGGAATGCTCCCCTCCGGTGCGGCGATGCCCGTAACCGATGCCACGGTTCTCGAAGAACTCCCCGCCTTCGATGCGGACGAACTCGCGGAGGCTCCCGCGCCGGCCCCCGGGGCGCCCTCCACGGAGGAACTGCCCTCGCTGCCGGAAGCCTCCCTCCCCGAGGCGCCGGCCCACGCTCAGACCGTCATCGAGGATGCGGATGCATTCCCGGAAGGCGACGGAGGCGGAGGTTTCGAACTGGATACGGACGGCATGCAGACGCCGCCCTACGAGGGGCCGCCCCCCGATCAGCAGCCCAGCACCTTCGAGATGGAGGCCCCTGCCCCGGAGGCGGACGACTTCCTGCCAGCAGAGCCTGCCGTTCCGGCTTCCCCGGCCGACGCCCCCCCCCCAGACGCTTCCCTGGGATCCGCGGAGATGGAACGGATTCAGGCGTATCTCGCGGAGGGGAAGGCCAAGGCCGCCGAGGGGAACTATCAGGATGCGGTGGACGTCTGGACCCGCGTATTCATCCTGGACGAGACCAACGCGGAGGCCCAGGCCCTCATCGACGACGCCAGGGAGAAGATGAACGCGGGCCAGCAGGAACTCGAATTCGCCATGCAGGAAGCCGTCGCGGCGTACAACGCGGGCGACCTCGACCGGGCAAAACCTTTATTGGAAAAGGTCGTCCAGAAACTGCCCGGGCACAGGGAGGCGAGCCACTATCTCGAGAAGATCCGCGAGCAGGAAGCGGCCGCACCCCAGGCTGAGGGCGGTGGGTTCGAGTTGGATACCTCCGGAGATCAGCGGGCCGACGGCGGCTTCGTGATGGATTTCGAATCCGCGCCGGACGGCGGAACCGGCTTCGAACCCGAGGCCCCCGCTCCCCCGCCGCCGCAGGAAGACGGCGCCGGGGCGGGCGACGGATCCCACTTCTCGTTCGATGCCGAGGAAGCCGCCGCCGGAGGCGGCGATGAGTTCGAACTGGAAACGGGCGGCGCCGAGCAACTCCCCACGCAGGAGGCTTTCGCGGCGGAGCAGGCCGCCGCCCGTGAGGCTGAGCCCGACATCCCGGACCTGCCGCCGGAAATGGAACCGGACCTGGAGATGGTCGAGGAAACGCCCGTCAAGAAAGGGCCCCCGACCAAGGCCATTCTCATCGGCTTCTTCCTCGTCGTCATCCTCGGCGTGGCCGGCATCGTGGTCCCCAAGTTTCTGAAGGGCGGCGAGGGCGACTCGGGAAAGACGCCCGCGGCCCAGCAGCCCAAGAAGGCCGTGAGGCCGCCGCCTCCGCCTCCCCCGCCTCCCATGAACCCGATGGAGTACATCGGGCCCCAGTTGCCTTCCACCGACGTGCTCCTGCGCATGGGCCGGACCCATCACGAAGACGGGAATCTGAAACTCGCCATCATCTACTTCGAGGAGATCCTCAACCAGGTTCCCAGCCATCATGACGCCGAAGCCGGACTCCGCCTGGCGCGGAGCGACATGGAACGTTATCGCCAAGAAGAGGCCGAAAAGCACGAGTTCCTGCAGAAATTCCTCAAGGCAAAGGAATATTTCAACGAGCGGCAGTTCCGAAGTTGCCTCCAGATCTCCTGGCGCCTGATCTACCACGAAGAGGACATGGCCAGGAAACTGAAAAAAGACAAGGCCATCCGAAACCTGATCCGGGACGGCTACTACAACTGGGCCGTTCACAACCTGAAGCGGGGAAACGTGAGCCAGGCCGACGAGAACCTGACCGAATTGCTGAGGGAGTTCCCGGGCGACAGAGGCGCGAAGGATCTCAAGAACTTCTGCAGGAAACACATGGAAACCCCCGTGGATGCGAGGTATCGCGACACGGTCCGAGACATGCCGTACAGGCCGGTACCCGATAACCAGTGAGTTCCAAGAGCCCCATCGACATCCTCCAGAAAAAACTGCAGGCCAGCCGCGCCGGAGGCGGTGAGGCCCGCCTCGACGCCCAGCACAAGGCTGGGAAGCTGACGGCCCGTGAGCGCATCGAACTGCTGTGCGATCCCGGCTCCTTCGAGGAGACCGACGCCCTCGTCGAACACGACTGCACCGATTTCGGCATGGAATCCAAGCGCCTGCCGGGCGACGGGGTGGTGACCGGTTCGGGACGGGTGGACGGCCGGCCCATCTTCCTCTTCGCCAACGATTTCACCGTGTTCGGAGGTTCCCTCTCCGAGAGCAACGCGAGGAAGATCTGCAAGATCATGGACCTGGCCATGCAGGCCGGCGCCCCGGTCATCGGCATGAACGATTCGGGCGGCGCCCGCATCCAGGAGGGAGTGGGATCCCTCGGAGGGTATGCCGATATCTTCCTGCGCAATACCCTGGCATCGGGCGTGGTGCCCCAGATCTCTCTGATCATGGGCCCGTGCGCCGGAGGCGCCGTCTACTCCCCCGCCATCACAGACTTCGTCGTGATGGTCGAGAAGACCTCCTACATGTTCATCACGGGTCCGGATGTCATCAAGACGGTGCTGCACGAGGACATCAGCAAGGAAGATCTGGGGGGGGCGGGCGCCCACGCCTCCATCTCGGGGGTCTCCCATCTCACGGCGGGAGACGACGCGGAGGCCCTTGCGATGGTCCGGGCGCTTCTCTCGTACCTGCCCTCCAACAACATGGAGGACCCGCCCTTCCGCACCACGGATGATCCCTCCGATCGTACGGACCCGGCCCTGGATGCCCTCGTACCCGAGGACCCCAATGTCCCCTACGACATGCACGTTCTGATCCGGTCCGTCGTGGATGACGGCACTTTTCTCGAGATCCACCCCGACTTCGCCCGCAACATCATCGTCGGCTTCGGACGCATGGGCGGCCAGACCGTGGGGGTGGTGGCAAATCAGCCTGCCCACCTGGCCGGAGTGCTGGATATTCAGGCCTCCATCAAGGGTGCGCGGTTCGTCCGGCTCTGCGACTGTTTCAACATCCCACTGGTCACCTTCGAGGACGTGCCCGGATTCCTGCCCGGAAAGGACCAGGAGCACGGAGGCATCATTCTCCACGGAGCCAAGCTCCTCTTCGCCTTCGCCGAGGCCACCGTGCCCAAGATCACCGTCATCACCCGGAAGGCCTACGGCGGAGCGTACTGCGTCATGGCCAGCAAGCACATCCGAACCGACCTGAACTTCGCCTTTCCCACGGCGGAGATCGCGGTCATGGGACCGGAAGGGGCGGTCAAGATCCTCTATCGCAAGGAACTGTCCGAGGCCGAGAACCCCGAGCAGTTCGCCGCGGAGCGCGTGGCCCAATTCAGGGAGACCCTCGCCAACCCGTTCGTCGCCGCCCGCAAGGGGTTCATCGACGAGGTCATCTACCCCCGGGAAACCCGCAAGAAACTCGTGCGCGCGCTGAGGCTCCTCCGTAACAAGCGCGACAAGAATCCCCCGAAGAAGCACGGGAACATCCCCCTATGACCTTCCGTGTCGCGGCACGGATCCTTCCGGTTTTTCTGATCCTCCTGGTGGCCTGCGGCGGTGCCGCGCTCCGCAAGGAAAGGGGGCCGCAGGGAGCCGCCGCGGCCCAGGCCCCCGAAGCCTCGACGGACAGCCTCACGCCCGAAGAGCAGCGAGACGCTCTCCTCCGGGAGATCACCCACCTCTCCGAACGCGCGGCCAGCCCGGAACTCACCGATGAGGAGTTCGGCCGCCTCCAGAGACGGATGGACACCGCGCTGCGCCGCTACCTCTCGGCTCCAGAAACCATCCGTGAGGATTTCGAGATCATCACCGCACTGGAGCGGATGTGCGACATCGCCCTCGCGCTGGCCCTGGACGCGAACACCGCCGGCGAAGGACCGGTGCCCGACGCCTCCTCGGCGCCCCTCGAGGAGTTGCTCCGCGTGACCACTTTCCTGTCTCCCGAAGATCTTCAGGCCACCTACGAGGCCGCTCGGAAAGCCATGGGAGAGGGGGAACCCGACTTCCCGGTGGAGATGAACGACGTGGTCCTCTCCTACGTGAACAGTTACCAGAACAAGCTCCGGGACTGGTTTCAAACCGCCCTGGACCGAGGATCGAAGGTCTTTCCGCGTGTCAAGGAGATCTTCCGTGAAGAGGGCGTGCCCACCTCGCTCGTGTACCTCTCCATCGTAGAATCGGCCTGCAACCCGAGGGCCTACTCCCGGGCACGCGCAGCCGGCATGTGGCAGTTCATCGCCGGAACCGCCAGGAGGTACGGACTCAAGGTGGGATTCTGGGAGGATGAGCGCTGGGATCCCGAGCGGTCGGCCCGGGCATCGGCCAAGTATCTCAAGGACCTCCATGACCGGTTCGGGGACTGGTCCCTCGCCCTCGCCGCCTACAACTGCGGAGAGGGGCGCATCCTGCGCGGCCGAAAGAGGTACCCCCAAGCCGACTTCTGGACGCTGCGCAAACGCCGGTACCTCGTCCGCGAGACCCGGGAGTACGTTCCCGCCATACACGCCGCCATCCTCGTGGCGTCCAATCCCGCGGCCTATGGATTCACCATCCCCGAGCCTCCCGAAGCCGAAATCACCACCCGGATCGAAGTGGACGGCCCCACCGACCTGCGCGTCCTGGCCAAATGCGCCGGCATCACCCTCGAGGAACTGAGGGACCTGAACCCGGCGCTGAGGCGCCAGGCGACGCCGCCCCGGGCCTATCCCCTTCGGATTCCCGCCCGCGTGAGGGAGTCCTTCGAAGCCGCATGGGCCGAGGTGCCCGAAAAGGAGAGGCTCTCGGTCGCCATGTACACCGTGAAACGGGGCGACACCCTCTCCGGCATCGCAAGGCGTTTTGGGGCCAGCGTGGAAGCCATCCGGCTGGCCAACCGCATCCGGAGCCACTGGATCCATCCCGGCCAGAACCTCGTCGTCCCCCTCGGGTCGGGGGCGCCCGACCCCTCCCTCTTCTCGGAGGTGTCCCCGCGGAGCGGCGGCGGGAGGTCCGAGACTTACCGCGTCCGTCGGGGGGACACCCTCGCCAAGATCTCCCGCCGCACCGGCGTATCCATCGGCCGGCTTCGCCGGCTCAACGGGCTCCAGGGAGACCTGATCCGCCCCGGCCAGCGTCTCAGCCTGGGTCGTCCGGCTCCCTCCAGATCCTCCGTGAAGCGGTCCTGGGGCAAGGGCGGACGGCACAAGGTCCGGCCCGGTGACACCCTCTGGGATATCGCACGCCACTACGGCACGTCGGTCAAGAACCTCTGTGACGTCAACGGGATCTCGCGGCGCTCGACGCTTCGCCTCGGACAGGTCCTCAAAGTCCCCTCCGGCCCGGTAATCGACGGGGGGGGGAAAACATCCGGGGAGAAGAAGTGGAAGCCCACCTTCGGTCCGACGCACACCGTGCTCTATGGAGAAAACCTCTGGCTGATCGCGCGCAAGTACGATACGACCGTCGAGACGATTTGCAATGTCAACGGATTCTCCAGAGGCAAGGTGATTCAGCCGGGTGATGTCATTCGCCTTCCCTCCTCCGCATCGACGGCGGCGAAGAAAGCCCCGGTCACAAGAAGGGCCGAAGGAGAGTCCGAAAAGGGCAGGCGGTACCGTGTCCGATCGGGTGACAACCTCTGGACCATCGCCAGGCGGAACGACACGACCGTGGACAAGATCTGCCGGAAGAACGGCATTTCAAGGCAATCGAAGCTTCGGCCCGGACAAATCCTCCTCCTGCCCGATTCCTGATTCTCCACCCACGCCTAGCCCGGATATCCGACGCACCGACGCCGTTCGGAATCTCAACGGCGGTCTTTTGTTGTATTATCAATAGACCCTCGAAGTCCCTCATCCAGGAGGCCGCCATGACCCACGTCGATTCGTCTCACGATTTCGTGTCCGGAGCGTATAAGAAGATCCGCGCCCGTCTCGATACGGTTCGCGCGCGTCTGGACCGCCCCCTGACCCTCGCCGAGAAAATCCTATACGGCCATCTCGACGATCCGGCCGGAAGCGCGCTGGAGCCGGGGAAGAGTTACCTGCGTCTGCGGCCTGACCGTGTCGCCATGCAGGACGCCACCGCCCAGATGGCGCTTCTCCAGTTCATGCAGGCCGGCCGGGAGAAAACGGCGGTTCCCACCACCGTACATTGCGACCACCTGATCCTCGCCCACTCCGGAGCGGGCCCGGATCTCTCCCATGCCCTCCAGGGGAACCGGGAGGTCTACGAATTTCTGTCCTCCGTTTCCGCGAAATACGGCATAGGATTCTGGAAACCCGGCGCCGGAATTATCCACCAGGTGGTTCTGGAGCACTATGCCTTTCCGGGCGGCATGATGATTGGCACGGACAGCCACACCCCCAACGCCGGCGGATTGGGCATGTTCGCCTCGGGTGTCGGCGGCGCAGACGCCGTGGACGTCATGGCGGGGTTCCCATGGGAACTGCTTCATCCGCGCATCGTGGGCGTCCGGCTCACGGGATCTCCGACCGGGTGGACAAGCCCCAAGGACGTGATCCTCAAACTCCTCGGCATTCTCACCGTCAAGGGCGGCACGAACCGAGTCATCGAGTACTTCGGCCCGGGCACGGAGGCACTCTCGTGCACCGGCAAGGCCACCATCACGAACATGGGAGCCGAGCTGGGAGCCACCACGAGCCTCTTTCCCTACGACGGTAGGATGGAGGCTTATCTTCGGCACACCGACCGTGATTCCCTGGCGGACCTGGCCGGAAACCACACGGATCTGGCCACCGCCGACAAGGAGGTGGAAGACGCTCCGGAGCGATTCTTCGACCGCATCATCGAAATCGATCTGAGCACCCTCGAGCCTCATGTCGTGGGCCCCCACTCTCCCGACCTTGCTCGGACCGTGACCGAACTCTCCGATGCCGTCGCCAAGGAGGGGTACCCCGACGACCTGAGATACGCGCTTATCGGTTCCTGCACCAACTCCTCCTACGAGGACATGGGCCGCGCGGCTCAGGTGGCAGAGGCCGCGGCCCGAAGGGGCATGAAGATGGCCGTCCCCCTGATGATCACGCCGGGGAGCGAACAGGTGCGCCGCACCATCGAACGCGACGGCCTCATCGCCTCCTTCGAGAAGGTGGGCGCTACTGTCCTGGCCAACGCCTGCGGACCGTGCATCGGGCAGTGGAAGCGTGACGATATCCAGCCCGGGGAGCGCAATGCCATCATTTCCTCTTTCAACCGCAATTTCCCCCGCAGGAACGACGGCAATCCCACCACCCTCTCCTTCCTCTCGAGCCCGGAGATCGTCATGGCCTACGGGCTCGCGGGACGCCTCTCCTTCAATCCGCTGAAGGACGCGCTGGAGGCACCCGATGGGACGGCTTTCCGCCTCGACCCCCCGGGACCGGCGGCCGATCTCCCCGAGTGCGGCTTCGTTTCCGATACGGGAGGATACGCTCCCCCGCCGGAAACCGGCGGCGACATATCGGTTCAGGTGAAGGACGACAGCGATCGGCTGCAGCTCCTGGATCCCTTCCCGTCCTGGGACGGGAAGGACTTCGAGCGCCTGCCGCTCCTTCTGAAAGCCAAAGGCAAGTGCACTACGGACCACATCTCTCCGGCCGGCCACTGGCTGGCCTATCGCGGACATTTGGACAAGATCAGCGACAACATGTTCTCAGGAGCCGTGAACGCATTCACCGGCGAATCGGGAAGGGGCGAGAATCTGCTCACCGGTGAGGCCGGCCTCCCTTTCCCCGAGATCGCCCGCAGTTACAAGGCATCGGCTGCACGGTGGGTCGTCGTCGGTGACGACAATTACGGAGAGGGGTCGAGCCGGGAGCACGCCGCCATGTCACCGCGGCACCTAGGTTGCGCCGCGGTGATCGCCCGCTCTTTCGCACGCATTCACGAAACGAACCTCAAGAAGCAGGGCGTCCTGCCGCTCACATTCGCCGATCCATCCGATTACGACAAGGTCCGGGAGCGGGATCACATCTCCCTGATCGGCCTGTCGGGGCTGGCGCCCGGCGCTTCTGTGAAGGGGATCCTGCACCACGAAGACGAATCCGAGGAGGTCATCGACCTGCGCCACGGCCTCAACGCAGAACAGATCGGCTGGTTCCGCGCGGGCAGCGCCCTGAACACGCTTTCTAAGCCACTACAGAAGCACTGCCGATAAAAGGCAGCCTGCCTTTCTCACCGGGATTCGCTGTTGTAGTAGAATACCGGCTAGAAAGCCAGGCTAAAAAGGAGGGGTCGATCATGTTGACCATGCCGTCTCGAATCGAAGAACTCGAAAAGAAGCGGGACGAATTCGTTCTCGCGGGAATCGTCTTCCTTTCTTTCCTCGTGGGTTCGTTCATCTTCTCGGGAATCATGCTCCTCGTATGTTCCAAGAAGAGCGAATACGCACGATTCCACATGATGCAGGCACTCGTGACGCAGCTGATCGAGATGGTGATCGTCCTTCTCTACGTGGCATTGATCATGATTCTCGTGTTTGCCACCATCGTCCCGACCGTCAACGATCCCGAACCGCCGCCCATGCTTTTCGTAATCATCGGGCTCCACTTCTGCGTGGTCGGGACCATGACGATCGTCAACATCACCCTCTGCATCTGGGGAATGATCTGCGGCTTCAAGGGCAAGGACTTCAAGATCCCGGTCGTGGGCAACTTCGTCTTCGGCAGGTTCTTCCGGGGCAAGCGGCCCGCGGAGGCGGCTACCGCGGCCACGCCGGCAGACCCCATCGAGTAAAGAAGAATACCGCAGAGGCGCAGAGATGGGAGGAGGGGGAAGGGAAAATCAGAGGCAACAGAAAAAAGAGGCGTCCAGGAATGCACCGGGACAGTGCAAATCAGGCCTCTAAGAGGAAGTCGTTTGATCCATACTTCGCACGCCCCGCCATTCTGATGATCTTTTCTTTTCCCTCTCCCTCTTGACTCTGCGCCTCGGCGCCTCTGCGGTAGATGTTTATTCGATGTCCGCGAAGAGGGCGCTGGAGAGGTAGCGCTCTCCGGCGTCGGGCAGGATGACGACGATGGTCTTTCCCGCGAACTGGGGCTCGGCGGCCAGTTTCGCCGCCACAAAGGCGGCGGCCCCGCAGGAAATTCCCGAAAAGAGCCCCTCCTCACGCGTGAGGCGCCGGGAGAATTCGATGGCCTCCTCGTTCTCCACGCGTTCCACCCGGTCTACCAGCAACAGGTCCAGTGTCTCGGGGATGAACCCGGCACCGATGCCCTGGATCATATGCTTCGAAGGCGTGAGCGCTTCCCCTGCCAGCGTCTGGGTGATTACGGGACTGGCGGCGGGTTCCACGGCCACCGAGACGAGGGGCCTGCCCAGGGTCTTCTTGATGTGCCGGGAGACGCCCGTGATGGTTCCGCCCGTCCCCACGCCTGCCACCAGAACGTCCACCTCTCCGCCCGTGTCCTTCCAGATCTCCGGCCCCGTGGTCTTCTCGTGGATCGCCGGATTGGCCGGGTTTCGGAATTGCTGCAGCAGAACGTATCGGTCCGGATCCTCCCCCCGGATCCTCTCCGCTTCGGCGATGGCTCCCGACATGCCCCTCTCGCCGGGTGTCAACACGATCTCGGCCCCGAAGGCCCTGAGAACCTTCCTCCGCTCCAGGCTCATGGTGTCGGGCATGGTGAGCGTCACCGGGATGCCCCGTGCGGCGGCCACGAAGGCCAGTGCAATGCCCGTATTGCCGCTCGTGGGTTCCACGAGTTCTTTCCCCCCGCACAGGATGCCCCTTTTCTCTGCGTCCCAGACCATGGATGCGCCGATACGGCACTTCACCGAATAGGCCGGATTCCTTCCCTCGACCTTGGCAAGGACGGTGGCGCCGTTCTCGGGCACGACCCGGTTCAGGCGGACCAGCGGGGTTCCGCCGATGGATCTTGAATTGTCGTCGAATATCCGTGTCATGCCACACCTCCTCCGGCAACCATCGGGGGCCGGATGCAGGTACTTGTAACATGCCGCCGTCGGTCCCGCATTCCCCCGCCCTCGGGCCATGATGTGCTAGGCTGAGTCATTGCCGCAGGAGACGATGATGAGCCAATACCGGATCGAACGGGATTCCATGGGCGAGGTTGCCGTCCCCGTGAAGGCACTCTACGGTGCCCAGACCCAGCGGGCCGTGGAGAACTTTCCCATCAGCGGGCGTTCCATTCCCCGGAGGATGATCGGCGCGATGGGCCTCATCAAGAAGAGCTATGCCCGCATCAACCGAGAGATGGGCGGCCTGGAGGAAAGAGCCGCCGCGGCCATCGTGCGGGCATCGGACGAGGTCGCCCGAGGGGATCACGACGGCGAATTCGTCGTGGACGTTTTCCAGACGGGCTCCGGAACGTCTTCCAACATGAACGCCAACGAAGTCATCGCCAATCGCGCCATCCTGATTCTCGGGGGCGAACTGGGATCGAGGGAGATTCATCCCAACGACCACGTGAACCGCGGCCAATCCTCCAACGACATCATCCCCACGGTTCTGCACGTCGCCGCCTTCTCCGCGCTGCGGGCGGACCTTCTCCCGGCCCTCGAGGCGCTCGCGGCCTCCCTGGAGGAGAAGGAGAGGGCCTTCGACGGCATCGTCAAGATCGGGAGGACCCATCTTCAGGACGCCGTACCCATCCGCCTCGGCCAGGAGTTTTCGGGGTATGCGGCTCAGGTTCGAAAGGGGATGGATCGACTGAAGGCCGTGGAACCGCGGCTGGCCGAACTCGCCCTCGGCGGCACCGCGGTGGGAACCGGGCTCAACGCTCCCGAAGAGTTGCCGGAGAAAGTCATCACGCTGCTCGCCGAGGAAACCGCCCTGCCGCTCGTGCAGAACCCGAACCTGTTCGAAGCCCTCGCTTCCAAGGACGCCCTCGTGGAGGCGAGCGGAGCCCTCCGGACCCTGTCCGTCAGCCTGACGAAGATCGCGGAGGACATCCGCTGGCTCGGATCGGGTCCCCGCTGCGGGCTGGGAGAGATCCGCATTCCCGATCTGCAGCCTGGCTCGTCCATCATGCCCGGCAAGGTGAACCCCGTCATGTCCGAGATGATGCTCATGGTCTGCGCCCGCGTCCAGGGAAACGACCTCACCACGTCCTTGTGCGGCCAGGGGGGCCGCTTCGAACTCAACGTCATGATGCCCGTTCTCGGCGCCTGCCTCCTCGAATCCATCGAGATCCTGTCCGGAGCCTGCCGGACCTTTGCCTCGCGATGCGTCGATGGGATCGAACCCGACGCGGCGCGTTGCGAGGAGATGGTGGAACGAAGCCTCGCCCTGGTCACCGCCCTCGCGCCGGTCCTGGGCTATGACCGGGCCGCCGGGGTGGCGAAGGAAGCCTACTCTTCCGGCAGGACCGTGCGAGAAATCTGTGAGGCCGATGACATTCTGCCTGCCTCGCAACTGCAGCGGCTCCTCGATCCCCGCAAGATGACGGGAACATCGCGACCACTTCCAAAAACGCGGCGTTGATTTCAAGCAGCCTGCGCGGCAGGCCCGCCCGGTCGCAGGCCCATTCGAGCCAGGTGACCCACTCCTCTCCGACGAGGGAAGGCCGGGGATGGTCCGCACGCGTCTCCATGATTCGCGAACCGCTCCGTGCATACGATTCCCCGGGGGGAGCCGGTTCCTCGGGCGCCCCTCCCCGAATGGACGACGTCCACGCCAGAAGGAGAGGGAGAAGCAGGCGGCACACACGATTCCTGTAGGCATACAACATGATTCGGCCTCCTCGGATGCCTTTGTCTTCTTCTCACAAGAGTCTCACCGGCACGCGCCTTCTTGATAGACGGGCGGCTTCTGTTTTTGTCTACAGGGGGAGGGGGCCTTCGTGCGATGCATGCAAATCGCTGCTTGCCGGCCGCATGAGTTCGCTGCCGTCCCTCGTGATGGGGAGCGAAGCAGATTCGTTTCATGCCAGGGGCGAAGGGCAACGGCCGGGTGCGGGCTACATCGAAGCGTTCATCCTCCACGGCAGACGATCCAGGTCCACGTTGCCGCCGCTCAGGATGATGCCCACGGCGGGCAGTTCGTCGGGGCCGGGGAAGGCATCGTCGAGGACGGCGGCCAGCGCGACGGCGGAGGAAGGCTCCACGAGGCACTTGGCCCGTTCCCACAGCAGCCGCATGGCCGCCACGACGGCCTCGTCGTCCACGGTGACCACCGCCTCCACCCGGTCCCGGATGATCGGCCACGTGAGTTCGCCCATACTGGTCAGCAGCCCGTCGGCGATGGTGCGCGGAGCGGTCTGGGGAATGAACTCTCCGGCCTCCTTGGAGCGGAAGGCGTCGTCGGCCCCCTCGGGTTCCCCGGCGAAGACACGGATGCCGGGGCGCATCCCCCGGGAAGCGACGGCGGTTCCGGAGAGGAGGCCGCCCCCGCCCACCGGCGCGACGACGGCATCGAGGTCCGGAACCGCCTCCATGAGTTCCAGGGCCGCGGTCCCCTGGCCGGCCATGATCTCGGCCCTGTCGTAGGGATGGATGAAGGTCCCGCCGGTCTCTTCGACAACGGCCGCCGCCGTCGCCTCCCGCGCCTCGAGGGTGGGTTCGCATTCGATGATCCTGGCGCCGTAGCCCTCGACGGCGCGCCTCTTGACGGCGATCGATGTGGAGGGCATGACCACGTGAGCCGCGATGCCGCGCATCGATGCGGCGAGGGCGAGGGCCTGCGCGTGGTTCCCCGAACTGTGCGTCACCACGCCCCGGCCCGCTTCCGCTTCGGAGAGGGAGAGGACGGCGTTGCAGGCGCCGCGGAACTTGAAGGCCCCGACCTTCTGAAGTTGCTCACACTTGAAGAAGAGCCTGCGCCGGGCCACGCGGTCGAGTGTCCCGCAGGTCATCAAGGGCGTACGGTGTGCGCGACCCGCGATGCGGGCCGCCGCCTCTCGTACGTCTTCGATGCCGATGGCGAAAGTCACGGAATCTCACCCTCCGCGGAGGCTTCGGGGGCCCGCAGGCCTTCGATCCAGCGGCGCACCGCCCCCTGGATATCCTCCAGGATGGCGTAGAGGACCGGCACGAGGACGAGGGTGATGCCCGTGGCGAAGAGGACGCCGAATCCCAAACTCACGGCCATGGGAATGAGGAACTTCGCCTGGAGACTCGTCTCGGTGATCATGGGCAGCAGCCCGAAGAACGTGGTGAGCGTCGTCAGGAGGATCGGCCGGAAGCGGCGGACGCCGGCGCTCAGGATCACCTCGTGGACGGGCAAGCCGCCCTCCCTCTCCCGATTGATGAGGTCGATGAGGATCAGGGAGTCGTTCACCACAACGCCGGTGAGGGCGACGATGCCGAAGAAGGAGAGCATGGAGAGGTTCAGACCCATGATCAGGTGGCCCAGCACGGCGCCCACGAAACCGAAGGGGATGGCGGACATGACGATGGCCGGCTGGGCGTAGCTCTTGAAGGGGATGGCCAGCAGGGCGAAGATGACCAGCAGGGCGATGATGAAGTTGAGCTTCAGGCTTCCCATGGACTCCTTCCGCTCGCGCTCCGTCCCCTCGAAGTCGAAGGAGAGGCCGCCCAGGTTCTGGGCCAGATCCGGCAGCACGCTCCCCTTGAGATCTTCGTTGATCTCGTTGGCGTTGCCCACCTCCTCGTCCACGTCGGCGGTGACCTGGACCACACGCCTGCGATTCGCCCGGTCGATGGCCGCGTAGCCCCGACCCTCCGTCACGGACGCCACCGTGGTGAAGGGCACCTCCCCGCCGCCCGGCAGGCGGATGCGCATGGACCGGATGTCCTCCAGGCTCCGGCGCTCG
>Ga0180430_10002929_pt1 | contig 15017 bp, 12 predicted proteins | sample SS_ome_9_FD_132999 | JGI IMG/M metagenome (GOLD analysis project Ga0180430, IMG submission 132999) | Hypersaline lake sediment archaeal communities from the Salton Sea, California, USA - SS_1_S_2 metaG | ecosystem: Environmental > Aquatic > Non-marine Saline and Alkaline > Hypersaline >... | reverse complement strand
GGATACAAGATAATACTCAATAAGAGCACAGTTCCCATAGGCACGGCAAAAAGGATAACCAAGATAATAAGGGAAAACCAGGAAGGCGATCAAGGATTCGATATAGTGTCGAATCCTGAGTTTCTCAAGGAAGGCGAAGCGGTAAAGGATGCCTTCTTCCCGGAAAGGATAGTAATAGGCTCCGGGAGTAAAAAGGCCATAAATATGATGAAGGAGCTTTACGGACCTATAATCAGGCAGGATTTTGATTATGCCTCTGGCAACAGCCACAGGAAAAAACAAGTCCCCATACTCATAACCGACTCCACCAGCTCCGAGCTTATAAAATATGCCTCCAATGCATTCCTGGCGACCAAGATATCCTTCGTAAACGAGGTGGCCAATATATGCGAGAGGGTGGGGGCAAACATACTGGATGTGACCTATGGCATGGGACTGGATGAAAGGATAGGATCCCGTTTTATGAAGGCGGGCATAGGCTGGGGAGGTTCATGCTTTCCCAAGGATGTCAGGGCCCTTTCCTATACTGCAGAGGAATACGGCTCTCCTGCCAGCATACTTAATGCAGTGATCCAGGTAAACAACCAGCAGAGGTTCAAGATCATACAGAAGGCAGTTGACATGCTGGGAATAATAGAGGATAAGGTTATAGGCGTCCTGGGCATAGCATTCAAGCCCAATACCGACGATACCAGGGAAGCGCCTTCCGTGACCGTCATAAACAAATTTTTGGAGCTGGGGGCGGAAGTCAGGGTATATGATCCCATAGTAAGGGACTATCCGGATTCAATGGACAGGGGGGCGCTATTTGTAACTGATGCCTACAAAGCAGTTGAAGGCGCAGACCTTATGGTGCTGGTGACTGAATGGGAAGAATTCCTGACACTCGATTTTAACCGTATAAAAGGGATAATGTCTGAAAAAAACATTATAGACGGCAGGAATTTCCTGGACAAGAAGATGCTAAGAGAGCTCGGCTATAAGTATATGGGAATAGGAAATTAAGGAGGATGTCTTGATAGACGGCGTAAAGGTAAAAAGACTAAAGGTCATCCCTGATGAGAGGGGAAGGCTTATGGAGATGTTAAGGTGCGATGATGAACTTTTTGTAAAATTCGGACAGGCCTATATGACCACAGCCTATCCGGGAGTGGTAAAAGGCTGGCATTATCATAAAAAACAGATAGATAATTTTGTGGTGGTCCGGGGAATGATGAAAGTCGTCCTGTATGACAGCAGGAAAGAGTCCCCCACCTACAGGGAAGTTAATGAGTTTTTTATGGGAATACATAATCCCATCCTCCTGCAGATACCGCAGTATGTCTACCACGGCTTTAAGTGCATAACCGAATATGAGGCCATATGCATCAACCTTCCCACAGAGAAATATGTCTATGATGAGCCTGATGAGTTCAGGGCTGATCCCCATAGTCCGGATATACCATATGACTGGAACAGGAATGATGGATAGGAGTGAAAATGGATAAGCGAAAGTTCAGGACTATCCTGGTGACCGGGGGAGCCGGGTTCATAGGAAGCAATTTTATCCGCTATATGATGGATAAGTACCCGGGCTATAAGATGATCAACCTGGACAAGCTCACCTATGCCGGCAACCTGGAGAACCTAAGGGATATAGAGGATAAAGATAATTACACATTCGTAAAAGGAGATATTGCCGATACCAAAATTGTCTCTGATATATTCGCCAGCAAGATAGATGCCATAGTCAACTTTGCCGCAGAGTCGCATGTGGACCGCTCCATAGAAGAGCCGGGAGTCTTTATCCAGACCGATGTATACGGCACATTTGTCCTGCTGGAGGCTGCCAGGAAGAATAACTGCGATGTATTCCTGCAGATAAGCACAGACGAGGTCTACGGCTCCATCGAAGACGGTTCATTTAAGGAGGACGATCCCCTGCTTCCCAACAGTCCCTATTCAGCTTCCAAGGCAGGCGCCGAGATGATAGTAAGGTCGTTTTTTAAGACTTATGAGACCCCTGTTATCATAACCAGGACTTCTAATAATTTCGGACCCTACCAGTACCCGGAGAAGCTAATACCATTATTTGTCACAAATCTCATAGACGGCATACAGGTGCCCCTGTATGGGGACGGCATGAATGTACGCGACTGGATATATGTCGATGATAACTGCAGCGCTCTGGATATGGTGCTTCACCGGGGAGAAGTCGGCGGGATATATAATATCGGCGCCGGAAATGAAAAGCCCAATGTATGGATAACAAAGAAACTTATCCAGCTTCTGGGAAAGACTGAGGATATGATCATGCCGGTAGAGGACAGGCTGGGACATGACAGAAGGTATTCTGTAGACTGCAGCAGGATAAAGCATGAGCTGGGCTGGGATACGGAATATGATTTTGGGGAAGCCCTGGAAAAGACGGTAGCCTGGTACCGGGATAATGAAGAGTGGTGGCGGCCGCTGAAGAAATAAGCCGAAGAGCTAAAGCCTTTCAGCACCGATGAAGTCCTTACCCATTAAGGGCGAGGCCGCATCCTTATAAGCAATACAGGATAAGGAAAAATGCTGTCCCGGTTAAGTTTTTTGCTTCATTATGCGGGGAGAAAAGCGTCAGGCAATATTATATATTTTTGACTATCACCGCCCGGCTATAATAAATATGGAGGACATAAGCAGGAATATAGCTTACAAGAAAAAAAATTACTGGCGTTATCCCATGAAAAGCAGGAAGCTGCTTTTCAAGATGATCCAGGCAATACCGGGTACGCTTACCAGCAGGCTGAGGATACTGCCGGATTTTATTATAATAGGCGTCCAGAAGTGCGGCACATCCTCAGTATATTTTAATCTAAAAAAACACCCCTGCATCAGCCCTGCACTCACCAAAGAGATCCATTTTTTTGATAATAACTTCCATAAGGGCATAGGATGGTACAGGAAGCATTTTCCCACCAGGCATTATATCGATATTGCCAGGCATCTATCAGGCAGGAAGGTGGTAACTGGTGAAGCAAGCCCGGATTATATCCTGTATCCCCATATTCCCCGCAGGATATATGAGACTGTTCCCGGAGTAAAGCTCCTGGTATTCCTGGCAAATCCCGCAGACAGGGCTTATTCGCAATATCATCATTATCTAAGGAAGGGACTGGAAAATCTGTCATTTGAAGAAGCGCTGGAAAAAGAGGAGGTAAGGCTCAAGGGAGAATTGGAAAAGATACAGTCATCCCCCGGCTATTACAGCTTCAATTATGAGCATTATTCATATATATCAAGGGGTATGTATATCGACCAGATAAAAAGATGGACAGCTGTCTTTCCCCGAAGGCAGTTTTTTATAGAAAGCAGCGAAGATTTCTATAAACATCCTGAGAAAGTCTATAGCAAAATACTGGATTTCCTGGAGCTGCCGGGATGGCTACCAAAAAGTTTTGGCAAATATAATGCGGGGAAAAAATATGAGAAGATGAAAGACGGCACCAGGAAGATGCTTATAGATCATTTTAAACCATATAATGAGAAACTGTATGAATTTTTGGGCAGGGATCTCGGCTGGGATAGATAGCAAAAAAGATGATAAAGGATACCGGAATCAGACCAGAAGCAGAAATAAGGATTATCGCCAGAGGCGCAGGCATCATATTCCTGGGTACAATAGCAGGCGTGGCGCTGAAATATGTTTTTGAATTGATCCTGGCCCGAAGCCTGGGCCCTGATCTCTTCGGTATTTTTTTCCTGGGATTTTCCATATTCAAGATCTTGGAAAGGATATCTGTGTTTGGGCTGCATAATGGCGTATTGAGGTATGTCTCTGTCCATCATGGAACCGGGGATAATAAAAGACTAAAAGGAGTCATACTCCTGGGGATACTGGCAGTTATTATCATATCGGCAGTCATCCTGGCGGCGGTATTGCCATTATCGGGCATAATATCTGCAAGATTATTCAAAGAGCCCGGACTGACAGGCGTTCTTATCATATTTTCAATTATCCTTATTTTCAATGCTGTCACTGAAATAGTAGTCAGCTCTATCCAGGGCATAAAGATAATGAAATACAAAGTCTTTGTGAGGATGCTTGCCGAACCGGGCCTGAGGATCTTCCTGGCGGCATTATTTATATGGGCCGGTTTCGGCCTAATGGGAGCCGCTGCCGCCTATGCCCTTTCACTCCTGGCAGGCATGTTTCTTTCTTTTTATTACCTTAAAAAGGTATTTCCATATTTTTTCAGCAGTAGGGGACCTTACCGTTTTGAGTCAGGCAGTTTATTCGGCTTTTCCTGGCCGCTTGCTTTTGTGGGTTTTTTCAATATCATCATACTGCAGATAAATGCGGTTATGCTGGGTTATTACGGGTCTTCCGGAGATGTGGGGGTCTTCGGGGCTGTCCAGAGGACAGCACTGGTCATACAGGTCGTTCTGACTTCATTTAATGCAGTTTTTGCGCCGGTGATAGCTGATCTCTATAATAAGAAAAGATCTGAAAGGCTGGAAAAGCTTTACAAAATAGTCACTAACTGGATATTTATCATAAGTTTCCCCATATTCCTGCTGATGGTCCTTTACCCGGAGGAACTTCTGGGCATATGGGGCCCCGGATACAGGTCCGGCTGGATAAGCCTGGTGATCATAAGCGCCTCCATGATGATAAACTGCGCAGTAGGATCTGTTAAAAATATGATAATGATGTCGGGGCGGAGCAGGCTGAACCTTGCAAACGAAGGTATTGCTTTCTTTATAACCATAATCCTTAATATACTGCTGATACCAGAATACGGGGTAATGGGGGCTGCTATAAGCTTTGCCGCCGCTGTGGTCATATCCAATGCGGCGGGACTCTTGGAAGTATATTTCCTGCTGGGCATCCATCCCTATAAGATAAGCTTTTTGAAGCCTTTTGCAGCCGGTATCATATCGGCAGCAGTTTTCTTTTTGTTAAAAAAGTATGTAATGGCAGACAGCATGGATACAGTATGGCTTATAATAATGGCACCCTTATTCCTGCTGATGTATACCGGACTGCTGTTTGTGTTTAAGTTCAGCAGGGAAGACCTGATGGTGCTGGATATGATAAGGCAAAAGCTATTTAAAAAAAATAATAGGGATAGGAAAAATGATCATGGCTATAGCAGAAAGAATTAAGGAGCTTTACCGGTCGCCTGTTTACCTTAAGATAGTCATATTTGCTTTTTCCCTTATACACCTGTGGTGGTTTCTTGGCATAGACCAGTTTATTTTCCCGTTTATTGTTTTTATCCTTTTAATAGTATATATTTTTCATCGCCAGAATGATTATAAAAAAATACCTTTCATACTGGTCCCTCTGTTTTTATTCCTTATGGTCTATGCCGTATCAGGTTTTTTTATTGCAGAAAAGATCAGGTATTTTATCTATTCGTATAATCTTATCCAGTACATATCAGTGACTCTGCTGATATTTATATCAGTAAAGACAATTAATAAGGTCAGGTGGGCTGAGACGATAATCTGGGTCTTATTCATGATCATCCTATTAACATCGGTCTTGGGAGTGATCTGCATAATATCCGGCAGGGGAATGTGGTTTAAGACCCCTCTTTATGGTTATATCCCTGAAGCATTTAAGGAAAGTGAATTTTTAAAGACAGCATTTACAAAAAATTTTGCCAATCCTGCGGCAAAGATATTTGGCTTCAATTATACCAGGCTGCAGGGTGTATTTATTTACAGCAACAGTTATGCCCAGGCATTAATAGTAATGATACCCCTGGTATTTTATTTATTTTGTTCGGTAAACCTCATAATAAAAGGAAGGCTAAAATATTTTTTGAGGGCAGCCATATTTTTTGGACTATCCTTAATGGCGGTCAACCTGCTATTTACGACAAGCAGGTCTGCCTTGCTGGGAATACTGGCCGGATCCTTATGGTGGCTGTTATTCTGGGAAAAATGGCATCTGAGATCAAGGAAACATATGGCGATAGTCATAGCAGCAATATCAGTGATAGCGATGATCCTTATACCAGTTTTTATAGTCTACTGTGACGAGATCTTATCTGCAAGGACGGGAAGCCTGGATAACAGGATCATCATATATAAAAAAACTATAGAATCCTGGCTGGAAAGGCCTTTTTTAGGCTGGGGCGCAACCAGGGAGATAATCGATGTATTTCCTGAAGCAGGCATAAGAAAGAATATTGCCCCGCTTGGGTCCCACAGCACCTATCTGGGACTGCTTTACCGGCAGGGGATAATAGGGTTGCTTGTGTTTTTATGGTTTATTGCAGGGATCTTTCATTCAGTGGGAAAGGGATACCGGAGATTAAAAGCCCATGAAGACATACGCCTGTTCAGGCTTATCGGTTTTGCATCATGGGGCCTTATTGCCAACCTGGTGCAGGGGATTTCTAATATGCTGGATCTTGTATCATCAAGTTTTCATGTTACCGGCCTTAATATTGCATTTATAATCATTGGACTGGGATTAATACCGTACAGCGCAGAGAAGAAGATCTGAAATAATATAAATAATGTTCAGGGAAACAGAACAGGAACAAGGGTAGTCTGGATATGCTTTTTAACTCATTTCATTTTTTAGTTTTTTTCCCCGTTACCGTATTCCTGTATTATCTGATACCCCATAAATGGCGCTGGCTGATGCTGCTTGCTGCCAGCTACTATTTTTATATGAGCTGGAATCCGGCATATGTGGTACTTATACTTTTTACAACTTCAGTAAACTATTTTGCCGGACAGAGAATTGATGCATCTGTTGGAAGGAAAAGGAAAGGGTGGCTGCTGACAGGGCTGATATCTTCGCTGGGCGTATTGTTTGTCTTTAAATACTTTAACTTCTTCAATGATATAGGTGCCCGTTTACTGGGTATCCTTGGCGCCGGGGTAGAACCCCTGGCGATAAATGTACTTTTGCCGGTAGGGATCTCCTTTTATACTTTCCAGACTTTAAGCTATACCATTGATGTCTACAGGGGGAAAAAGAAAGCAGAAAGGCATTTTGGCATTTTCGCATTATATGTCTCATTTTTCCCGCAGCTTGTCGCCGGGCCCATAGAACGCTCTACCAGGCTTCTGCCCCAGTTCTATGAGAAGCATGATTTTGACGGAAGGCTTGCCAGGGAAGGAATACTCCAGATGTTCTGGGGATTCTTCAAGAAGATGGTAATAGCAGACCGGCTGGCAATGCTGGTTGATACGGTATACGGCAAACCGGCAGATTATACCGGCTGGCCGCTGGTGCTGGCAACAGTGTTTTTCTCCATACAGATATATTGCGATTTTTCCGCTTATTCGGATATAGCCATCGGTTCAGCGAAGGTCATGGGTTTTGACCTTATAAAGAATTTTGACAGACCGTATTTTGCCAGGTCCATAAGAGAATTCTGGAGGCGCTGGCATATATCGCTTTCTACATGGTTCAGGGATTATGTCTATATATCTCTGGGCGGAAACCGGGTAGGCAGGGCAAGGCATATCTTTATAATACTCATTACATTCATATTATCCGGATTATGGCATGGAGCCGATATAACATTTCTGGCCTGGGGGGCCATACACGGTATCCTGTACTCCATCGAGGTCCTATCTTCCGGGGGCAGGAAAAGATTTTGGTCCTATCTAAGGCTAAAAGACAGTTATATCGAAAAGACTTTCAACTGGGTTATAACTGCTTCTATAGTCTGCTTTGCCTGGATCTTTTTCAGGTCCGACAGCATATCGGATGCCCGGTATATATCTATTAATATTTTCAAAGACCTGGGGATAAGCGGTTTATTAAATAAGAGGCATATATTAGATAAAAGGTTTTTCAGCCTGGGGCTTAATAAACAGCAGATGACAGCCGCTTTTCTTTCAATATCGCTTCTTCTTATAATAGAATTGCTCCAGGCCAGGTTTAGCCTTAAAGGATTTATGGACAGAAGGCACTGGCTGGTATGGTGGTCCCTGGTCGCGGTCCTGGTCCTGGGAGTGGCTATATTCGGGATGTATGGAAATCTGGAAATAAAAGAGTTCATCTATTTCAAGTTTTGACAATGGGGGATAATCATAGGCGCGGATAAAAAGATTTTTTTGAGAGGAGCGGCGCTGGCTGTCATCCTGTGCATATTGATATTTGCCCTGAGCGAAGTATTGCGGTATGCTACGCCCGGCAGGCTGCTTAACAAAGTTAAGGCGCTTCATGCCCTGGACAATAATACGGTAGAAATAGCTTTTTTCGGCAATTCCCACATGGCAACCGGGATAGACAGCGGGTTATTTGAAGCCAGAACAGGAATGGAAGTGGCAAATATGGCTGCGGCAACTCAGCAGGTCCCCGAATCCGCACTGATGCTGAAGGAATTATTAAGGACCCAGAGGCCGGATATAGCAGTTTTGGGGGCATTTACATTTCTTTTTGGGTCCGGCAAGAATTATACAGCCAATGCTATTCCGTTTTCATTGAGGAAGATAGAATATGCCCTGGGCATTAAAGAAAAAAAGCGGATAAAGAGCATCCTTTTCCCCATACTCCAGTTCCATAATGTCTGGTCGGATAAAAAAGACATGGAATTATTTAGAAACCAGCTAACAGGAAAACCTGATCTGTCTCAAATAAAAAATACTTTTCTTTACACGACTTTAAGCGAGGAGGCTATCGGCCAATACAGATATTCCGATGAGGTTGTGGAATTTAAGGATATTGACTATGAACAGGCATATAAATACCTGGGTTCATTTAAGGAAACCTGTGATAGATATGATGTAATGCCCGTTCTTGTGATGGCGCCCTGGTACAAAGGATATATAGAAAGAATAGATTATGATGAGATATCCGGGAATATAAAGAAAGGCGCAGACATGTTCGGGATCCCCTATTATGATCTTAACATGATGCAGGGCATGGAATGGGAAAGCCATTTCTTTGCAGATGAGGAGTTTAATAAAAACCAGCATATGAACTATTACGGAGCATACACTTTTACTTCTTTCCTCATAGAATGGCTGGCAGGCCTGGAAGGCAGCGGTATAGAGATAAGCGGTGATACAGCCGAAGAAAAGGATAGGGACCTGGGGAATTATCTTTCAGGCATAGATGACGATGAGCCTATTCTCCTGGTAGACCTGTGCAAAGAAAGCATTGACCCCGGTATCCGTTCGGATGAAATTGACAGGCAGCTGGAACGTCTGGGTCTGTCGGATGCTGCAGACAAGTCTTCGGGCAATGCCCTGGTGATATTTAATGGCCCGACAAATAATATCCTCCACGAATTTGATGATGAAAAAGACAGGTGGGAAATCAAAGAAGACATTTCAGGGTTACCGCAGAAGGTAGAGATTGTCTACGATCCTGATAATAGGACTTTTATAAAGATAGGGGAAAGAAGGCTCAACTGCAAGCCAGCCTGCACCAATTTTTTCATTTTTGACAGTAAAGGAAATATCGAGGACAGGCCTGTCATCAGGTGGGATATATGCGATATTATAGTAGAGCTGGATCAGCAATAGAGTAAAGCCACTTATGGTCTCCCGGTAAAGGATACCGTCAATAGCAGCCTCGCGGACTTCCGGCTAATTCCTTATAGCTTTGCATCCATATAATCCTGCAGGCCCTGTTCATCCGGAAAGGAAAAATCGGAGTAGATAAGGTCAAGACCGAATATTTTTAAGATCCTGAGGGCCTTTTCTATTTGTTCCTGCGATACATATTTTTTCCAGCTGGCGGCAGTGTCTTCACCCCTTATGATGGCGCTTCTTTTATGTACCACCTGCGACGGCCTGTCCAGATGGCGGAATATATCCGTATCTACATCTTTTTTTAGAAATGTGAAAAGCTTCCTGATCTCGTCTTCCGGCCTTTTGCAGAAGTTCTCAAAGAATGCTATATGTATCTCATCTTTCCCGAGCTGGCTTAAGGGGACCATGTTCTCTATGCACCATATTATGATGTATTTTTCAAACTCGCTATATTCCTTATACCGGATAGCCGGGATATCTTTTAAGTAATCTTGGGCGAGCTCTTTCTGGCCGAGATACCTGTCCAGTATCCTGTCAGGGTCCCACCACCCCAGCCGAAGCCTGGAAAGGGCTACGGCGCAGGGATGCCTCAGCAGCAGTATCATGGGAATATCGCTGAATCTCTGGTGCAGCCATGGCAGGAGAAGGTTGGCATAAATAGCTTTTATGATCCTTTTACTTGAAAATATCTTCCTGTTGTATTTGTTTATCCAAATGGATCTTGCCCTTCCGGCAAGAATATCATCTGCCAGGGCAAGAATAAGGGGATCATCATTGTAAACCCTTATATACGGATATTCTTTGATAAAAGGCCCTATTTCAGAATAGTCCGGGTGAAAAGGCTCGAACATCAGGCGGTATTCATTATTATAATTTATTATATTTGCAATCCAGGTGGTACCGCTCCTGCCGCTGCCGGCAAGGATTATAGAATTTCTATGATCGTGATTCAGTTCAAAGCTGGCCAGTCTATAAAACTTCCTGAAAAGATATATTTTTCTTACTTTTTCCCAGGTCTCTTCCGCAAGTGATGCTTTAAGATTCCTTTTTATTTTTTCCATTTTTATTTTCAATGAGTTCAAGGCATATTTCATTTATCCTTCTGGAGAAATCCATGGAATTTTTTCTTATATCACTGGCAATGGTATCCGATATATCAAGCTCCCTTAACCTTTTTTCATAATTGACAAGCGCATCTTCAAGATCATCTACATCATATATTATTATGATCTCCTTTCTTAACGAGATCTTCTTTGAGAATAATAACTGATGGTCATCAACATGCTCAGAATACTTTTTTTGCCGGGGTACTATGATGGGGACTTTATTATTGATAAGCGACTGGAAGATGCTCCCAAGCCCTCCATGCGCAATAATGATCCTGGCTTCCTTCAGCCTGGAGTCCATTTCCTGGAAGCTTAATAGTTCCTTATAATGGCAAAACCGGGGAATGTAATTATAGTTTGGGCCGATCTGGATAAAAACCTTATCACCTATGGATTTTTTTTCTGCCAATTGGTCAACTTTTCTAATAAGACGGTCAAAAGGCTGTTCATGTGTTCCCAGCGTAACAAAGATCATAATGCCTGTCCTATCATAACACCCCTGGGATAGAACTCCCTAAGTTCTTCCCACTGGATGATAAAGATATCAGAGAAATGGTAGACAAGCCTGCCGCTCAGGGAAGGGCTGTTGATCCTGTCAAAGATCTCAATATATACCGTTTTGCATCCAAAGAACCTGCTTAACCAGAAAAATGGGACGGCAACCCCGGCTCCCGCTGAGACGATTATGTCTGGCTTTTCCCTCTTTAATACCCTGAAGGCTACAAAAGTATTTCTGATAAGATTGATCACATTCCTGTTTGTCGGTGAAAAAGCCCAGTATTTTTTCTCATCTTTTAGAAGCGAAAAGGCATCCTTTTTTTCAAAAGTCACCCAGAACCTTTCATATTTCCCCCACCAGTCCCTTAAAAGATCCATCTGGAATAGATGGCCTCCGCCAGAACTTACAATACATATCTTCATAATTATTTATTGGCCATGGTTATAGTTTAGCTGGCAATATTAAAATATTTCTTTACTAATATCAATTGTCTTACCTTTTGTGCTCCAGTTTTTTATGCATCTTTTCTAATAGGGAATCGAACCTGTTTTTTTCTGAGTACTCCCTGGCTATCTGCAGTCTTTTCCGGTATTTTTCCATATTTTCATGTTTTTCCATATTGCGGAGAGCATCAACAAAACCGGAGCCGTCATCCCTTATTATTATGAGGTCCTTATACTTTAAAAAATTCTTTATGCCGGTTGATATTATAGGCTTGCCGGCAGCAAAACACTCAAAAAACTTTGCCGGGATTATGCCTTCACTGAATCTGCCAAGCCTGTAAGGAAGGATTATGCAGTCACAGTCTTTTAATAATCCCGGGATCTTTTCATGTTCCACCATTCCCGTAAAACTGACCTCCCGGGGAAGTTCCTGTATCCTGTTCCTGACGGGACCGATGATCAGGACTTTAAAACCTGCAAGGGCTATCTCTTCGATTATCTTAGTATCTATCCTTGCATTGTTCACCCCTCCAAAATAACAGACTTTTTTTACTTCACCTTTAAAAGGCCCACTGTCTGCCTTATTAAATAGTTCATATTTCACACCGGGCAGGATCTGCAATATATCTTTCCTGTATTTACCTTTCTGTTTATAGAGGTAGTCGGAATCACAGGTTACGATATCAGCTATTTCCAGCAATTTCTTTTCTGTCGCCTCAATATCGGCAGGGGATTGGCAGTCATCTATGAAATTCGTGACGCAGTCATAGGCAAGGATCTCAGGATCCAGCAAACCGATCAGGTCCAGAAAAGACTGTACCGGCAGGTAGCACCATATAAAAGGGTTTTTTACCCTGAATTCAACCGTCAATCTATTACAAAGCTTCTTCATCCAGATATGCCTGTTTAACGAATTAAATAAAATGTTATTTGAAGGCAGGGAAAATGGAGTTATTATCTTTATATTTCCGGAACTTTCCAGCAGGTGATCATAACGGCGCATTACATTATTTTTTCTTGAAGAATTGCCCATCCTTTCAAGGACTCTTCCAGCTTCCCTGACCGAAGGTACCCTTTTGGGTATGTTTTCTACAAAATAGACATTCCTGAAATATTTAGAAAACCAGAATGATATCCGGTGATGCCGGCTCCACTGCCAGTTCCATTCTATGGATGAAAGTATTACCACATCGGTTTGCTTAAATATTTCCCTGTATTTTTCTTCTTTCAAATCCCATCCCGGTCATTTTCATGCAGTAGTCATGCTGATAATATTACCAATATTTTAAATAAAATAATAAATTATTTTATTCTACATATTTATATTATTTTCCAACTATTTCTAGAAGAATGAAATTATCCTTATTATATAATATTTTATAATAATTTTGTTCTATCCTTTCATCTATTATTTCCTCTTCTTCAACAGTAATCCCGTTTTTCTTTAATAATAAATATTCAGTATTGCCACTGGCTGAATCCAGGAAGCTGTCGCCTTGCTTCATCACTTTGATAAGGGGATTATGCTGGATATACTGGGTAGATATGCCGTTTTCCCTGAAGCCGGGCAATATGGCGATTGTCTTGTAATCTGTGAGGATCTCGCCTCCAAAACCGCAGGTTTCCTGGTAGTAGTACAAAAATTCATTAAGCTGGCTGTTGCCGATTCCTTTTTGGAGACGTATCTGCCGGTCTATTATAGGATCAGAATCTATAAACAAACTGGAAATAGATGCAGCCAAAGCCAATAAGGTAATGAAGATGATAAATGCAGTTTTTTTGATATTAAAAACAGGGCCCCGTGCATATGATATTTTCAGGCTGATATATTTTTTGATCCCCTTAAAATATCCGGAAAGCCTTTTTATCAGAAAGCTGAAGCCATGAGCAGATGAATAAGCTATAAAAGGTGCCGAGACGATAAGGTTCCTCTCATTATAGCTATACAGGATGATCCATGAAAGGAAAAAAGGCACGACAATAAATATCGTCACATACCTGGCTTCTCTGGTAAAAAGACTTAATAAGATAAGGATAAAGACAAATATATAAAAAAGGTATGCGGCTATCTCTAATATTTTATTAGGCTGCAGCAAAAGGAAATGCATGCCGTTTTGGATCCTCTGCAGGATATTTCTTCCATTATGCCCGGTGACGGCTGCATCTTTAATATTGCTGGATTCCAGACCCCGGTCTATCTCTATCAGCTTATATGCATACCATGAAAGGCCGATAAGGAGTACTATAAGGATGATTACAGATATGATCCCTAGGAGCTGTCTTTTTGAATATGACCTCCTGTTGCGGTATAGAAAATAGATATCATATATTATGACTAATAGTAAGATATACAGGCCGTAAGCCTTGGTCACTGAAGCAGCGCAGGCAAATAAGTTGATAAGGATAAGTTTTTTATTATCCATAGTGCCTGATATATAGATAGACAGTACCAAAAATGAGAAGAAGGCAGCCGCCGTATCTGCTGTGCCGCCGCTTAGAAAGTCTATCGGGTAGATAAAAGAAAGCAATGACATAATAGAGAATATAACCAGGCCGGCCAGACAGGCCAGCTGTTCTTTCCGGTATGCCAGTTTGAAAAACAACAGGATTATCGATAGGGCAAACAGAGGCATTATTGATTTGGAAAATACCTGGACATGATCATTCTGAATAAAGACATAGGTCATAGACAGATTAGTTGGTATCAGCTGCGGATATAGCCGGGTAGATATGGGAAGCGTGTTCGAACTCCATTCTATGGCCCACCTGTTCCAGGAAAAGACGGCATCCCATACTTTGAAAACAGTGCCTATATTCCGGAAAAAATTAAAGATGAAAAATGCTATTATGATAAGCGCCAGGGAATAGGATATATTATTAATGGCAGGGTTTTTCTTAAAAAATCCAGTGATATTTACAGATGAAAGGTCGATTTTTATACAACTCCTTGACCTTATAAGCAGGTATATAAGTATTGCTGTTTCGATTATAAATAATGCATATAGTGTATAGCTTTTGTATATGCCCATTAGCGTCAGGATGTATACCAGGGCATAATTGGATAACAGGCTCAGGGCAAAGCTGTATATGAAGATGTGTATTTTGCTCTTTATTCCCAGCCGGACAAGCCTGAGTATAATATAACCGGGTAAAAATGTTATCTGTAAGAATGATAGTATGCCCAGAAATATCATCTATTTATTACTAATATTTTTTTGGCGCAAAAATTAAATAATTACTGCTGAATGATCCCGTTAAGAATATATCAGAATCTGCCAATATAATAAACTGATTGTAGTAATTCTATGTATTCGGGAAGATATTGATTATTTTTAGTGACTTATGGAACCATATAGTATAGGATTTCAGTGAAATGCCTGAAATATAGGATTCCTTCAAAGACCTGATTAACAGAAAGAGATGCCAGAAGCGGTAAAAAACCATAAAAGAAATGATATAAATAATAAATCTGCAGAATTAAGAAAATTT
>Ga0180430_10002928_pt1 | contig 15026 bp, 10 predicted proteins | sample SS_ome_9_FD_132999 | JGI IMG/M metagenome (GOLD analysis project Ga0180430, IMG submission 132999) | Hypersaline lake sediment archaeal communities from the Salton Sea, California, USA - SS_1_S_2 metaG | ecosystem: Environmental > Aquatic > Non-marine Saline and Alkaline > Hypersaline >... | reverse complement strand
TTGCCGCTCATAGAAAACGATTTCCAACAAAGTTTGGACAAATATCGCGAAGGTCGATCCGAAACGGTCACCAAAATCGCAACGCTCGCGCTGCTGGGCGGCATATCGCTTGTCGTAGCAGTCGGCCTGCTAACGCTTCTGAAGATCGCTGCCGGTGCACATCTTTGGTGGCCAGCCGTCGCCGCGTGCGGTTGCTGCCTGTTAATCGGCTCGATCCTTCTCAATCCAGGACTGATCGACGCGCAGACCGGCGGCGTTGTTGCGTTCGAGAACTCTGGCACGCGAACCGTCGCGGAAGTTGCCATGATGGCGATCGAAGAACCGGCAGACTACGCTTCCGAAGAATATGACGACTTTGATGCTGACGGCATTCTCATCGATGCCGTTCCTTGCGACGAACCGATGGCAATGGAAGAACCCGGCGAAACGCCAGGTGACGAAATGATTCTCGACGATGGTGGAATCCCCGAAGAAGAGGTCGCGCTTGTTGAAGATGAGGAGGAAGTGAAATTTGGCGACAAAGAGGAGTGGAAAGAAGAAGCCCAACAAGATGGTGGATTTGCCGAACCCGCTGGAGTCAACCCAGATATCATCGACGGCGATCTCATGCTCGAAGAAATGGAAGAAGATATCGATTTCGAAAGAATTGAAGAGCTGGCAGATGGAAAATTGAACCGCGACATGCGTGGCTGGATGGATGAACGAAGAATTGCGGGCGACGGCTATCGATGGCAAGCCAAGCCGCAGGTTCCGCTCGTTGCCCGACGCTACGCACACGTTTATACAAAGCAACCCGACGGTGTTCGTCGTGACTTCTCGCGGCTGCTCTATTGGGACCCGCTGGTCGTGACCGACGCAACCGGTCGCGCCGAAGTCGCATTCGACATGCCCGATTCGGTTACGTCGTTCCGCGCTACGGCCGACGCGCATCAATTCACGCAGCCGCCGAAATCGACCGGCGAAGCCGCCACAAACGATACCCACAAGCAACAAATCCTCGGCCGACTCGGCACGGGAACGGAAATCCTAATCTCGCGAATCCCGTTCCACATGGAACCGAAGCTGCCGCTGGAAGTAACGACCGGCGACCGCATCGATCTGCCCGTGGCGGTCTGCAACGACAGTGGCGACGCGCTCGACGTAAAGCTTACGCTTTCGGTCGACAACGACGCGCTGTTACTGGAAGGATCGACCGAAGAGTCGATGACACTCGATCCGCGATCGCGTCGTCGACATCATTTCCCGCTGCAGGTCGTATCAACTGGTGGCGACACGCCAGTGCTTATTAGCTCGGAGACCGGTGGAGGCGCGGCCGATAGCGGTCCGCGACTCGACGATGCGATCGAACAGCAGCTCGAAGTCGTCCCGCGCGGTTTCCCCAAAGAGATCTCGCTCGCCGGTGAGCTCCAAGGAACGAATGAGCTGGTCGTCAATCTACCTCAGGAATGGATTCCAAGCACAATGGAAGCACGCCTGACCGTTATTCCGTCGACGCTCGCTGACCTGCAAAAGGGAATGGCGGGCATTATGCGGCAACCTTGCGGTTGCTTCGAACAGGCATCGACGGCCAACTATCCCAACGCACTGTCGCTTCAGTACATGAAGGAACACGACGTGGTCGATCCGGAGACGGCGAAAAAATCGAAGCGTCTACTCGACGATGGATACGGGCGTCTAACCGGCTACGAATGTAGCGAAAAGGGATACGAATGGTTCGGTGGCGATCCGGGGCACGAAGCGCTGACGGCTTACGGCCTGATGGAATTCGCCGATATGTCCGAAGTCTACGACGTCGATCCGGAAATGCTCGAGCGCACCGCCGCATGGTTGCTAGGCCGACGGGACGGCAATGGTGGATTCGAGCGAAATCCAAGAGCGCTGGACAGCTTCGGTGCAGCACCGAAAAACATCACCGACGCCTATATCACCTGGGCGCTGGCCGAGTCCGGTCGTGCGGATCAAATATCCGCCGAGATCGATTACACGATCGCGATGGCCGAGAGCAGCAGCGATCCGTATCTAATCGCACTGGCCGCAAATGCCGCCATCATCGCCGGTCGCGACGACACGGGCCGCGCGTTGCTTAAGAAACTCGCTTCGCTTCAAGACGAGGACGGACACCTCATCGGTACGGAAGGCTCGATCACTCGCAGCGGCGGCCAGTCGCTGAAGATCGAAACGACGGCACTGGCGGCGATGGCATGGATGAAGCGGTCCGACTTCGCACAAAACGCGAACAAGGCCATCGAGTGGATCGTCGCTTCGCGAAGCGGCAGCGGAACGTTCGGCGCGACACAGTCGACGATTCTCGCACTGAAGGCGCTCATCGAACATTCGAAGAAGAATCGCCGCACCGCCACGGCGGGCAATGTCATCGTTCGGATCGATGGCCAAGAAGTAAGCAACTACGTCTTCGAGGCCGGCGTGCGGGACGAAATCGTCATCGAAGGTCTCGAGTCGCATCTGAAGGCCGGCGAAAACCTGATCGAAGTCGAACTATCGGGCGACAACGAAATGCCGTTCACCCTAGCGGTAAGCTACCGGACGGAAAAACCGGACAGCTCCGAAGCTTGCCCCATCCTTCTGACCTGCGAAGTAGCGACGACCGAAGTAACGGCGGGCGAGACCGTTCCGCTGACGATGACCGTCGAAAACAAGACCGACGAGGGGCAGCCGATGACGGTCGCCATTGTCGGACTTCCCGCCGGGCTTGAAGCGGAGACGGAGCAGCTCGAAAAGCTTCGCGAAGAGGGAACGATCGACTACTACGAAACCCGCGGTCGCGAGCTGATCTTCTATTGGCGAGGTCTCGCACCGGAGGCAAAAACCGAGTGGAGTCTAGAGCTAATCGCCGCAATCCCCGGCCGCTACACGGGGCCCGCATCGCGAGTGTACCTCTACTACACGCCCGAGGAAAAACAGTGGTGCGAACCGCTAACGGTTGAAATTTCACAGGGCGAAGTAGAGACGGACTAGCAAATCCGTCGAGAGTTGGCAAAGGTTTTAATAGGAGTGAGGGGACAACGTCGCTTGCCGCTGTCCTCTCACTCCTTTATTACGCGCAATCAAAGACTGCGGTTAAGCTTCTGGAAAGAACATCGCTTCGGCCAACGCGTCGGAGAACCCTGCTTCGTCGGCTAGCTCGATGTGGATTGTGCGATCGGCGAGCTGACCGGCCAAGCGAATCTTATGCCTTGATCCGAGGACGTGCCGTGCACCGACAATCGCCGTGTTGCCGCAATACACGACCCGTGATGGATCGACTTCCGGCGGGATCAGTCCGATTCGTCGCGCGGCGGCCGGGCGAATATAATTGCCGAATCCACCGGCGATGAGAATCGATCCGAGATCTTCGCGCCGCATATTCGCACGCGCAAGCAGCAGTTCGATGCCCGCGCGAATCGCACCGGAGGCTAACTGCAATTCGCGAACGTCTTTCTCGGTAAGGACGATCGGTCCGTCGATGTCCGACTTGGCATCATCGACCAGTCGAAACGCAACACGACCGTCGATTTGCATCACTCGGTCGGCAAGTGGCGACGCGACCGTATCGGGCAACGAATCGCGGTCGAGCAATCGCCCGTCCGATGTAATCACGCCCGCATCGAGCAGCAGCGCGACGACATCGATCAGCGCCGACCCGCAAATTCCGATCGGCAGGGCGCTACCGATAATTGCAATTTCGAGGTCGCCCGACGAGTCGAGTTCGATCCGCTCGATCGCTCCCGTGCCGGCACGCATTCCGTGATGAATTCGGGCACCTTCGAACGTCGGCCCGGCCGCGGTCGACGCGGCGATCAGCTTGTTTTCGGTCGCCAGCACGATTTCGCCGTTCGTTCCGATATCGACCAATAGCGACGGAAGGCGTGGCGCTCCGTTTTGACCGTTGATATAATCGTCGGGCAAGCGACTCGCTTCGCTCGTTTCTTCTGGAAGCGGCATGTCGACCGCCAACAGCCCGGCGACCGTATCGCCGCCGACGAATCCGGCAATGATGGGCAACGTAACAACGATCGCTTCATCCGCAACCGTTAGCCCTAGTTCCGAAGCGGAGAACGTGAGCTCGCCGCCCAACAGTGAAACAAATGGAATCGACGCGAGCGGAGCCGGATCCAAGCCACACGCAAGGTGCAACATCGTCGTGTTACCCGCCGGCGCGATGGCGTAAATCGAATGTCGATCGAGATATTCGGCCGACGAATCGATCGCCTCGCCGATCAATCGGTCGATTTCTTCGATCACCATCCACTGCATTCGCTCGAGATTTTCCGACTCGGACGACGCGTAGTCGATTCGCGAGATGACATCGTCGCCCACCGCTGTCTGGGGATTGAGTGCGGCGGCAACCGCGACGACGCGACCGTCGATAAGATCGACAAGCTGAACGGCGATCGTCGTCGTACCGATATCAACGGCCGCTCCCAACACGCGATCGTCGGAATCGGCAGGTAGCACGTCGAGTAATCGATCCTCGTAGAGTACGGCTCTGCCGGAATATCCATGTTGCTTCAGGTGATCGGCAAGTCGCTGAAGCGAAGCGGGCGAAAATCGGATCGACCGACCGATCGCTTCACAAATTCTCCGCGCGTCGGGCATGTTATCTTCGAGCGTTGGTCCAGCGACATCGAAGGGCACGACGGCGACGAGGGGATCGTCAGCAGGGGACGAGATTCCCGCTTCAGTACCTTCGGCCAAGACTTTGTGTCCCTTGCCCTGCAATGATGACAGGGGAATTTCGATAACAGCATCTTGCTCGAGCCGCGCGTGACACGACAGTCGCACACCTTCGCTCAATTGCTCGTCGGTGTGATGCTCCCGGTCGTGTGTATTCGGATCGGGCGCTCCCTCGAGAAACCGCACCACGCACTTGCCGCATGTGCCCGCTCCACCACAAGGATGTCGCAGCGCGACGCCTGACTCGGCAAGCGCTTCCATTAGAAGCGATCCCTGAGCCGCCATAATCGTTTGCGCCGCTCCGTCTCCCGGAAAATGAAGCGTCAGTTTCAGACGCCGCGCGCTCATGACTCGTCTCCCGGGGCGACCTCGTCCTGCACGAACGGTCGGCCGGTCGTTTGCGACGTGACGACGGGCCAATCGGTTTGCAGCAGTTCGATAAAACGCGTCGCCGCAGGGGTAAAGATCTTGCGATGCCGGTGAATGATTCCGATCGGTCGCGTCAGACCAGGTGCGATGATTCGCACGGCCGACAACCGTCTGGCCGCGACCTCTTCGCGAACGGTGGGCTCTGGAAGGACAGCAATGCCGGCACCGACTTCGATCGCCTGCTTGATCGTCTCGATATTATCGAATTCCATCACGATAGGCACTGTTACCTTGCGGTGACGAAAATAAAGGTCGATCACCTTGCGGATACTAAGGTCGCGATCGAATCCGATGTAATCCTCACCCGAGAAATGCTCGGCCGTCACCGCGTCTTCCCTTGCTAACCGATGTTCCGGTGCGCAGACAAGAACCATCGGTTCGTCACGAAGCTCGATGACGTTGATTTCCGGCGAGCTCGAAGGATAGGAAACGATCCCAAGGTCGACTTCGCCGTTGACGACCGCGTCGACGACCTTGTTGGGCCTGAGATATTCGAGCCTCACCTTCGCCTGCGGGTATTTCCGCATAAAGCTCTGCATGCACTGCCGCATCACGTGCAAACCGACCGAATAGATCGCCGCCACTCGGACCAGGCCGCCGATCTCCTTGTGGAGCGTCCGGACACGAGCCTCGACAACGTCGTACATTTCGAGCACTTCGCGGAAACCGTCGAAGCAGACTTGCCCCTCGGGCGTTAGGACGAACGGGCGCTTGCTCCGGTCGACCAATTGCACACCGAAATGCCGCTCCAGCCGATGGACCGATTGAGTTGCCGCGGATTGACTGACATCGTTAATTGAAGCCCCGCGGGAGAAGCTCTGGTGCTGAACGACATCACAGAATAATCGGATAGTTTCTAAGTTCATAAGGCCAGCTTATCATAAGCATCACTTATATTCAACCACCTATGAATCGAATAGTAGCATCATTTCTACGAAATATTAAGAATCAATATTGTCACTTCTTGATGATTGAAGCCAAAAGAGTATGTCTTTATGTGCACATATTGAAAATTTGAATAGACTTCTCAGTTTAAGTTATTGACAATCTGGCATTTCAACGATACATTATATCAGATAGCATATAGTTCACTTGTGTATTTTTATTCATTATTAAGTATAAGTATCCGCCAAAAGTGCCGCTTTGAGAGCGAGATTTCGCGATTTCTACACGTAGGCGGACTAAATGAGTGAAAAATGATAGCGAGATATATAAAACGCACTTGCTGCCCTCGGCCGCTTGCCGCCGTGCGCATCCAGGCGGGATTTCCCTCGCCGGCAGATGATTATATGGAAACGGCGCTCGATCTGAATGAATATATGATCGACAACCCACCGGCGACGTTTTTTGTCCGCGTGACGGGCGAATCGATGACCGGGGCTGGCATCTTTCCGGACGACCTGCTCGTTGTCGACCGTTCGGTCGCACCTCATGACGGCGATATCGTCGTCGCTGTTCTTGATGGCGAATTCACGGTCAAACGCCTGGCCCGCACCAGCGGTCGCGTCGCACTAATCGCCGAAAATCCCAATTTCCCACCGATCCGCATCACAGGCGAGTCGGATCTACAGATCTGGGGCGTTGTACGCCATGCAATTCGGTCATTTTAGAAGAAGGGAGTGAGGAAATAAGGGAGTAAGAAAAATGAAAGACAACGCCGTTTGATGCGCGGAACATGAAATAATGAAAACAGACAACCAACAAAAAACCAATCGCACACTTACGAAAAACGCTTCCCTCACTCCCTCGACTCCGCTCACTCCCTTCATCTATGGCCTGATCGATTGTAACAGTTTCTACGCGTCGTGTGAGAAGGTATTTCGACCTGCACTGGCCGATCGGCCGGTCGTCGTCCTGTCGAATAACGACGGTTGTATCGTCGCGCGATCAGCCGAGGCAAAGACGCTGGGAATCCCTATGGGCGAACCGTTCCACAAGGTCCGCAAGCTGTGCCAAAAAGAAGGTGTCGCCGTTTTTTCGTCCAACTATGCACTCTACGGTGACATGAGTCGGCGGGTGATGCAGACGATCGCCCGGTTTGCGACGGATATCGAAGTCTACTCGATCGACGAGGCGTTTCTCAATTTCACGACGCACCGATATCTTGCGTCTCACGATCACGATTCGACCGCCGAGGGCGTGCTCGCGTCCGATCCGGTCCGCGACGGGCTGACGGACGCCGCATACTACCGGCAGATCGTTCGTAGCGTAGGACAGTGGACCGGCATACCGACGTCGATCGGTGTCGGACCGACCAAGACACTTGCGAAAGCGGCGAATCGACTGGCGAAGATGGATGGTACGACCGCTTGCTTGCTGCTCGATCGCGCAGAACGCGAGGCACAACTGCGGCGTCTGCCCGTCGAAGACGTCTGGGGCGTCGGCAGACGACTACTGCCGAAGCTCAACCGACTGGGCGTTCACACGGCCTGGGACCTATCGCAGCTCGATCCGTCCGATCTGCGCCATCGTTTCTCGGTCGTACAAGAGACGATGGTGCGAGAGCTTCGTGGCGAAGCGTGTCTCGAGCTCGATCAGCAGCCCGCGCCGCGGCAGAACATGCAAGTGTCACGTTCGTTCCGCAAGCGAATCGAAGATTTCGATCATCTGGCGGCGACGGTCGCCGGATTCGCTTCGCGCGCGGGCGAGAAAATGCGAGGGCAGGGCGGGGCGGCATCGGGCATCTACGTTTTTATCGCGACCGGCCGATATCGCAAGGAGCCGCAGCACGCCGACGCGGCGGCCATCGATTTCTCGACACCCACGATCGATAGCGGCCGACTGGTTCCTGCGGCGATCGAGCTTTTACGGCGGATTTATCGGCCCGGCTTCCTCTATCAAAAGGCGGGCGTGATTCTGCTCGACATAAGGCCGCAAGACTCGGCCGACCGGCAGCAGCAATATCTGTTCGATCTGGGACAAGACCGGCCGGAGGCGGAACGACTGATGAAGACGGTCGATCAGCTCAACGCGTCGCTAGGTTCGTCATCGGTCGTCTTCGGTTCGGCGCTTGGCGCCGAGGACTGGGCGCCGGCAGCCAACTACTGTTCGCCCCGCTACACGACCCGCTGGGAAGACCTTCCGACGGTCGGGTGATTCGCTTTTGCGGGCGGCATTCCCGTTGACGTGCTGACAGGTTTCTTGTACGTTAATAGGTAATCGTAATAAGCATTACCGTTTCACTAGGAAAACAACCATGCCGCAAACGCCCGCCATCCCGCCGCTTGTTAGTGGCGGCATTATGCTTACCTATCGATGCACGAACGCGTGCAAGCATTGCCTCTATCGATGCTCGCCTTCTCATGACGACGTTTTCATGACCGAAGAGCGTATCGACGAGACGTTTGCCGCCCTGGCGACCGAGCCGTCGCTTTATGGCGTGCATATCGCCGGTGGCGAAGCGACGATGAACTGGGACCGGCTGTTGTATTCGATCGACTCGGCGAGGCGGCATGGCATTGATATCGATTATCTCGAAACGAATGCGTACTGGTGCAAGGATGAAGCAACAACGATCGAAGGATTTGGGCAGCTAAAGGAAGCCGGATTGCGAGCGGTCTTGATCAGTGCGTCGCTGTTTCATAACGAATTTACGCCACTAGCGCAAACGCGAATGGCGATTCGGGTCGCGAGAAACACCTTCGGCCGTGGCGGCGTGCTGGTTTGGACCGAAGACGTGCTCGCGCTAATGGAACAGCACCTCGACGATCGAAAGACGCATCCGTTGCGGAAATCGTGCGAGCAGATCGGACTGAGCGAGAGTGACGTGTGGCTCGTTCACAATTATCTAACGCCCGGTGGTCGCGCGGCAGAAAAGTTGGCCAACGGTTGTCGTCGCGTCTCGCCCGACCGATTCACCGGTGACGCGTGCGGTCAGACGATGCAGGGCACGCATCATTTCCATATCGACCCGCACGGAAACCTCTTCACGGGCAAGTGTCCTGGCATCTCGGTCGCTTCGGTCGACTGTTTGCATCCGGAGATCGACACGGATCGATTCCCCGTTTACACAACTCTGGCAGCCGAAGGTCCGACGGGCGTGTGGCAGCGATTTGCGCCGGATTTCACGCCCGATCCGGAAGGTTATATCGGCAAGTGCCATTTCTGCCTAGAGCTGCGAAAGTATTTGCGAGAGAATGGAGAATACGAGGAATTTCGGCCCGACGAGTTTTATCGGTAATCGGATTTGCATGCCCGACGAGCAAAGGCGACGTCGCCCAAGCTGCCGGTTGGCAACGCCAGTCACACTGCGACGCCCTAGCTTTCAATGGTCGCCCTGCCGGGCGAGCCCAGCGGACACGGGAGACAAGCATAACGCCCAGTTGCAACACAATTCTCAATATAGGAAACTTTGAGACCATGAAATCTTTCGCCTTGAAGCCTGCTATCATCGTCACTTTGTTGCTTCTAACATTTTCGACATCCTCAGCGGAAGAAGAGCAACCGCGCCCGAAGCATTGGGCCGCACCGGTCGCGATCGAAGGCGTGCCGAATCTTCACCGCGTGTCGGACGCGCTCTATCGCAGTGCACAACCGACGGCTGCGGGAATGGCGAACTTGAAAAAAGCGGGAATGGAGACGATCGTCAATCTGCGATCGTTCCACTCGGACCGCGACCTTATCGGCACGACCGGCTTGGGATACGAACATCTCTACGTGAAGGCATGGCATCCCGAGGAAAAGGAAATCGTTCGGTTCCTTCAGATCGTATCACAGAAAAACCGCCAGCCCGTCCTGGTTCACTGCCAACACGGTGCCGACCGCACGGGCACGTTCTGTGCTCTGTACCGCATTATCATCCAAAACTGGACGAAAGAGGCGGCGATCAAAGAGATGGAAGATGGCGGATTCGGCTTTCACTCAATCTGGCAAAACCTGCCGCGATGGATTGAAGACCTGGATGTTGAGGAAATTAAGAAGAAGGCGGGATTGACTCAACCGCTTCAATGATTTCTGGAGCAAGTATTATAGCAACTTTTCAGCTTCCATATACACCCATGCAGAGAATGAGCCCATATATGGTTTTGGAATTGCATCGCCATCAAAGTATCTAAATATCGGCGGATCTTCTGTGCCGTCTAAGAGAAAATAGAAAAACAAACATCCCTCGTACGCTGCAAAGACAAACGATGATGTAGGCAAATGAAATTCGCTCCCACTTCCCTGAAGAAGTTCGCGAGCCCCTGCTTGCAACTCAAGCGCAGACTTCGCATCAGTAACTTCCTCACCTTTTACCGATTGATGAATGTAAAAATAGGCCTTAAATGCTAATGGAAGCTCTTGGCAGATCGCCTTTTCTATCTCGGCAAGCTGCCCAGGTATTCCACCTCGAACTGGCAATCCCCATTGAACAAACTTATCGAAATAGTTTTTGCACGGATCGTTTTCATCGGGCGAATAAGAATCCATTAAGCCATCGCTCCCCGAATCGCCTCGATCGCCACTTCGGTATCCTCCGAGGTAAGATCGAGATGCGTAACCGCCCGAACCCTTTGCGGGCCGATCGCAAGCATCAACACCCCCACGCTTGCAAGCTTCTGGACGAGATCGCCCGCCGTTCCCCACCCCGGGTCGACGTCAAACAGAACAATGTTCGTTTCGGGCATGCCAAGCGGAAGCGATAGGTGCTCAATTTCGGCGGCGACCTCTGCCAATCGCGTAGCGTTCATGTGATCTGCGATCATACCGTCGAGATGATTATCGAGCGCATAAGTAGCGGCTGCAGCGAGAATTCCCGCCTGACGCATGCCGCCGCCAAGCACTTTGCGGAACCGCCGCGCCTGCTGAATATCTTCGTGCGATCCACTGATGATCGAACCGACCGGCGCGCCGAGCCCCTTGCTGAAACAGACATTGACGGTATCGAACGGCTCGGCCAAACGCGAAAGCTCGATGCCTGTCGCTAGATGCGTATTCCAGATTCTCGCCCCGTCGAGATGCGTCCGCAATCCTCGCTCGTGCGCCCAATCGCAGACTTCGGTAATCGTTTCGAGGGGCGTGATTTTTCCACCGCCACGGTTATGCGTGTTTTCGAGCGTTACGAGCCGTGTCCGCGGATAGTGGATATCGTCGGGTCGCACACCCAACTGCTCGAGATGGGGCACGGTCACGACGCCATCACCGGTCTCAATGGTCCGAATAGCAACGCCGGCGATTTGAGCGTACCCGCCTTGCTCGTAATGAAAAATATGCGAATTCCCCTCGCAGAGCAGTTCGTCGCCTGGCCGGCAGCTCAGCATGATGCCGATCAGATTCGACATTGTGCCCGATGGAACAAACAGTGCCGCCTCTTTTCCCAACATCGACGCAACACGATCTTGCAACTGATGCACGCTCGGATCGTCATTGAATACATCGTCGCCCACGGCCGCGTCGATGAAAATCTCGCGCATTTCAATCGTCGGCCGCGTCACCGTATCGCTGCGAAAATCACGAATATCGTACATCTGATGTTTCCTTTCTTCAGTCAAGCGTTCCTTGCCTTATGATGGAGTAGAGTCGATCGACAACATCCTCGAGCGTCATGCCGTCCGAGTCGATCAGAATCGCGTCGTCGGCCGCACAGAGCGGTGCGATTTCTCGCTCCGAATCGCTTCGGTCGCGATCGATCAAATCCGCGAGAACTTGATCGTACGGAACGGGACCCTCAGTGCCGTCTTCAATTCGCTGCTCGAAACGGCGGCGGGCCCGTTCTTCAGGACTGGCGGTTAAGAAGAATTTGAAAGGCGCGTCGGGAAATACAACCGTCCCCTGATCGCGTCCCTCGGTCACCAGATCGACGCCCTCGCCGGCCTGCTGTTGGAGGCGAACCATAATCTCGCGAATATCGGGATTATTGGCCGCATAACGGGTATTGAGCTCGACATCGGGATCGTCGACCCGCGAGGAAACATCTTCGCCGTCGAGCAGGATATGCGATCCTTCAAGCCGAATGTCTACCGCGCGAGCGATGTCGACCAACTGCTCGGGGCGATCCCAATCGACACCGCGCTGCATACCGGCAAGGGCGACCGCGCGATACATCTTTCCCGTCTTCAGTAGCGTATATCCAAGCCGCCGAGCCAACTCCCGAGCGACCGAACTCTTCCCCGAGCCGGCCGGCCCGTCGATAGTTATGATCATCCTGCGTTCCTTCCCTACACACAATCCAAGCCGCAAACATTCGAACGATTTCGCCCTTATGATACGCAGAAATCGTCCGATTGTCCAGTGCAAGCAGGAAAGGAAACAGCGGGAATGTCGTTCGAATTGCCGATTATATCTCGACGGTTTGATCGTCGATTGAAAGATTCGGCAAAATGACGGGTGCAGGATAATCTCCGTCGTTTTGGAAGGTTCGATTTCGGCCGTAGCGTTTTGCTTCGCGAACCGTGTCGTCGGCCCGGTCGTACATCGAGTCGAGATCGTCCTTCTCGGCGACCTTCACTAGACCGACACTTACGGTCACGTTGACATCTTCTCCTTCATGAACGAACGTCGTCGCATCGATTGTTTGCCTCACACGTTCGATCAGCAGGATCGCCTCACGTAGATCGACATCGGTCATGAACATACCGAACTGCTGCCCGGCAATGCGCGAAGATGAAACCGCGTCGGGCATAATCTCTTTGATCGACTTGCCGACCGCAACGATTACTGCATCGCCTGTCTTGTTCCCCTTCTTTTCGTTGACTTGCTGCATCAGATCGATGTCGAGCACCGCCATACAAGAAGGTTGTTGCTTGTAAACGTCTTTCTCCCAATGCGCCTTGATCGCCATGTCGAAACCGGCACTGTTGAGCAAACCGGTACTCTTGTCACAAGGCAGTTTGCCCCCGGATTTCATATCGTCATCGATCTTGTTGCTGTGAACGTCGATTCGTTGCGCCGCCGTATCGACCGTGTCTCGAATACGGTGGTTCGCTTTGAGCAACTTGTTCGTTTCGCCAAGCAATCGTTTGCATCCGGCGGAAAGATCGTTTTGATTGACGTTAAATGATTCGAGCAGTGCACCGGTCGATTCGATCTGCTTGTCCTGATTCTTTAGCGCCCCGCCTAGCTGCTCGCGAAGTTGCTCCATTCCTTCGACCGGCGTGTCGACTTTTTCGAACGTCTCGACGTGTTGATCGCGATTCGCTTGGAATTTCTCCGTTGCTTCCTTAAGCGATGCCAAGCACTCTTCGATCGACCCCGTGTCGGGCGAATCCGATTCAGTGCTAGAACGAAACGTGTCATCCGCACGAAAAATACTTTCGTTCAGCAGGGCAAGTTCCTCATCGATTGCGCTAAGCGCCTCTTGCACCACCGAGGTCGCTCGATCTTCGGGCGACTCTTCTTCACTTGCTTCAGTCGATTCGGCAGCTTCGGCCGACTCTTTCGAATCGATAGACTCGGAAACTTCATTCGCGGGAACTTCTTGCTCCGCATCTTCTGTTTCTGGTTGCTTCGGAAGATCGTCGGCAGAAGTGTCGAGTGCTTCATCGAGCGGAGATGAATCATTCTGCTCGGACGCTTCTACCTTCGTTTCTTCCACCAATTTCTCTTCTGTATCGACGGCTTCTACAGCTTCGTTGTTCGTAGTGGGATCGTTCGCGTCGGTGTTGGACTCGCTAAACGCATCGCTGCTCGACTGCGCTGCCAACTCGTCGGTTGGCTCCTCTTCCGCATCACGTATCGGGAAGGACTCGAGCGACTCGGCAAGGTCGTCCAGTGAAATGCTGTTCAAGTCCGCAAATCCACCAGACTCGGCAGGTTCTGGATCCGTCGCTGCCTCTTCCTCGGCCTCTTCCTCAGCTGCAGTTTCCGGTTCGGGTACAACTTCGGTTTCCTTCAACGCTTCAGGCTGGGCAACGCTTTCATTCGATGGAACAACCTCCGCATCGGGTGAGGATTCCCGAACGTTGTCAGCAGACACTTCTTCCGGGTCCATTTGCGGCTGAACATCCTGCATTAAATTATCGATATCCGCTTCAGCAATGCTCTCGGCCGACTCGATTGGATTCGCGTCCTCCTCGGGAACCGGAATCGAAAATCCACCATAAGAGTCCGTCACATCTTCCACACCGCTTTTGATTCGCACAATCTCGAGATGTCGCTCTTTCAGGAATCGCGCAAGCCCGAACCCAAGAACGATATTCAAAACAATTACGAACATCACGAACATCATGTACACGGTTGGAATCCTCGCATCGATTGCGGCATTGAGCGACATATCGGCTCGATATGCTTGCTGCATATTTTTCCGGGAAAGATGTCCAATTGTACGTCACGGCCGACAACACAATCGGGCACAGAGACGCCCCGGAATGCCACATAGAGAAAAGCGACGCGATTATAACGGTCGTAACGATTCGCCAAGCCCGGAAATCACATCGACCGCAATTAACGCGTGGCTCGCAGGCGTGAGATATAGCGAATGAACTGCTGATCGAGCCGCTGCCAATCGCCGAATGCGGCTTCGAATTCCTTCAGTCGCTGGTCGGGCGTGTCGTCGATGCAAGGCGATTTTGCCATGATCGTCTTCATATACTCGGCGTATTGGCGCGGAAATTGACGCGACAGGAAATAGGTTAGCGCCCACGATTCGGCATACGTTTCAAGTAGATTGTAATTGCCGCCGAACCGCCCGTCGTCGGCGATCAAGCGTAGCAGCGAGTCGCCCGGCCGATGCGTCATATATCGTTGAAAATCGCGGAGACGAACGACATTCAGATCGCCCACGCCTGCCCAACCACGCCGTGCCGAGCTGTTAAGGTCGGGCGTCTCGAAAAAGACGGCGATCCCTTCGCTGACCCATTTCGGACAACTTGCCAATCGGGCGGAAAGTCCCGTATTGAAATGAAGTTGGTGCGTCGCTTCGTGAACGATATTCGTAACGGCGGCCGCACCTTCGGGATTGGCGAACAGGCGACGAACGAACTCGCCGAGATTCGCGGCCCTGCTAT
>Ga0180430_10002927_pt1 | contig 15028 bp, 14 predicted proteins | sample SS_ome_9_FD_132999 | JGI IMG/M metagenome (GOLD analysis project Ga0180430, IMG submission 132999) | Hypersaline lake sediment archaeal communities from the Salton Sea, California, USA - SS_1_S_2 metaG | ecosystem: Environmental > Aquatic > Non-marine Saline and Alkaline > Hypersaline >... | reverse complement strand
TGGTGAACGGCTTTACCAATGCCGCGGCCCTGATCATCGCTACTTCCCAGCTCTCCAAATTGTTCGGTGTGTATGTCGACAAAGCCGAACACCATTATGAAACGATTTTACGGGTGCTGCAAGCCGCGGCCCATTACACCCACTGGCCCACGCTTTTCATGGGCGCGCTGGCCTTCGGTATCATGTACGGGCTGCGCCGTTTGAACTCAAAAATACCGAACGTTCTGGTGGCCGTAGCGATCACCATCGGCATTTCCTGGGCCACCGGTTTTGAACACAACCGGACGGTGGACCTTGCGGCGATCGATGCGCCGGCCGCCGTGGAGAGAATTCAGACGTTCAATCAGGTGGTCAACCAAATACCGGTGCTGGGGGTGCAGCGCACAGCATTGACACAGCAGCTGGAAAACGCCAAAAAGCAAAACGATGTGTTGGGCGTCATCGATGCCGAACATGATGTCGCCATTATCGGAAAAAAAATGGAGTGGCGCAAACACGAGGCGCATCTGCTGCGCAAAGCGATACGGGAAATGCTGTTTGCGCGCGTGACGGGTCAGGACGGCCGCGTTGCGTTCGTGCCTTACGGAGACGCCGGCACCACCGCCGCGGACCAGCGCAAGTGGCGCCTTAGAGTAGGGAACGACCCGCTCGAAACGGACCGTCTGCTCATGACCGGGGGCGGGGCGGTGGTCGGCTTGGTTCCCAGGGGCCTGCCCACCCTTTCGCTGCCGCCGATCAATGTGTCGGTCTTTTTCCAGCTTCTGCCCTATGCGGCCATTATCTCGCTGCTCGGGTTTATGGAGGCTATCTCCATCGCCAAGGCCATGGCCGCCAAAACCGGCCAGCGGCTCGATCCGAATCAGGAACTGATCGGCCAGGGGCTGGGCAATATTCTGGGCGCCGTCGGAAAAAGCTATCCCACTTCCGGTTCTTTTTCGCGGTCGGCGGTCAATCTGCAGGCCGGCGCCCGGACCGGTCTTTCCAGCGTATTCACCAGCCTGGCCGTGGTGGTGGTGCTGTTGTTTTTTACGCCGCTGCTGTATCATCTGCCCCAGGCGGTGCTGGCGGCCGTCATCATGATGGCGGTAATCGGCCTGGTGAACGTGACCGGGTTTATTCATGCCTGGCGCGCCCAGTGGTATGACGGCATCATTTCCATTATCACCTTTGTGGCGACGCTCGCCTTCGCGCCGCATTTGGACAAGGGGATTATGATCGGCGTGGCTCTGTCTCTGCTGGTGTTTCTGTACAAAAGCATGCGGCCTACCGTGGCCAGCCTGTCCCGCCATGAAGACGACGCCTTTCGGATTTCCTTTCTACATGAGTTGGAGGAATGCCGCTACGTCGATTTGATCCGCTTTGACGGCCCGCTCTTTTTCGCCAGCGCCAGCTATCTCGAAGACAAAATCAACGAGCGTCTGGCCGGGAAAAAACAGCTGCGGCACATCATTATCGCCGCCAACGGCATCAACGACATGGATGCATCCGGCGAGGAAGCGCTTTCGCTGGTCGTGGATAGGGTGCGCAGCGCCGGCGTGGACATTTCATTTTCCGGCCTAAACGAAGCGGTGATGAAGGTGCTGCGCCGCACCCATCTTCTGGAAAAAATCGGAGCGGATCACCTCTATCCGACGATGGAGCAGGCGGTTTGCGCTGTTCACGACCGTGCCCACATCCAGGGCGGCGAAATCGCCTGTCCTTTGACTTCGGTGTGCCGCATCGCTTATGGGGAAAAAAATTAAGGAGAAACCGATGCCTGTAATCACTGTGTTCAGTGGAACCTTCTGCCGTCAGGAAGGTGCGGTCGAGAAAATGGTCGAACGGACCGGCTATCAACGGATCACCGACGAAAGGGTTGTGGCGCAGGCTGCGGCCTTGTCCGGGCTGGATGAGAAAAAACTGTCGGCGGCCTTTGACGCCAAAACCTCTGTTTTTAACAAGTTCACCCATGAAAAAGAGCGCTGTCTGGCCTGGATCCGCCTGGCGGTTGCCGAACTGCTGTCGGAAGACGGTCTTCTCCTGGACGGCTTCAGCGGCCAGGTGATTCCCAGGGACGTCTCGCATGTTTTGAAAGTGTGTCTGATCGCGGACATCCAGTTCCGCATCCGGGAAGCGGAAAAAATTTCAGGGGCGTCTGAAAAGTCGGCACGGCAGCAGATACGCGAAGATGACCGCCAGCGGGCGGCCTGGATCAACACGCTTTTCAAGCTCCAGGATCCGTGGGCGCCGGCTCTTTATGACATTGTCGCCCCCACGGACAAAATGGAAAGCGGGCGGATCGTCGACCTGATCGAGGAAAATCTGCGCAATGAAGTCATCCAGCCCACCGATGCCTCGAAGCGGGCCGCCGCCGACTTTGTTCTGGCCGCACGGGTGGGCGTGGCCCTGGCCAAAGAAGGCCACAACGTGGATGTGGCCGCCAGAGACGGGGCCGTGACCCTTAAAATCAATCAGAATGTTCTCATGATCGGCAGACTGCAGGAAGAGCTCAAGGAAATCACGGAAACGGTGGACGGCGTTGCATCGGTGGAGACCCGCATCGGCAAAGGATTCCATCGCGCGGACATATACCGCAAATATGATTTTGAAATGCCCAGGCTGCTGCTGGTGGATGACGAAAGGGAGTTCGTTCAAACCCTTTCCGAACGCCTTCTCATGCGCGACGTCGGTTCGGCGGTGGCCTATGACGGTGAAAGCGCCCTTCATCTGATCGACGAAGAAGCGCCCGAGGTGATGATCCTGGATCTAAAAATGCCCGGGATCGACGGCATCGAAGTGCTCAAAAAGGTCAAAAACAGCCGACCGGAAATCGAAGTCATTATCCTGACCGGCCATGGATCGGAAGAAGATCGCAGGGTTTGCATGGAACTGGGGGCGTTTGCCTACCTGCAAAAACCGGTGGACATCGATGTTTTGTCGGAGACCTTGAAGCAAGCAAATGAAAAAATGAAAAAAAACAAGGAAAACCGTTCTTGACGGGCACAAAGGTAGTTGTCTGACGGGAATGTCGCAAACAATGGCCTTCAGCGATTATTTAAAGCCCATATTCTGGAAGCAGGGCGGCGCGGACAAGGGTATTTACGGCTACCGCTTCAACTTCCGCCGCATCTGGAAGCTCACCATCTGGCTGGCCCTGGCGGTGACCATCGTCCCGCTGGTGGTCATGACCGTCATCGATTACCGGGTGAGTCAGGCCGCCATGGAGTCGGAGATTCTGCTGCGTACCTCGCATCTGGTTTCCAACACGCGCAGAAGTGTATTTTATTTTCTGAACGAGCGAATGGCGGCCATCGATTTTGTTATTCAGAACGATTCCTACCCGTCACTGAAAAACAGGGACCGCCTGAAACAGGTGCTGGCCCATCTGAAAAAGAGCTTCGGGGGCTTTCTGGATTTGGGCGTGATCGACGACCGTGGCCTCCAGATCGCCTATGCCGGGCCGTATGCGCTTTCCGGAAAGCAATACAGTGATGCGGACTGGTTCAAAGAGGTGGTTCACAAAGGCATTTATCTGAGCGATGCTTTTTTAGGCCACCGCAATGTTCCGCACATGGTCATTGCTGTCAAGCACGAAGATACCGGCGGCGGTTTTTACGTGCTGCGGGCCACCGTTGACATGAATCGTTTAAACGAAATGCTCATGGGGTTGGAAGTGGGGGGAAACGGCGATGCGTTTCTCATCAACCGAAAAGGCGTTCTGCAGACCCCGAGCCGGAATCACGGCAATGTCCTCGAAAAAATTCAGCTGGAAGTGCCGGCCTACAGCGCGCATTCTCAGGTGCAGCAGATCGGGCGGCACGGCGGACATCCGCTGGTGATCGGCTATGCGTACATCGCTCCGGAAACCCCTTTCATCTTGATGATCGTCAAGGAAAAGAACCGGCTTATGGGAACCTGGAAGCAGAGCCGCATGCAGATGCTGGGCTTTCTGTTCATTTCCATTGCCGTTATCGTGCTGGTCATTCTCGGCGGCAGCACGTTTTTGGTCAATCAGATTTTTCTTGCGGACAAACGCCGGGTGATGGCCTGCCATGAAGTGGAATACGCCAACAAAATGGCTTCGCTGGGCCGGATGTCGGCGGGGGTTGCCCACGAAATCAACAATCCCCTGGCCATTATCAACGAAAAAGCCGGCCTGATGAAAGACCTTTTGGCCATGGATCAACGCTATGGCAACGATCCAAAGCTGTCGACTCTCATTGATGCGGTGATTGCGGCCGTGGAACGCTGTGCCAACATCACCCGCAGACTGCTCAGTTTCGCCCGGCATTCCAACACCGGCACCACACGGCTGGATCTGGCGGACGTTGTTCAGGAGGTGCTCGGGTTTGTGGGTAAAGAGACAGAGTACCGCAGTCTCCACATCACGGTTGCCAAAGCCGACACGGTGCCGGAAATCCAAAGCGACCGCGGCCGGCTCCAGGAGGTTTTTCTGAATCTTATCAACAACTCGCTGGCTGCCGTCCGCGATGGGGGCCGGCTTGCTGTGACCATCGAAAATGGCGATGCACACCACGTGAAAATCCATTTTGCTGACGACGGACACGGCATTCCCAAAGAGGATCTGGAACGGATCTTTGAACCGTTCTTTTCCACCAAAATCGGCAAAGGTGGAACGGGACTGGGGCTGTCCATTACCTACAGCCTGGTCAAGGAACTGGGCGGCAGCCTGGATGTCGAAAGTCAATTGGGCAAAGGAACGACATTCACGGTAACGCTTCCCGTAAAGGCGAATTCCACTTTTTCCGGCATCCGTGAGATGCCTCGTGAGAAAACTGCAACCCAACCGGAGAGAACAAATGAAAGTTCTGCTCGTAGATGATGAAATCGAATTTGTAAGCACCCTGGCCGAGCGTATGACGCTCCGGGGGATTGCGGCGGACTGGTTGACCCGGCCGGAAGAAGCAATCGAGCGAACAAAGAAAACCTGTTATGACGTCGCCGTCCTGGACATCAAGATGCCCCGGGTGGGCGGCTTTGACTTGAAAAAACAGCTCGAGCGGCAGTGCCCGGAAATGAAATTTATTTTTCTTACGGGGCACGGCTCTGAAGAGGCCTTCAATGCCGGCAGCCTGGAAACAGGATCGGAGTTTTACCTTGTCAAACCGGTTCAATTCGACCAACTGCTGGAAAAGATTCTTACCATTGCGCCGGCTTCCAGCGGGGAGAAATGAAAATGAATGAGGATATTACGTACACCGGACTGGGTTTTTTCGGAAAAGTCACTGCCTCGATTTCCCATGAGCTGAAAAACCGGATGGCGGTCATCAATGAACAGGCCGGCCTGCTGGAGGACCTGGTTTTAATGGCGGAAAGGGGTGCATCCACCGATTTCGAGCGGTTGAAACGGGTTTCAAACGCCGTCAAGCAGCAGGTGGCCAGGGGGGACCGCGTTCTTCAAAATATGAACCGCTTCGCCCACAGTGTGGACCATTCCCACTGCATGGTGGAGATCGGTTCTCTGCTGGATATGATCGCCGCCCTCGCAGCGCGGCAGGCGGGTTTGAAAGGGGTCCCTCTTGAAGTTGTACCGGCGGCACCAGCGGTGCTGACGACGGCGCCGTTTATGTTGATGAACCTGATCTGGCTGTGCATTGAATCTTTCTTGAGCGTATCGAAATCCGGAAACGCCATCGAACTGATGTGTGCAAAGCAAAAAGAAATGACGACCATCAGCATCGGCAATGCGTCGGTGGATGGGAAAGCGAAAGATGTAGATTGGAAGCCGGCGGCATCCGTTCTGGCCTCTGCGCTGGGCGCCGAACTTGTTTGGGATTACCGAAAGGGTCTCATGACGATTCGGCTGCCGAATACTGATATGCGGAGGGTTTCCGGACGAGGCCGACAAGATGAAAATTGCCGAAAGGAGGAATGAAGATGGCGGAACGTGTATTGCTCGTCGACGACGAAAAGGATTTTTTGGATGTGATGCAGGAACGGCTTTCGGCGCGCGGGATGGATGTATCCATTGAGACATCCCCTGAAAAAGCGCTGGAGCGCATTGCCTCGGAAATGTTTGACGCGTTGATTCTGGATCTCCAGATGCCGGGAATTGACGGCATGGCGGCCCTGAAAAGCGCCAAAAAAATGCGGCCGGAATTACAGGTGATCCTGCTGACCGGCCATGCGAGCCTGGAAAAAGGAGTGGAGGCCATCAAGCTCGGGGCGATGGATTTCATCGAAAAACCGGCTGATCTCGAAGCATTGAGCGATAAAATAAAGCGCGCCAAGCAAAACAAGATGCTGATTGTTGAAAAGATGAACCAGGAAAAGATCATGGACATGCTGCGGCGTTTCGGTGTGTAGACAGGCCGCCCCTGTTGATTGAAATCAATCGTCACTCTAAAAACGTGTTGGAGACAATCTAAAAAAATGGAAAACATCCGCGTCAAACAGCTGATGGTACCCCTTTCTGAATATGCCACCGTGTCGGAAAAGGCCAATCTGGTGGAGGCGATACAGGCGATGGAAAACAAGAAAAAGCGCTACAGCGACAAACCGTACCGGCACCGTTCGGTCCTGGTGCTGAACGCTAAAAAACAGGTCATCGGCAAGCTCAGCCAGGTGGATATCATGCGGGCGCTGGAGCCGAATTACAACAAGATCGGAACCGACATCAGCCTGGGCCGGTTCGGATTCAGCGCAACCTTTATGAAAGCCATCCGTGATCAATTCGATCTATGGCAGCGCCCCCTGGAGGAACTCTGCCGGGCCCTGCGGCAGGTCAAGGTGACCGAGGCCATGTACACCCCGGCGGAGCATCAGCGGGTGCTGCAAACCGACACACTGCAGGCGGCCATGCACCAGTTCGTCATGGGGCGGCATCGATCCCTGCTGGTTACGGCGAACCGGGGCAAACGGATCGTCGGCATTCTGCGCTCCACGGATGTATTCAACTGGCTTTGCGATGAGACGGGGGTTTGTAAAACAATGGGATAACGGCAAAGGAGCAAAAAGGATGGATGCAAAAGCCAAAATTGCACAACTGCTCACCCGTTGGATTCATGCCGTTCAAACGGAAAATCCGGACAAGGTCGTGGCGCTCTATGCCCCGGACGCCATCCTTCTACCGACGGTTTCGGCCAGGGTGCGTCACAACCACGCGGAAATCCGCGACTACTTTGTTCATTTTTTGTCAAAAAAGCCGGTGGGAAGCATTACGGAGCAAAATATCCGCCTTTATGGAGATATCGCCGTTAATTCCGGCCTGTACAATTTTCATCTGTCCGAAGGGGACATCACTACGAATGCAGCGGCACGATTCAGTTTTGTGTACCGCAAATTCGACAACCATTGGCTGATCATCGAACACCACTCATCCCTTTTGCCTGAGGGATGACCCGCCGATTTTGTTTTCCCGCCACCGGTGTGCCCAAAAACCACAGCATTAATTTTGGTCGTAAGCTCATTTTAACACTTGACATATCGCTGTTGGAATTCTATTTTATGATCAAATGATCAAAACAGGAGAGTGTCATGCCGCGCCCCAAAAAGCTGCGTTATGTTTCCGGTTACCCGACGTTGACCGCTTTTGTTCCCCAGGGCGTTCCCGTCAGCGGGCAATTACCGCTCTCGATCGAAGAGCTGGAGACGATTCGGCTGAGTGACTTTGAAGGATTGGACCAGGAAACGGCGGCCGGCATGATGGCAGTATCCCGCCAGACCTACGGCCGCATTCTGGCCGGGGCCCGCCGGACCGTCGGCGAAGCCCTGGTGACCGGAAAGGCGATCCGCGTCGAAGGCGGCACCTACGAAGTGCGCGGGTGCCGGCGGCAGCAGCGGCGCAGAAGACGGGGAAACCGATAACAAAGCACCATCCAAAAGGAGGTTTGTCATGCCTAGAAAAGACGGTACCGGCCCTGCAGGCCAGGGTCCGGGAAGTGGTAGAGGAGAAGGCCCCTGCAATCCCAAAGGACAACGCCCGGTGGATCAACCCGCGGGCGGTGCCGGCGCCGGACGCGGCGGCGGCCGCGGCCGGGACTCGGGTCAGGGCCGTGGGCGCGGCGGCCGTGGACAGGGAAAAGGCAGAGGATCAGGACGGGGCGGCGGCCGAGGCGCCTAAGGCAGGCCGTCCGAACAGCATCCCATCAAAGGAGGTGAACTGATGCCTGGATTTGACAGAACAGGACCGATGGGTGCCGGCCCCATGACCGGCGGTGCCAGAGGCCGCTGCAACCCCGCCAATGCCGGTAATGCGCCGCGCTACTACGGCACCGGCTATGGCCTGGGACTGCGGCGCGGCTTCAGAGGCGGCTACGGCCCGGGAAGAGGCTACGGTCGCGGCTACGGCTGGGGTTACGGTGTGCCGGCCTATGGCGTGCCGGCAGCGACGCCGGCCGACCCCGCGGCCGAGCTCGATGCGCTCAAGGCGCAGGCCGCACAGGTCAAGAGCACCCTTGATGCGATCGAAAACCGCATCAACGCGTTGAAAAAGACAGACACAGACCGGGATTCGGGCTGATCCCGCCGTCAGCGGCTACCGGCAGTGAGATAAAGCGGACTGAACAAACCGCGGCCTGCCGGTGGCCGCTGTTTGTATGAAACAAGATTATTAAGGGTTCGAGGATCTATCTTTCTTCTTATCCTCTTTTCAGTGCACAGCTTCCCGCGCACCATCCCAGGCGGCGACAATCGCTTGCCAAAATATGCATCTGGTCGTATAATACAGCATTAAGCAGTTTATAAAAAATCGGCGGGTAACCGACATACGAGGAAAGATCACCCCGGGTCGAACCCCCGGCAATCATTTAAACGCGGGAACTGCTACGGAGGTCGGCAAATGAAAATTATGGTGGGATACGACGGCTCCAATGCTCAGAATGTGATCCTGAACGCGCCCTGCGCGGTGGTGTCGGTTCACTGAAATGAAGGCTGCGGATAAGAATTTTCCGGCCATCGCCTACTTCGTGACCAGCCACGGGCTGGGGCATGCCGCACGTGCCTGCGCTGTCATGCAGGCCCTTTACCTGGTGAAGCCGGCCATCCGTTTTGAGATTTTCACCGACGCGCCGGCTTGGATATTTCAACAGTCCCTGACGGTAACATTCCGGTACCATCCGCTGAAAACGGACGTGGGACTTGTCCAGTCGTCGCCCTTTTCAGAAGACGTTGATGCTACCCGACAGCGTCTTGCCCAGTGGCTGCCCTTTGACCGCAAGACGGTTCAAAACACCGCGCGCCGCATCAGCCGCCTGGCATGTCAAGCCGTTGTGTGCGATATCGCTCCTTTTGGCATCGCTGTCGCTGAATCCGCAAAGCTGCCCAGCCTTCTGGTGGAAAATTTTACCTGGGACTGGATTTATGAGGGGTATCGCGAACTGGCCGAAAAATCACCGGATCTGCTGGTCTATCTGGCAAAATATTACAGCAAGGCGACATTCCGTGTGCAAACGGAACCGGTTTGCCGCCGAGCGCCCGACACGCTGAAAACCGCCCCCATCGGCAGACGGCCGAGGACCGAACCAGATGAGATCCGGCGCCGGCTCAACATTCCCACGGACCGCAAAATGGTGCTTGTCACCATGGGCGGCGTACCGGATAACAGCGACTACACGGCCGTTCTGCAGCAGCAGCCGGACATTTGTTTTGTCCTGCCGGGCGGCGGCAGCCTGAAACAGACCGGCAACCTCGTGCAGCTGCCGCTGCGGTCCGCGTTTTACCATCCCGACCTGATCGCCGCCAGCGATGCCGTGGTCGGTAAGGCCGGCTACAGCACAATGGCCGAAGCCTATTACGCCGCCAAGCCCTATGGTTATATTGCGCGGGCTTCGTTTCCGGAATCCGCTTTTTTAAAAACCTTCATCGAGCAGCGCATGGCCGGGCTGGAAATTTCCCACCAGGAAATGATCACCGGTGCATGGATCCAGCAACTTCCGAAGCTGCTGCAAATGCAACCCGCCGCCCCGCGCCATGCCAACGGCGCTGATCAGGCCGCCGCGCTTTTGCTCAAGTACCTGCCCGGTGTCGCGTAGAAATCATAATGCCTTGAAGACCGCCCCCTTGTCCGCCCCGGATACCAGTGCCGCGTAGCGTGCCAGGCAGCCGGTCTTGATTTTCAATTCAAACGGCGGCAGCGCGTTGATGCGCTTTTCCAGCGCCTGATCGGTCAGGCGTACGTTCAGGCGTTTTCCCGGGATGTCGATGTCGATGATGTCCCCGTTTTCAACCGCGGCCAGCGGGCCGGCGGCCGCCGCTTCCGGGGAGACGTGCCCGATGGCCGCGCCCCGTGTGGCGCCTGAAAAGCGGCCGTCGGTGATCAGGGCCACATGACGGTCCAGGCCCATGCCGGCCAGAGCGGCGGTGGGCGAGAGCATTTCGCGCATGCCCGGCCCGCCTTTGGGGCCTTCGTAGCGGATTACCAGCACCTCGCCCTGCTGAATCTTTTTTCGGATGATCGCATCGAATGCGCTGTCTTCACTGTCAAAAACACGGGCGGGGCCGCTGTGGCGCAGCATTTCCGCTGAAACAGCCGCCTGCTTGACAATGGAGCCCCGGGGCGCGATGTTGCCCTTCAAAACGGCCAGACCGCCGCGGTCGTGCACCGGCGCATCCACAGTCCGGATGACGCGGGTGTCGCGGATGCCGGCTTCGATCGTTTGCAGCATTTTACCAAGAGGCATGCCGCTGACGGTCATCTCTTGCGTGTGAATCAGATCATGCCGGGCCAATTCCGCCAGAATCGCGGGAACGCCGCCGGCCGCATACAGATCCACCACATGATGCGGGCCGGCCGGCGCCAGAGATGTCAGGTGGGGTGTTTTATCCGCCATACGGTCAAAATCGTCCAGCGTGATGTCCACACCGGCGTAGTGGGCGATGGCGGGCACATGCAGGGCCGAGTTAGTTGAACCGCCGAGCGCCATGTCCACGGCGATGGCGTTGTAAAAGGCTTCGCGGGTCATGATTTGACGGGGCCGCAGCCGGGTGCGCGCCAGTTCGACCGCCTGGCGGCCGGTTTCCTTTGCCAGATGCACCCGGTGGCTGTAGACGGCCGGAATGCTGCCGTTGTAGGGCAGGGACATACCCAGGGCCTCTGAAAGGTTTCCCATGGTATTGGCGGTAAACATGCCCGAACAGGATCCGGCCCCCGGGCAGGCTCCGCATTCGATTTCATCGAGAGCAGCCGACGTGATCCGGCCGGCCTTCAACCGTCCTACCGCTTCAAAAACCTGATCCAGACCGCCATTTTTCCCCTGAAACCGGCCCGGCAGCATGGGGCCGCCGGCCAGGAAAATGGCGGGAATGTCAAGCCGTCCCGCTGCAATCAGCATCCCCGGCACGATTTTGTCGCAGGATGCCACCAGCACCAGGGCATCAAAAGGATGCCCCATGGCCATGATTTCGACTGAATCGGCGATCAGCTCCCGGCTGGGGAGGGAGTATTTCATGCCCTCATGGTTCATGGCGATGCCGTCGCAGACGCCGATGGTGTTGAAGGCCATGGGCGTGCCGCCGGCGGCGTAGATGCCGGCCTTGACGGCTTCCACCAGTTTGTCCAGATGGATGTGCCCCGGGATGATGTCGTTAAAGGAGCCGGCGATGCCGATGATCGGCCGCTCCAGTTCCCGGCCGGTCAAGCCGCTGGCCCGCATCAACGAACGGTGGGGTGCTCTTTCCGGTCCCTTGGTCATTGCGTCACTGCGCTTTTTCATGATGCTCCTCTTTACGTTCAGCTTCATTATGGGTATTCATACGCCGGCTTGTGAATTTAGCCGAAATATATTATCATCTCAAGCGTCGATTGAAATTTTTATGGGTTCCGCCGGTGCCGTCCTCCGGTGAAAATCATGGGAGGTCATCATGCCAAGCTGCGAAACGTGCAAATTAAGATCCCGCTACGACAAAAAACCCCGTTCGATTTTAGGTCGATTGTGGAAATGGCACACATCCTGGTGCCCGGGGTGGAAGGGATACCTCAAATCCCTGCCCGAAAAAGAGCGCCAGGATCTTTTAAAGCGCTACAGGACATGAGTGGATTTACCGTATGAAGCATCACTCCTATCCCGTGGCGGTGGGGCGTTTTGAAAAACCCTTTACATCCGTGCAGCAGGTTGTCGACGACTGCCGCGGGGGCCGGCTCTTCAAGCCGGGGCAGCGCGTCGTCATCAAGCCCAACATTGTTTTCTGGACCCGCGCGGTGGTTTTTCCCAAATACGGCGTCATCACCACCAGCCGGGTTGTTCACGACGTGGTGGCCCTGCTGTGCGATTACGGCATAAGGGATATCTCCATTCTGGAAGGATCGGTGGCACTGGACCCGGCCGAGACCGCCGTCCAGGCCGCCCACGCTTTTGAGACGCTGGGCTACCGCAAACTGGCCCGTCGATACGGGGTCAAAACCCACAATGTTTTCGAACGGCCGTTCAGGCGCGTGGATCTTGGCGACGGCATCCGCCTGCGTTTTTGTGCGGACATCCTGGACTGCGACCGGATCGTCAATCTTCCGGTGCTCAAAACCCATGCACAGACCGTGGTGAGCCTGGGCATCAAGAACCTCAAGGGCACCATCGACATCGCCTCCCGCAAGACCTGTCACAGTGCGGATCCCGGCAAAGATCTCCACTGTCATGTGGCCCGTCTGGCCGATCCCATGCCGCCCATGCTGACCCTGATCGACGGCATCTACAGCGCCGAAAGAGGTCCGAACGTGGACGGCCGCATGCACCGCAGCAACATTCTGGTGGCCGCCGCCGATGTTTTTGCCGCCGACAAGGTCGGGGCCCGGCTGCTGGGCCACCCGCCGCCGCAGGTTCCGCACCTGGCGTATTATGCCGCCAACCACAACCGTCCATCGGACCTGTCGGACGTTCAGGTCGTCGGCGCCGCCATCGATGATCTGGCCCGCTATCACGAGGCCGCGTTTCCTTACACCGAAAACGGCGAAATGCCGGCGTTCTGGGCCAGGAAGGGCATCGAGGGACTCGCCTACCGGCAGTACGATTTAACCATGTGCACCTACTGTTCAGGCCTCACCGGCGTCGTCATGACGGCCATCATGGCGGCCTGGGAAGGTCGTCCGTGGGATGACGTGGAGGTTCTTTCCGGCAAGGTGATGCAGGCGGATCCCACCAAAAAACACACCATCCTGCTGGGTAAATGCATGTGCCGCGCCAACCGGGACAACCCGAACATCCGCCACCGCATCCCGATCAACGGCTGTCCGCCGAAAAAGGATCAGATCATCAAGGCCCTTCATGCGGCGGGCATCGACATCGATGACAACATCATCCTTCACCTGGAACAGCTGCCGGGCCTGCTGATGAAGCGATATGCCCGCAGACCGGAATTCGAACCCGGTCACTTCGAGGTCAAAGATGGCCCTTAAAGGTGATTTTGACACCCTGTTTGTCGACGGTTTGCTGCAGCTGTTGTGTCAGTATGGCAAAACCGGCATCCTCACCGCCTCCAACGGTGTCCATGAAGTCAAGACTTTTTTAAAAGACGGCCGCATCATCTGTGTTATGGGGTCACTCGAAGACGACCGCCTGGGCAACATGCTCAAACGCCGCGGCCTTCTCACGGAAGAACAGCTTGCCGAATCGCTGGAAGACGCCAAAACCCAGCAGAAAGCACTGGGGAAAATCCTGGTGGAAAAGGGCTGCGTACCGGAAGAAACCGTCAAACATTTCATCGACAAGCAGGCCGAGGAAATCATCATGCGCATGCTGTTGTGGGAAGCAGGCGATTTTGAATACAAAGACGAGGACCTGCGGGGAGAGAACCTGTTGATGCCCCGGCTTAACATGATGAAAATCCTCATGGAGGCCAGCCGCCGCATCGATGAAATGACGGTATTCATGAAATTGATCCCACGGGACACCATGTGTTTCAAGCTCTCGGCCAGACGCGGAGAAACCGAGGCGCTGACGCTGACCGACGCGGAACGTAAGATCCTGGCGTTTATCGACGGTCGGACGTCGGTGCGTGACATCATTACCATCAGCGGTGAAGCGGAATTCGCTGTTTACAAGCGTCTGTATTCACTGGTGTCATCAGGCCTGATTGAAGTCAATCCGGATCGGCCGGACACACCCGCCGAAGACCGCATCGACGCCATTATCCGGGTTTATGCCGATATTTTTCAAACAATCGCAGCCGTAGCAGGGGAAAGGGCCGCCGATTTTTTCACCAAGTGTCGCAGTGAAGGGACGGAAGAGGGCATTCCGCTGCTGGACCGCTTTCATCCAAACAACCCGCTGGCGACCAACGCAAAGCTGATAAAGGCGCAGCTAAAGAAACTACCCGAGGATACGGAAAAAAGGAAAATTCTGCTGCGGCAGATGAATGCCTGTCTGCAATGTCTGTTGAAGGAACTGACGCTTGTGTTGAACAAACCGACCATGCGTGCTCTTCTCCATTGCATCGAAGATAAAATCAGCTTGGGCTGATTTTATGTTAAAGGCGCTTTTGCAAAACAGCTTGGGCTGATTTTATGTTAAAGGCGCTTTTGCAAAACAGCTTGGGCTGATTTTATGTTAATCCAACTTCTCGCTGATGAGATCTTTCAGGGACAGAAAATCGAAATGGTTTTCGTGGCGGCGGTCCCGGGGTTCACCGGGTTTGTAGCGCCGGCCGAAATAGCAGTCTATATGGATGCGCTGCTTCCGGCAGTAGGCTGTCAGCGACGGCTTTGTCATGCTGCCGATGAGGAAGGCGCCGTGGCGGCGGCCCCAGTCGAAGTGGGGGCCGTCGCCGCCGCTGTCGCCCATCAACAGGACATTGGTGAATGGAATGGCGTGGCGCCGAACGATTTCATGCGTGTTGCGCGCCTTGTCGACGGTTTCCAGCAAGGGCAGTTCCAGGAGCGACTTTTTGGGGTCGGCGGTGAAGCATGGGTGCGGATAAGCGGAAACCACGGACACCGGCGGCAGGAGGCCTTTGTGAAAGGCGCGCTGAAAATACCCCACGGCGCCGGTGGTGTTGATCATGAACAGGATGCCCTGCGACAGGCACCATTCGATCAGGGCGGGAACATTGCGGTAAGTAGCAAAACAGCGGTCCAGGTAGGCATCCATCTGGTCCTGATGGA
>Ga0180430_10002926_pt1 | contig 15033 bp, 12 predicted proteins | sample SS_ome_9_FD_132999 | JGI IMG/M metagenome (GOLD analysis project Ga0180430, IMG submission 132999) | Hypersaline lake sediment archaeal communities from the Salton Sea, California, USA - SS_1_S_2 metaG | ecosystem: Environmental > Aquatic > Non-marine Saline and Alkaline > Hypersaline >... | reverse complement strand
TCATCCTGCTCCAGGCCCTCTGAGCAAAAAAAACTGAAGATGAATGGCGCCGGGCACCATTCATCTTCAGTTCAGATCCTGTCTTCAAACAGCCGGCGGCTAGAGCACCGGTTTCACGCCCCAGATGTCCTCGGCATACTGGGCGATGGTGCGGTCCGAGGAGAACTTCCCGGTGCGCGCCACGTTGAGGATCGCCATCTCGGTCCAGGCGTTGGCATCACCGTACGCCGCAGTGACCCTGGCCTGGGCCTCGACATAGGACTGGAAGTCGGCGAGGTGGAAGTAGAAATCGCCCTGTTCGACGATGCTCTCGAAGATCGGGCGGAAAAGGCCGGGCTCGCCCGGGGAGAAGAGGTCCGAGGTCAGGCTGTCCATCACCCGGCGGATCTGTTCGTCCCCTTCGTAGAACGATCGGGGGTCATAGCGGCCCTCGTCCCGCATGGCCTGGATCTCCTCGGTGCGCAGGCCGAAAATGAAGATGTTCTCCTCCCCCACCTCCTCGCAGATTTCCACGTTGGCCCCGTCGAGGGTGCCGATGGTCAGCGCGCCGTTCATCGACAGCTTCATGTTCCCCGTGCCCGAAGCCTCCATGCCGGCAGTGGAAATCTGCTCACTCAGCTCGGCGGCGGGGATGATCGATTCGGCCAGCGAGACCCGGTAGTCGGGCGCCAGCACCACGCGCATCAGGTCACGGCTGCGCGGATCGTTGTTCACCACCATGCCCACGCTGTTGATCAGCTTGATGATCAGCTTGGCCATGAAGTAGCCCGGGGCCGCCTTCCCGGCGAAGAGAAAGGTTCGCGGCACGGCCGGCTGCGCCCCGTCCTCGATGATGCAGAGGTAGAGGTGGATGATGTGCAGCACGTTGAGCAGCTGGCGCTTGTACTCGTGGATCCGCTTGATCTGGATATCGAACAGCGATCCGGGGTCGATCCGTTCACCGGTGAGCTCGCGCACCAGGGCCGCCAGCTTCTCCTTGTTCGCCAGTTTGATTCGTCGGAACGCCTCCCGGAAGGCGCCGTCCGATGCGTGGGGCTCCAGTTTGCGCAGCTGGTCGAGGTCGCTGATCCATTCCCGGCCGATGCGGTCGCTGATCAGTGCCGAGAGCCCCGGGTTGGCCTTGAGCAGCCAGCGCCGCGGGGTAACGCCATTCGTCTTGTTGTTGAACTTCTCCGGCCAGAGCTCGTGGAACTCGGGGACCAGCTGGCTCTTCACCAGCTCGGAGTGCAGCGCGGCCACTCCGTTGACCGAGTGGCTGCCCACGATGGAGAGGTTGGCCATCCGCACCTGTTTCGGCTCACCCTCCTCGATGATTGACATGGTGCCCATGCGCTGCTCGTCGCCGGGCCACCTGGCGGCGACCGTTTCGAGGAAACGGGCGTTGATCTCGTAGATCAGCTGCAGGTGCCGCGGCAGCACGTGCTCCATCAGCGGCACGCTCCACTTCTCCAGCGCCTCGGGGAGCAGGGTGTGGTTGGTGTAGCCGAGGGTCCGCTCGGTGATCGACCAGGCCTGGTCCCACTCCATCTGCTGCTCGTCGAGCAGGGTGCGCATCAGCTCGGCCACGGTGAGCGCCGGATGCGTGTCGTTCAACTGGATCGCCACCCGCTCGGCGAACGCGTCGAACGTCTCGAAATCCCTGCGGTAGCGTCGCATGATATCTCGCACCGCGCAGGCGACGAGGAAGTATTCCTGGACCAGCCGCAGTTCCTTGCCCGACTCGAAGCTGTCGGTGGGGTAGAGCACCTTGGAGATCGTCTCGCTGGTGATCTTCTGCTGCACCGCTTCGAAGTAATCCCCCTGGTTGAAGATCTGCATGTCGAATTCGTTGGAGGAACGGGCGGAGAAGAGCCGCAGGTAGTTCACCGTCCGTCCGCCGAACCCCACTACCGGCATGTCGTGGGGCACGCCGATGAGGATTTTCCAGTCCATCCACATCGGATTGTAGTTACCCTCGAAGTCCTCGGCGTGGTCGATGCGGCCGTAGACCGGTATGGCCAGTGCTTCGTAAGGACGTTCGATGAGCCAGGGGGAATCCTCGCTGTACCAGCAGTCCGGTTTCTCCCGCTGGTAGCCGTTGTTTATCTCCTGCTTGAACAGCCCGAACTCGTAATTGATGCCGTAGCCGTACCCCGGGATGCCGAGGGCGGCCATGGAATCGAGGAAACAGGCAGCCAGGCGGCCCAGCCCGCCGTTGCCCAGGGCCGCGTCGATCTCGAAGTCGCGCACCTCCTCCAGGTCGAGCCCCAGATCCTCCAACGCCTCGGCCACCAGGCCCTCGATCTCGAGGTTGTAGAGGTTGTTGCCCATCGCCCGTCCCATGAGGAACTCCATGGAGAGATAGTAGATCCGCTTGGCCTTCGCCTTACTGTACCGTGCCTCGGTCTTCAGCATCCCGTCGATCAGGCGATTGCGAATGGCCAAAGATACCGCCTGGTAGATATCACCATGCGATGCCTGGTCCAGCGTGGTGCCCCCCGAGTACTTGAGGTGCTGGCGCACCGCGGTCTGAAAGCCGCGAACGCCCCTCGAAAGCTGCGCCGTCTCCTTCATGATCTGCGAACCTCCATCCTTCTGTTCAAGAGCTGTGGCCAATCCGTTGCCGGTCCGTTCGTTCAGGCCGGGGCCAGCGGGCGTGTCCCCAGCCGTTTCAGCCCCGACGGGCGGTCCACGGCGGTGGAAATCAGCTTGTCCACCCCGGTCATGCGCAACACCTGTTCCAGTTCCGGGGCCAGCCCGCAGACGGCAAGCGGCTTCTCCATGCGGGCCATGGACTTGATCAGCTTGAGCAGGAAACGGATGCCCGTGGAGTCGATGAAATCGAGCCCAGTCCCGTCCACCAGCAGTCCCCGGCCGGTGTCGTCAAGCCCCAGCTCATCGGGATCGATGCCGTCGACCGTTCGCTGGTCCAGACGGCCGGCGAGCACCAGGACCGTCGCCCCCTCCTCACGCTCGACGGCGTGGCTCAGTTCCGGGCCGCCGGCGGCCAATGCCGTGTCGTCCAGGCCCGCTGAAGGGACATCGACGATCAAGTTTTCGAAAATCTTCCAGGTGCGGGTCAATTCCATCAGCCGCCGCACCGTTTCGGAGATATTGGCCAGGCGCAGCGGCACCTCCTTCTGCATCGCATTGCGGCGCAGGGTGAGAAGGGCCCCCAGGCCGGTGGAATCGATGAGGGACACCGCTTCCAGATCGAGCACCAGCCCGCCCCGGGCCAGGGCCTCGGCACACCGGTTGCTGAAATCCGCGGCAGAGGCGGCATCCAGCCGGCCCTCGGGCCGGAGCATGGTCAGGTCGGGCAGGTGCACGGAAGTACCGTCCATCGCCACCTCGCGGTGCTCCTCGCCGGCCTCGGCCCGCAGCCTCCGCCGGTGGTAGATCAGCGAAGGGAACACGAGAAAGCCGAACTTGAAGAACCCGACGAAGTAGCGTTTCCAGAGCCGCCGCGGGTCCACGGCCAGCCGGAAGACCCACTCCAGCCCCGACTTCTGCATCCAGCGCGGGGCGCGTCGCACCGTGCCGGCAATGAAGCTGAAGGTCCCCCCCACACCGATGGTCACCGGGACTTTCAACCGGTGGCGGTTGCGATTGAACCAGAGTTCCTGCTTGGGATTGCCCAGAGCCACGAGCAGGATTTCCGGGCGAGCGCGGTTGATGCGCCCGATGATGTCGGCGTCCTCGGCTTCGCTGTCGGCCAGGGCCGCGCCGGTGGTGTGGATGAACGGGGCGTCGACGGCCACGATGTTGGTCGCCTGGTGCCGCTCCCGAAGCCGCCGCGCGGCCGTCTCCCCGTCCCGGCCCGTCCCGCCGAGGAAATAGAGCGAAAAACCCTCCGAAGCCAGCCGCGGCACGAGGTCGGCCCCGGTAACCCGCTCGCTGAGCGGCAGCCCCAACAGGCGGCTGATGAGCACAATGGGCATGCCATCGGCGGTGTTCAGGTCGGCCGTCTGCAGGATGTGGAGCAGTTCCGGATGGTGAACCCGTTCCAGGCTCCAACTGAGCGTGTTGACCACGAAATCGACGTTGACCGTGCAAATCTGCCGCGCACGGCCATCGTCACGGAAACGATCGATGCCCCGCCGGATCTCCTGCACCACCTGGTCTTCGTTGATGTCGTCGATGGGAATGCCCAGGATGACCACGCGCCGATGTTCAGCCATGACTCAACTTCTCCTCTCCTCGCCCGCCGTGTCCACCGGTTCGCGGGCCGTGCGGAACCAGCCGACGGTGGTCCTTCCCAGCAGCGTCGAAACGTAGACCGCAAGTTTCCAGCCGACGAACACCGGGGCGGTCAGCAGGTAGACGTAAGCCTTCAGCGGCGCCCTGACCAGCCACAGCCCGGAAAGCAGGTACAGCGCGTCGAGAACGAGCAGCGCCGGGAACGCCAACGCGAAAAACCCGGCACCGCCGACACCGCAGACCCATATCACGGCGCCGGCCACCGCCGCGACAACGGTAACGAGCACGAGGACCGAGAAGGGCGGGACCAGCAGGTCAAGGGCTGCGTCGAGTTCCAGCAGCCGCCGCTTTTTCAGTCCCTTGCCCATCAGGCTGAACAAGTGCCGCCGGACCAACTCGAAGTGGCCGCCTTCCCAGCGGGCCCGTTGCACCGCAGCGGCATCGGCCGAGGTGGCCATCTGGCCCAGGACCCGGGCCCGCGGGGAGAAGTGCACCGGGATGCCTTCCTCGAGCAGCATCAGTGCCAGTTCCTGGTCCTCGATCACCCCGTAGGCCGGCCAGCCCCTCCGTTCCAGAACGTCACGGGCGAAACACATGCCGTTGCCCTTGAGCCCGGCGGTGCAGCCCAGCGCCCGACGGCCCAGTGGCCTGACGTAATGGAAAACGGCCAGCGCGGCGTACATCAGAGCCGTGCGCCAGTGCTGCATCGGCTCAAGCACGTCATAGTAGCCCTGGATCACCCGGTGGCCCTCGCCGAGGTCGGCGTCGAACTCCAGCAGCAACCCCGCCTCGACCTGCGTGTCGGCGTCGACGATCACCACGGCGTCGGGACCGCCTCCGTCCTGGCCGAAGATGCGGCACAAGGCGAAGTCGAGGGCATAACCTTTGCCCCGTCGCGCTTCGTCGCGGCGCACCAGCACCTCGGCACCGGCCTCCTCCGCCAGTTCGGCGGTGCGGTCGGTGCAGTTGTCGGCGACCACCAGCACGTTGAACAGCCCACGCGGGTAGTCGACACCGAGGATCGAATGGACCGTGGACGCGATGAGCAGCTGTTCATCGTGGGCCGGGACGACCACGGTGAAGCGATGGACGGGCGGGCCGGCCGCCGGCGGCCGCACCGCGGCGAAAAGGGCCAGCAGGGCGAGCAGGGCGAGGTAGAGCGTAAAAAGCCCGAGCACCGACATCAGGATAGCGCTGATCCAGATCATGCCTGGTCACTCTCCGGCGGATCGAACGTCTTGATTACCCTGGCCGGGATGCCGCCGGCCAGGCAGTTGGGGGGAATGTCCTTCGTCACAACGCTGCCTGCCCCGATGACCGAGTTCCGGCCGATGGTCACGCCTTTGAGCACGATGACCCGGGCCCCGAGCCAGACATTGTCCTCGAGGATGATCGGCTTCGACTCCGAGGGCTGGGTACGGTCTCCCACCTGGTGGTAGTCGTTGTCCATCATGATCGCGTAGGTGGAGATCTGGCAGCGGTCCCCGATTCTCACCAGTTGGTGGGCGGAGATGGAGGCCCCGTAGTTGATGAAAACGTTGGAGCCGATCTCCAACCGCCCGCCGGGGTGGGTCGCCAGTTCCGAGCGGACGGTCATGGAGAAGATGATCGTCTTGTCGCCGATCTCCATCGCTCCCATGTTCCCCACCCGTGGCTTTCCGCAGGTACGGACCATCTTCCCCAGCCGGCTGCAGGACCGCAGGTAAATCCGCGCCGAGATGATGGTCCAGAGCACCTTGAGAAACGGCCACAGGCCTCCCTGGGCCCTGATGCTGTCTACGATTCCCGCCATGTCCGCTCTCCCCTCTTCCACGCCAGCGCCCGCTCGGCGACGGCGGAGATTCGTTCGACGAAATGTTCTATGGTCCTTCCCTCGAGCACCCAGTCACGGGCCGCCCGGCCCATGCGGGCCAGCCGTTCGGGCTCGGCCAGCAGGTCCTGCACGGTGCGGCGCAGGGCCCCGGCATCGCCGCAAGGCACCAGCTCTCCGGTGACCCCGGGTCGGATCACCTCGCGGATGCCCGGCGTGTCGGAGACCACCACCGGCCGAGAGCAGGCCATCGCCTCGAGAATCGAAGTGATGCCCGCCGGCGAGGCCACATCCTGCAGCGGCACGACCACCAACGGGGCCGCCCGGTAGCAGGCGCGAAGCTCTTCGTAGGTCAGCCCCTTCTTCAGCTGCACGTTTTCCGGGATGGTCCGGCCGGCGGTCTGGTCTTCGCGCCGCGACCAGGGAGACGAGGCGATGACAAGCGCCCGGAGGTCCGTGCCCTCGAGCGCCTCGAACCAGGTCGGATAATCCCGCAGTTCCCGGCCCACGCTGAGCACCGGCCCGGCGGGGGCAGTCCCCCCGTCATCGAAAAAGCTTGCGTCGACCTGGAAATCGATGCGGTTCACCCGCTCCGCCTCGAGGCCCAGCCGCTTCCTGGCGTAGTCGGTTTGTACCGTGGAGTAGCAGATCAGGCCGTGGACCCGGCTGAAGGGCCGCAGGAGGTAGAACGGCCGCTTCTTCGGTTCGGAGAGCAGGTGTCCGATCATCACCTGGGCCGCCGGCGCCCGGAACAGCTTGAGCAGCAGGGCCAGGGGCAGGCCGATATTCTCAGCGCCGGTAAAGAAGAGCCGTGCCCGGCGATGGCCGAAAAAGCCGTGCAGGGCCAGGGCCAGCGGGCGACTGAACCGGCGGAAGATCAACTGCACCAGGCAGTTGTTCGAGCGCGCCGTTTCGGAGTAGGAGACCACTTCAGCCTCGAGGGCCGCGGCCAGCTCCAGAAAATCAACCCGGGGGTGGGGCGGCCCGGCGGTCGCCTCTTCGCGGATGCGGACCGCGTCGGCGGCGACGAGCAGCACCGCCCCGCCCTGTTGCTCCCGGTCACCCGATAACCCCGTCCCGGTCGTCATGCCAGCAACCTCCTGTAGGCCTCACCGATGGCCAGGCCGTTCTTCCTCGCATCGTAGGTATCCAGGGCCCTCCGCCGTCCCCGTGCACCCAGCGTTTCCCGCAACCCGGCATCACCGACGAGCCGCGCCAGCCCCTCGGCCAGGGCGATGAAATCGGAGGGCGGGACGGTGAGGCCCGCGTCGCCCACCACCTCGGGGATCGAACCGGAGAGCGTGGTGAGCACCGGCAGGCCGGAGGCCATCGCCTCGGGCAGCACGTAACCGAACTGTTCCAGCCAACCGCGCCGCGCGGTGGAGGCGAGCACGAAGACGTCGGCCAGGTTGTAGGCCCGATGGATCTCCTCGTAGGGGAAGCGCACGAAGTGCACCACGTCGCCGAGCCCGATGCGGTCCCGCAACCGCACCAGCGATGCCTTTTCCGGGCCGCCGCCGGCGAAGAGCAGCTTGATCGGCGGCAGGTCGGCACCTTCCATGGTCAGGCGCTTCACCGCATGGAGCAGGTCGTGCACGCCCTTTTCCCAGACCAGGGCGGCCACGGAGAGGATGACAAAATCGCCCGCTTCGACCCCGTAGTCGGCGGCGAGGTCCAGTGGCCGCTCCCGGGGGCTGAACCGCTCGGTGTTCACGCCGGGAGAAAGAACGAGGATCTTCGCCGGGTCGGCACCTTCGAGCACCAGGCAGTCCCGGGCCCGCCCGGTGGGGGCAAGGAAGAGATCGGCGGCCTCGAGGACCTCGTATTTCATGCGCCGCTTGGCGGCGAATCGCTCGGCGGCGTATGGGCGGTTCTCCCACTCGGTGACTACCAGTTTGCACCCGTACTTCTTCTTCGCCTGCAGCGCCTGCCAGGAGAAGGCGTTGAAGGTTTCCATGGTGTGCGCGACAGCAAATCCCTTCAGCGCCTCGACCAGGCCGAGGTGGAAGTAATCGCGGCCGTTGGTCGCCTGGAGGGCGAGGTTGAAGTAGAAGCCCAGCTTCCTGCTGAACAGGGTCACCGGATCGTCGATGCTGCGCATGCGGTGGATGGGCACGCGGATCGGATCGAGTGAGAAGCGGTTGATCCGCAACGCGAAGGCGGTGAGGTCGAAATCCGCCATCAGGTGCTCGTAAGTCTGCATCTCGAACTGGCTGAGGTACGCGCCCCGTATCAGCCCTACCTTCGGTCGATCATCCGCCATTCGGTTTCTCCTCCAGGATCTTCAGCACGCGGGCCGGGTCACCGCCGGCCCAGGCCCCGTCGGGCACGTCCCTGACCACGAGGCAGCCAGGGGCCACACGGGCTCCGGCACCGATCGTCACCCCCTTGAGGATGATCGCCCTCGCCCCGATCAGCGCCCCGTCGCCGATGACCACGGGCCGATTCTCCAATCGGCCGCCCGGGATCTCGTGCAGGTCGGTGTCCATCACCAGGGCGAATGGGCCGAGCACGACGCCACGGCCGATGGTCACCTCCCGCCAGGCCACCACTTCCGCCCCGTCCATGAACACCGTGCCCTCGCCAGCCCGCAGAACCCCGCCCCGGTTGGCCCAGAGGCGGACCGCGGGATGGATCACCACGTCTTGGAGCAGGATCCGCGAACCCTCGTTGCGGATCGCGGGCAGGGGTCGGCCGCCGGCCAGGGTGAACCGTCCCTCGACACCGCCCCTCCGCCTGAGCCAGGCCCCGACAAGCCGGGACGCCAGCCCCTTTCCTGCACTGCCCCCGGCGGCGTGCGTTCCTTTCATCCGTTGTCCTCCATCAGTCGGGCCGGCCTGCCGGCCACCACGGCCCGCGGCGGCACGTCGCCGGTCACCAGCGAATTGGCGGCGACGATAGCCCCCTCACCGATGGTCAGCGCACCAGCGATGACACAACGAGCCCCGATCCAGACCCGGTCCTCGACGACCAGCGGCCCGGCAACGGTGTCGGCATCGAAGTCCACCCCGTCCGTGTCGGTAATCACGTTCTCCCAGGCGATCATGCAGTTCCGGCCGATGCGCACCTCCCGGCCCGCGTAGACCCTCGTCGAACGGTTGAGGTACGTTCCGTCACCGATGGCGATCCGCCCCCGTCCCAGGCAGGAGAGCTGTACGCCGGGGTAGAGGCCGACGTGACCCGCCTCGATGGCACCCCCGCCCGGTTCCACCCGGGGCAGCGGCCAGCCCCGCGGCGCGGCCACCGGGCCGGCAGCGCTGAACCGCCGGCGAAGCAGCCAGCCGGCGAGGTAGGCCACCGGCGAGTAGTTCCGCTGGCCACAGCGGAGGAAGTGAAGCAGCTCGCCGAGCCTCATCACCCGCCCTCCCCGTCGGCTCCGGCGAGAACCCGGCCCAGCGCCGCCCCGATCACACGCCAGTCGTACCGTTCGCGCACCAGTTCCAGCCCGCCGGCCACCAGCCGCCGGCGAAGGTCCGCGTCGCCGAACAGTCGAAGCACCGCATCGGCAAAGTCCCGCGGCTCGTCGGCGAGCAGAATGTTTCGTTCGTGGGCCACCGGGATCCCCTCTGCGCCAAGCCGTGTGGAGACCACCGGCAACCCGGCGGCCATCGCCTCCACCACTTTGAACCGCGTCCCCCCGCCGGCGAGCAGCGGCACGATGAAGACCTGGGCACGGTGCAGGTATTCGCGGAGATCGTCGACGAAGCCGGTGACCACCACCTGCTCCGAACGGTGGCGCGTGATCCGTTCCCCGGGCCTTCCGCCAACCACGTAACAGGTGCTGTCCGACGTGCGTTCGCGGATGGCGGGATGGATATGCTCGAGGAACCAGACCACCGCTTCCTCGTTGGGCAGGTAGTGGGTCGCGCCGGTGAAGATGCAGCTGCGTGCTTCCGGCGTATTCCCCTCGGGCGTGAAGTAGTCGGTATCCACGCCGTTGGGGATCACGGCGAAACGGCGGTGGCCGGTCGCTTCACCGAGTATTCCCGCGTCCCTCTCGCTGGTGGTGAGCACCAGGTCCGCCGCACGGCAGATGCCGATCTCCTCCCTCCTGAATTTGCGGTATTCCAGGTGGTTGTAAAACCGTCGCAACGGCCGGCCCTCGGTCTCGACCATCCGCCGCAGCAGGTCGTACTCCACGTTGTGTTCGTCCACCACCACCCGCACGCCGGCGGGGAACCGGTAAAACCCCATCTGGCTGAATTCCACCACCACGGTGTCGGCGCGCTCCTCGCGGAAGAAGTTGTCGATGGACCGCTGCATCTCCTGGTGATAGTGAAACAACCGCTGGAAGGAGTGCGGGGAAACCACCGAACGCAGCTGCTGCAACCGCTTGTCGCTGACCCGCCGCGGCACACGGCGGAAGCGATGGAGTTGCTCGGCCAGGGGTCCGGCATCGAATTCGTACTCCCCGTCGTCGAGGGTGATCAGCGAGACCCTGTGCTCACGGGCCAGCACGCGGATCAGGTGGTAGATCCGTGTCGACCCACCGAAGGACGGCGGGTAGGGGATGTAGGGCGTGATGAACAACAGATCCATTCCCGGTCGCCTCCTCAGAGTTCGCGGATCACCTTCGCCGGCACACCGCCGGCCAGTACATTGGGCGGCACGTCACGGTTGACCACCGCCCCGGCGCCGATCACCGCCCCGGCACCGATGTTGACACCGGGCAGCACGGTCACGGCCGTGCTCAGCCAGGCCCCATCACCCACGGTGATCGGGGCGGCAAAGAGGTCGCCGGCACGAAATTCCGGCCGGCCCAGTTTGTGGCTGTCGGTGATGAAGACGCAGTAGGGGCCGATGCCCACCCCGCAGCCCAGGGTGATCTCGGCCCCGAGGTTGAAATGGTTCGGTGCGTTGATGATCGTGTCCCGCCCGATGGCCAGCCGCCGCCCGATGGGCCCGGCACCGGTGATGGTCAGCTTGCCGAAGATCGCCGCCCCGGACCCGATGCGGAACCCGGCCAGACGGTAGATCACGGTGCGCAGCCGAAGGAAGGCCAGGGTGGGCAGGGGGCTGATCAGCGCGTGGACCAGCAGCAGCCGCGGTTGCAGCGGACCGACTTCATCCACCAGAAGACGCGCCAGGCGTGAGGGGAAACCGGCGTTATCGCGGGTCGCGCCGTTCGGGGTGTTGCGCTTCATGCCGTTCTCTCCTCGAGTACCCGTCGATAGACCGCGGCCAGGCGTTCCATCTGCTGCTCGGTCGAGAACCGCTCCACTGCGTCAACCCGCGCTCGTTCTGCCGCGAGCGCTCTGGTCTTCTCATCGGCAAGCAACCGCTTCAGATTGACCGCCAGACTTTCCGGATTGCGGGCCTCGGCCAGGAAACCGTTTCGTTCGTGATCGATAATTTCCGGGATGCCGCCGACATCGGTACCCAGCACCGCGGTTCCGGTGGCCATCGGCTCCACGACCACCATGCCGAATGGTTCGTGGTGCGCGGCATTCACCGCCACGTCCAGCGCGGCGTAGTACGCGGGCATGTCGCCCTGGAAACCGACGAAACGCACCCGCTCGGCCAGCCCCAGTTCCGCCACCAACCTTCGCAGCCGCTCGACGTAGTCCCGGTTCTCGCTGTAGATCCTGTCGTCCCCGGCGATGGCGAACCGTGCCGCGGGGAGTGCATCGGCGACCAGCGCCGCTGCGCGGATGAACTCCTCCTGGCCCTTGTCCGGGGCCAGCCGGCTGGCCATCCCCGCCACCCGGTGCTGCGGGCCGAAGCCCCACGAGCCGCGCAGGGCCGCCGCCGCGGCGCCGCCGTCCTCCGGGGGCCGGAAGCGGCCGGTATCCACCCCGTTGTGCACCACCTCGATCTCCGGGCAGTCCGCGCCCAGTTTTTCGCGGTAGTCGGCCTTCATCGCCCCCGAGTTGGCCACCACCGCCGCCGCGTTGAACAGGGCCCGCCGGGTGGCGCCGCCGTCGACGAAGTGGGCATGGATGTGGTAGACGAAGGGCCTGCCGCAAATCCGTGAAAGCAGGTCGGCCACGAAGAGCGACCGCACCTTGTCCGAGGTGTGGATCAGGCGGATGCCGCGCCGCCGCACCAACCGGCGGAGCCGCAAAAGCACCAGCCCGAGGCGGCCGAGGGAGATGGCATCCGAAAGTCTGGCCAGCAGCGGGTTTGCAGCGCTGGCCGTGCCCTTGGTGCCGAAATCCACCGGGACGACGTCAGGGCCGTCAACGGCCTCGAAGCGCTCCCGCGGACGTCCGGTGGCATGGCAGGCCACGGTGAGATCGATCCCCAGGGCCGGCAGCCCCCGGGCCATGGCCTCGTGCACCACGACCACGCCGCCCACCTCGTCGTTGGTGTCCAGCAGCAGCACCGGCGGGCCGTTTCCGTTCATCGTCATGCCTGCCTCCCCCGGTTGAGCAGCGCATGTTTCAGGTGCGCTAGGTCATCGGCCGGCAGAACGCGAAGGACCAACGCCCCGATGACATACACCGCCCCGCCCAGCGGTATGGAGAACCAGATCTGCAGCCCCGAACACCAGTAGAGCACGGCGACCATCGGCGCCGCCGCCAGCAGGGCGCGCCCGAAGACCACCAGGTTGCGCCGATCGAGAATCCCCCGCGGCAGAAGATGGAAGGCCATGAACATCATGAAGATCTCGGTGAGCAGGGTGGCCACCGCCGCCCCCACGCCGCCATTGCCGAACCAGCGATCGCCCAGCGGGATGAAGCCCAGGTTCATCGCCGGGTTGAGCAGTGCCGCAGCGATGGCCGCGTAGGACCATTGCCTCTGTTTTTCGCGGGTGATGAGGATCGTTCCCAGCATCACATCGAGGCAGATGAAGAAGATGGAAACACCGAAGATCTGCAGCGGGATGGTCGAGTTTTCGAAGGGGCCCTCGCCGTAGAGCAGGAGCAGGATGCTCTGGGCCACCATCACCGTACCGGCGGCAATGGGCACGGAGAAGAGCATCATGTAGTTCATCAGCCGTCGCGTGGCCCGGACATAGCGCCGTTCCTCGTCCTCGGCGCTGTCCTCGCCGCCGCCGATGCCGGCCAGTGCCGGAAAGACCGCGGTGTTGAAGATGTGGGGGATGAAGAGCAGCGTGGCGTAGAGGCGGAATGCTGCCCCGTACCAGCCTACCACCCGGTCCCCACTCATCAGCGAGAGCATCAGCACGTCGATGCGGATGTAGATCTCGGAGAAAACGACCCAGATGAGAAAGGGCAGGCTGCCGGTGACGATCTGCCGCCAGGTGGCCATGTCGATGCGGAAGCGGGGCCGGCAGATCCGCCCCAGGGCCGCCGAGCAGACCGCGAGGTTGACCAGCGCCGCCGCGAGGTAGACCCAGCAGACCGGGATCAGGCCCCAGCCGCGAAAAAGGAGGAAAACGGCCAACCCGGTGACCACCACCTTCTCCAGCACCAGGGCCAGGTTGGGTACGAACATCCGCTCGAACCCCTGGTAGACCGAACCGAGGGTGAGGGTCACCGTGCCCAGCGCGCCGGCGAGCCCGATGATGATCACCGCCAGCCGCTGCTCGCCGTCATAGGGCAGGAGGAAGATCAGCCCCACGCTGGCGAGGTAGATCACCGTGGAGAGCAGCAGCTTCATCAGCAGCACGTTGCCCACCAGCAGCGGCGTGTCCTCCCGGCACCGGGCCACCTCCTTGACCAGGTAGGTGTTGATCCCCAGACTCATGAACACGCCGAAGAGCGCGGCATAGGAAATGGCGAAAAAGAGGCGCCCGAAGCCCTCGTCGCCGAGGTAGCGCGGCAGGTAGATCAGCAGCACCCAGGTCAGCGTCCAGGTGAAGAGCTGGGAGACCACCTGGATCGCCACGTTGATCATCGCGCGCCTGGTCCGTCCGGCCATCTCATTCCTCCTCATTGCCTGAGCCCGCCTTCGCGGCGTTCTCCAGAGGCACCAGCAGGGCCAACAACAGCCCGAGGTAGACCATGTTGCGGTAATAGGTCAACTGCAAGTCATACTTGGAGACGATCATCTGGTTGATCAGCATGCACATCACCATCACGGTGATCGAGCGGTGGAAGGGGTTGGTCAGCTTGCGGTGCACCTGCAGGATGCGCACGGCGAAAGCGCCGACGAAGAGCCACAGGGTGGCGAAGCCGAAAAACCCTGTCTTGGCCCACATCCAGTTCATCGCGTTGTGCGGGATGTAGTCCCAGAGCGGGAAGTCGACCTCGGCCAGGGGGATGATGATCAGGTAGCGCTTGCCGAACCCCAGGCCCTGCGGGTAGGCGCGAATCGTCTCCTGCAGGTTGTAGTCCTCGACCTCGCGGTAGGTATTCGAAGAGTCCGCCTCCTCGCCCTCGACGAAGATCGATTTCACCTGCTGGGCCGGCATGGCGATGCCGCCGGACTTGTTCCAGAAGGCCGCCAGGTAGAGCGCGCCAACGATGGCCAGAGGGATCGCTGCCATGAGGAAGAGCTTCTGCTTCTGCCGGTCGAGCATGATGAGCAGGATGATCATCGAGAAGACCAGGGCGCCGTAGCAGACCCGCCGCTGGGCGTAGATGAAGGTGATGAACAGCGGAGCGGCGGAAACGAGCATGAACGCCCGCAGGCGCGGGGAACCGCCATTCATCACGACCAGCCCCGCCAGCAGCGCGAACCAGGTGACGATGAACAGCGCGTCCTCGTGGCCGGTGATCGCCGGAACATCGCCGATGTCCCCGCCGAGGGTGACGAAGTAGCGCCAGCAGCCCTGGAGGCCCTTGATCGAAAGCGCCACGACCACGATCTTCACCACCAGCTCCGCCTGGTCCGCCCGGCGCAGCAGCTGGACCCCCATGAGGTAGGCGATAACCAGGTAGAAAAGGGCGCGCACTTCCCAGAGCGCGATCTTGAAGTCGCCGCCGGTGGCCAGCCCCAGCCCGGCGAAAAAGAGCAGCATCCCGGCGAAGAGCAGGGTCACCCCGAGATTCGGAACGCACGGCAGCCGGAAGTACTCGCGGCCGGCCACCCGCCTGACGTACCAGCCGAGGATGACCAGGCCGAAGACGACCTCCAGCGGGTTGACCACCAGGGCGCCGATGCCGGTGACGAGGTTGAGGTTGAGCCAGAACGGG